>ERZ724512.221-NODE-221-length-24249-cov-7.682773_pt1 | contig 24249 bp, 18 predicted proteins | sample MGYA00376045_ERZ724512 | MGnify/ENA primary metagenome ERZ724512 (study PRJEB28724, sample SAMN07190883) | activated sludge metagenome | isolation source: activated sludge of sewage treatment plant in Hong Hong | place: Hong Kong | collected 2016-03-17 ... | reverse complement strand
TCGCCGATGAGCACCCGCAGGGCGGCGGCGGCCGCGCCGACCGCGGCCGGCGCCAGCCCGGTGTCGAAGATGAAGGTGCGGGCGGTGTCGATCAGGTGATCGCGCACCGCCACCGTACCCAGGACGGCACCGCCCTGGCTGCCCAAGGACTTCGACAGTGTGGTGGTCATGACGATGTCGGGCGCTCCGACGAGCCCGAGTTCCTGGACCAGACCGCGTCCCCCGGTCCCCCGGACCCCGAGCCCGTGGGCCTCGTCGACCAGCAGGACCGCGCCGTGACGCCGGCAGACTTCGTGCAGTTCCCGCAGCGGCGCCAGCGCGCCGTCGGTGGAGAAGACCGATTCGGTGACGACGAGGGCGCGCTCCTCGGTGCGATCCGCCAAGGCGGCGGCGACGGCCTCGACGTCGTTGTGCGGGGTCACCACGACGCGGGCCCGGGACAGCCGGCAGGCGTCGACCAGCGAGGCGTGCGAGTAGGCGTCCGACACGATCATCGAGTCCGGCCCGGACAGCGCGACTACCGCGCCGATGTTGGCGGTATAACCCGAGGAGAAAACCAAAGACGTTGGCGTACCGATGAATTCGGCAAGGCTGCGCTCGAACTGCTCGTGCAGGTCAGTGTCGCCGGTGACCAGACGCGAGCCGGTGGCACCGGCGCCCCAGGTCCGCAACGCCGTCACGCCGGCCTCGATCACCTCGGGGTGACGAGCCAGGCCCAGGTAGTCGTTGGAGGCCAGATCCACCACCGTCTCGGTGGCCGACCGCGGCCGCAGGAACCGGCGCAGCCCGGCGGCGCGGCGCTCCGCCTCGTTGCGGTCCAGCCATGCCAGTGGCGCGGTCAGGCTGCGCATCACCGACATCCCACCACCGTCCCGGACCGAATTGAACAGCGTTCAGGTTAGCGCAGCGTTTGGGCGGTGGCGACCGCGACCATGGCCGAGGTGATCTGTTCTATCTCCGCCGGAGTGCAGATGAACGGCGGCATCACGTAGATCAGGTTGCGGAACGGCCGCAGCCACACGCCGTGGTCGAGCGCCACCGGCGTGACCACCGCGAGGTCGACGGGTCCGTCCATCTCGATGACGCCGATCGCGCCCCGCACCCGGACGTCGACGACGCCCGGCAGTGCCGTCGCCGCCCGCAGTCCGTCGCGCAGCCCGTCGGAGATCTCCGCGACCCGGGCCCGCCAGTCCTGCCCGAGCAGCACCTCGACGCTGGCCACCGACACCGCGCACGCCAGCGCGTTGGCCATGAACGTCGGCCCGTGCATCAGGGCACCGGGTTCGGCGGTGCTGATGACGTGGGCGATCTGCGAGGTGCACAAGGTGGCGGCCAGCGTGACGTAGCCGCCGGTCAGTGCTTTTCCGACGCACATGATGTCCGGGCTGACGCCGGCGTGGTCGGCCCCGAAGAGCTCACCGGTCCGGCCGAAGCCGGTGGCGATCTCGTCGAAGATCAGCAGGACGTCGTGGCGGTCGCAGATCGCCCGCAGGTCGGTCAGGTAGCGGGGGTCGTGGAACCGCATGCCGCCGGCGCCCTGCACCACCGGCTCGACGATCACGGCCGCCAGTTCGTCGGCGTGGCGGGCCAATTGCGCCTCGAAGGCGGCGCTGTAGGCCGCGTCGTAGTCCGTGGGCACCTGCGGGGCGAACACCTGGCGCGCCAGCACGTCGGTCCACAGACTGTGCATGCCGCCGTCGGGGTCGCACACGCTCATCGGGGTGAACGTGTCGCCGTGGTAGCCGCCGCGCCAGGTCATCAGCCGGTGCTTGTCGAACCGGCCGCGGCTGCGCTGGTACTGCAGCGCCATCTTGACGGCCACCTCGACCGACACCGACCCGGAGTCGGAGAAGAAGACCGTGTCCAGGCCGTCGGGGGTGATCTCGACGAGCAACTGCGCCAGCCGGGCCGCCGGTTCGTGGGTCAACCCGCCGAACATGACGTGGTTCATCGTCGCGAGTTGGTCGGTCAGCGCCGCGTCGAGCACCGGGTGCCCGTGCCCGTGTACGGCGGTCCACCAGGACGCCATCGCGTCGAGCGCCTGCACCTCGCGGCCGTCGCGCGCGAGGGTCAGCCACGCGCCCTTGGCGCGCAGGGCCACCAGCGGCGGCAGTGTGCCCGGCGCGCCGATCGTGCTGTACGGATGCCAGACGTGCGCGGCGTCGATAGCACTGACGGCCTGCGGGCTGAGACGGGAACGCTCCGGCACGGACACCCACCTTAATTCCGGGTGAACCGCGGATGGCGGCACACCCGGCTGGGTTAGGTAGATTGTCTGTCGACCATGACGCTCACCACACCCCTCGAGCCGGCGTCAGCAACCAGTCCCGTGGCGATTCCCGCGACCCCTCGCGTCCCGTCCCCGGCGGCGAAGGACGCGCGCAGGACCGGCTTCTACCGACACGACCTCGACGGCCTCCGCGGGGTGGCCATCCTGCTCGTCGCGGTTTTCCACATCTGGTTCGGCCGGGTCTCCGGCGGCGTCGACGTCTTCCTGGCGCTGTCCGGGTTCTTCTTCGGCAGCAAGCTGCTGCGTAATGCCCTGAGCCCGCGGCCGACGCTGAATCCCGGCCGGGAACTGGTCCGGCTGATCCGCCGCCTGCTGCCGGCGCTGGTGGTCGTGCTCGCCGCCGGCGCGGTGCTCACCATCCTCATCCAGCCGCAGACCCGGTGGGAGACCTACGCCGACCAGAGTCTGGCCAGCCTGGGCTACTACCAGAACTGGGAACTGATCAACACGGTCTCCGACTATCTGCGGGCCGGTGAGGCCGTCAGTCCGCTGCAGCACATCTGGTCGATGTCGGTTCAGGGCCAGTTCTACGTGACGTTCCTGTTGCTGGTGTTCGGCTGCACGGCCGTGCTGCGCCGGCCGCTGGGTAACCGGCTGCGGACGTTCTTCGTGGTGCTGCTGAGCGCACTGACGATTGCGTCGTTCGTGTATGCGATCGCCGCCCATCAGGCTGATCAGGCGACGGCCTACTTCAACAGCTTCGCCCGGGCCTGGGAGTTGCTCGCCGGAGCCCTCGCCGGGGCGCTCGTCGGCTTCGTCCGGTTCCCGATGTGGCTGCGGACGACCCTGGCCACCGTCGGGCTCGCCGCCATCCTGGCGTGCGGTTGGCTGATCGACGGCGTCAAACAGTTTCCCGGCCCGTGGGCGCTGGTGCCCGTCGGCGCGACCATCCTGTTGGTGCTGGCGGGCGCCAACCTCGGCGCCGATCCGCGGACGCACGGCAGACAGCCGCTGCCCAACCGGGTGCTGGCGGCGAGGCCGCTGGTGACGCTGGGGTCGATGGCCTACTCGCTGTACCTGTGGCACTGGCCGCTGCTGATCTTCTGGCTGGTCTACTCCGGGCACGCTCACGCCGGTTTCGCCGAGGGCGCCGCGATTCTGGCTGTCTCGGCGGTGCTGGCCTACCTCACCATGCGGTTCGTCGAGGAACCGCTGCGTGTCCGCGGCCCCGCCCGCGCCGCGACCGGCGGACCCGCCCCGGTCCGGGTCCCGGTGTGGACGCGGTTGCGCCGCCCGACGATCGCGCTCGGCTCCACCGTCGTGCTGCTCGGCGTCGCGTTGACGGCCACCTCGTTCACCTGGCGCGAACATGTCACCGTCCAGCGTGCCGCCGGCCTCGAACTGCAGGGCCTCAGCAGCCGCGACTTCCCCGGCGCGCGGGCGTTGCTCGACCGTGCGCCGGTGCCGAAGCTGCCGATGCGGCCCACGGTTCTGGAAGCAGCCAAGGACCTGCCGGTCACCACCCGCGACGGATGCATCAGCGACTTCCGCAACGGCGAACTCATCACCTGCACCTACGGTGACGCGCAGGCGACCCGCACCGTCGCGCTGGCCGGCGGCTCGCACGCCGAGCACTGGATCACCGCCCTCGACGCCCTCGGCAAGCAGCACCACTTCAAGGTGGTCACCTATCTGAAGATGGGTTGCGCGCTGTCCACCGAGGAGGTGCCGCTGGTGATGGGAAACAACGACCCCTACCCGCAGTGCCACAGCTGGGTCGGCAAGGCCATGGACCGGCTGGTGGCCGACCACCCGGACTTCGTGTTCACCACCTCGACACGGCCCTGGAACATCAAACCCGGCGACGTCATGCCGGGCACCTACGTCGGCATCTGGAAAACCTTCGCCGACAAGGGGATTCCCGTTCTGGCGATGCGCGACACCCCCTGGCTGGTGGAGGACGGCAAGCCGTTCATCCCGGCCGACTGCCTGGCCAAGGGCGGCGACGCGGTGTCCTGCGGCCGGAAGCGTTCCGAGGTGCTGGTCGATCGCAACCCGACGCTGGACTTCGTCGGCCGCTTCCCCAACCTCAAACCACTGGACATGAGCGCCGCGGTGTGCCGGCCCGACTTCTGCCGGGCGGTCGAGGGAAATGTGTTGGTCTACCGCGATTCTCACCACATCACGGCGGCCTACATGCGGACGATGATTCCCGAACTGGGCCGGCAGATGGGCAACGCGACCGGCTGGTGGTGACCGTTCGGCCACGATGCGGCGTGAGTCACGAGCGCAGCGGAGGAGCCGGACCACAGACCCAGCGGTGCGCATGCCGAGCCACGCGCCGATAAGGTCGAGCCATGTCGCCGAGTGAGCCGCCCGCCGTTCCGATGGTGTGGCCCGGCAGCGCGTACCCGCTCGGCGCGACCTACGACGGAGCGGGGACCAACTTCTCGTTGTTCTCCGAGGTCGCCGACCGGGTGGAACTGTGCCTGATCCGCCGCGACGGCACCGAGACCCGCATCGAGCTCGACGAGGTCGACGGCTACGTCTGGCACGCCTACCTGCCGACCATCACCCCCGGGCAGCGCTACGGCTTTCGGGTGTACGGACCGTGGGATCCCGCGGCCGGCCATCGCTGTGACCCGTCGAAGCTGCTGCTGGATCCCTACGGCAAGTCGTTCCACGGGGACATCGACTTCTCGCAGGCGGTCTACTCCTACGACCTGACCGCCGAGGATCTCGCCACTGGCGGCACCCCGCCGATGGTGGACTCGCTGGGCCACACCATGGCCAGTGTGGTGATCAACCCGTTCTTCGACTGGGGCCACGATCGGCAGCCACGCACGCCGTACCACGAGACGATCATCTACGAGGCTCACGTCAAGGGCATGACGCAGACCCATCCGGGCATCCCCGAGGAGCAGCGCGGCACCTACGCGGGCCTGGGCCACCCCGCGATCATCGACCACCTCAAGTCACTGAACGTCACCGCGATCGAACTGATGCCGGTGCACCAATTCCTGCACGACCACCGACTGCTCGATCTCGGACTGCGCAACTACTGGGGATACAACACCGTCGGCTTCTTCGCGCCGCACTTCCAGTACGCCGCGACCCGCAGCGCCGGCGGCGCGGTCGCGGAATTCAAGTCCATGGTCAAGGCCTTTCACGAGGCCGGCATCGAGGTGATCCTCGACGTCGTCTACAACCACACCGCCGAGGGCAACCACCTCGGTCCGACCCTGAACTTCCGGGGCATCGACAACGCCGCCTACTACCGGCTGCTCGACGGGGATCTGCGCTACTACAAGGATTTCACCGGGACCGGCAACAGCCTCAACGCCCGCAATCCGCACACACTCCAGCTGATCATGGATTCGCTGCGGTACTGGGTGCTCGACATGCACGTCGACGGCTTCCGCTTCGACCTGGCCTCGACGCTGGCCCGCGAGTTCTACGACGTCGACCGGCTCTCGGCGTTCTTCGATCTGGTGCAACAGGATCCGGTGGTCAGCCAGGTGAAGCTGATCGCCGAACCGTGGGACATCGGCGAGGGCGGCTACCAGGTCGGCAACTTCCCGGGTTTGTGGACCGAGTGGAACGGGAAATACCGCGACACTGTGCGTGACTACTGGCGGGGGGAACCCGCAACCCTGGGCGAGTTCGCGTCCCGGCTGACCGGGTCGTCGGATCTGTACGAGACGAGCTGCCGCCGTCCCAGCGCGAGCATCAACTTCGTCACCGCGCACGACGGCTTCACGCTCGCGGATCTGGTGTCCTACAACGAAAAACACAACATGGCCAACGGTGAGGACAACCGGGACGGCGAGAGCCACAACCGGTCCTGGAACTGCGGTGTCGAGGGGCCCATCGACGACCCGGAGATCCTGGCGCTGCGCGCCAAGCAGATGCGCAACATCCTGGCGACGCTGATGCTCTCCCAGGGCACCCCGATGATCAGCCACGGGGACGAAATCGGGCGGACCCAGTCGGGCAACAACAACGTCTACTGCCAGGATTCGCCGCTGTCCTGGATGGACTGGTCGATGCGGGAGACCAACGCCGACCTGCTGAGCTTCGTGCGTCATGTGACCGCCCTGCGGAAGGCGCACCCGGTGTTCCGCCGGCGCCGGTTCTTCGAAGGGGAACCGATCCTGACCGGGGATCTCAAGCGCGACATCGCCTGGCTGACCAAGGCGGGTGTCGAAATGACCTCAGAGGACTGGAATTCCGGGTTCAAGTCGGTGGGGGTGTTCCTCAACGGGGAGGCCATCCCCGAGCCGAGCGCCCGGGGCGAGCGGGTGGTGGACGACACATTCCTGCTCTGCTTCAACGCCCATTCCGCCTCGGTCGAATTCCTCACCCCCGACGGCGACTACGCCGCCGAGTGGACGGCCGCACTGGACACCTCGGCAGCGACCGGATCCGCCGATCTCGTCGTCAAGGCCGGCGAGTCGGTGACGCTGCCCGGGCGCTCGGTGCTGGTGTTCCGCAAGACCGCCTAAGCCATGGGTAAGCAGAGTGACGTACTCGCGACGTACCGGCTGCAGCTGCGCGGCCCGGACAGCGGCGCGTCGTTCACCTTCGAAGACGCCGAAGGAATCCTGGATTACCTTGCCGCCCTAGGTGTTTCACACCTCTATCTGTCGCCGATCCTCACGGCCGCCGCGGGGTCGTCGCACGGCTACGACGTCACGGACCCCACCACCGTGTCGGCCGGACTCGGCGGACCGGACGGGCTGGCGCGGCTGTCCGCGGCGGCCCGGGCTCGCGGTCTTGGGATCGTCGTCGACATCGTGCCCAACCACCTCGGTGTCGAACTCGCTCAGCACAACCCGTGGTGGTGGGACGTGCTGCGGCTCGGTCGGGAGTCGGCCTACTACTCCTTTTTCGATATCGACTGGGACCTCGACCCGGACGGGCGGATCGTGCTACCGGTCCTGGGGTCCGATGACGACATCGATCACCTCGTCGTCGACGGCGAGGTTTTCCGGTTGGGCGACAAGGAGTTTCCCCTCGCCCCGGATACCGCGACCGGCACGCCGCGGGAGATCCACGACCGTCAGCACTACCGGCTGACGGGCTGGCGCGAAGGGGTGTGCGGCTATCGGCGGTTCTTCTCGGTCACCTCACTGGCCGGGCTGCGCCAGGAGGACCCGGAGGTGTTCGCCGCCAGCCACCGCGAAGTGGCCCGCTGGTTCAGCGAGGGTCTGGTGGACGGTGTGCGCGTCGACCACCCCGACGGTCTGGCGGACCCCGCCGGCTATCTCCGGCGTCTCCGCGAGCTCATCGGTCCGGACGCCTACCTCGTCGTCGAGAAGATCCTCGCCCCCGACGAGGCGCTCGATGACACCCTGCCGGTCAACGGCACCACCGGCTACGACGCACTGCGGGAGATCGGCGGGCTCTTCGTCGATCCCGCCGGACGCGAAACATTGTGCCGGCTGGCCGGTTCGGCCGGCTTTGCGGCGACTCCGGCGGCGGGCCGCGAACTCAAGGCCGCCACTACCGCCGACACCCTGGCCAGTGAACTGGCCCGCGTCTGCCGGGTGGTGGCCACCGCCGCGGGTGCCGACCACCCGGCGCTGCCCGAGGCCGTGACCGCCCTGCTTACCAACATCGAGGTTTACCGCTGCGACTATCCCGGCCTTTCGGCGGTGATGCCGACCGCGATCGCCGACACCGCCGCCGAACGGCCCGACCTGGCCGCGCCGCTGGCACTGGTGGCCGTGGCGCTGGACCACCGTGAACCGGCCGTCCGTATCCAGCAGCTGTGTGGCGCGGTGACCGCGAAGGCCATCGAGGACCGCCTGTTCTACCGGGACCCGACGCTGGTCTCGCTCAACGAGGTCGGCGGGGATCCCCACCGTTTCGGGGTCAGCGCCGCGGAGTTCCACCACCGCGCCGCGGTGCGCGCCGCCCGTTGGCCCACCGCCATGACCACCCTGTCCACCCACGACACCAAGCGCGGCGAAGACGTCCGCGCCCGCATCGGGGTGCTGTCCCAGGTGCCCGGACTATGGGCGCAACTCGTCGCCGACTGGTCGGCTGTCGCTCCCCCACCCGACCCGGATACCGGTCTGTTCCTGTGGCAGAACCTCTTCGGTGTGTGGCCGGCAACCGGCCGCGTCGACGACACCCTGCGGGACCGGCTGCACGGCTACGCCGAGAAGGCGATCCGCGAGGCACACCTGCACACGTCCTGGACCGATCCCGACGACGACTACGAGAAGGCGGTGCACACCTGGCTCGACGCCGTGCTGGACGGTCCGGTGGCCGCCGGACTCACCGAACTGGTGCACCAGTTGGATCCGCATGCGCAGAGCGACGCACTGGGACAGAAGTTGTTGTCCCTCACCGTTCCCGGTGTGCCCGACGTGTACCAGGGCACCGAATTGTGGGAGGACAACCTCGTCGACCCGGACAACCGGCGACCGGTCGACTTCCCCTCCTGCCGTGCGGCGCTCGACGGGTTGCGGCATCCGAAGATGAGGGTCGTCCACGCCGCTCTCGCACTCCGGCGCGCGCGGCCGCAGACCTTCCTGGCCGGCGGCTACACCCCGTCGTTGGCCGCCGGTGACAGCGCCGAACATCTCGTCGCCTTCCGGCGCGGCGACGACGTGCTGGTGGCGGTGACCCGGTGGACGGTTGCGCTCAGCGAAACCGGCTGGGGTGACACCACTCTCGCGATACCGCCGGGCAGCTGGCGGGACCGTCTGACCGGTGCCGTCCACAGCGGCACGGTGGCCGCCGCGGCGCTGTTCGGCGAGCTACCGGTGGTTCTGCTGGAGCGCTGCGATGCCTGAACACGAATTCGCGGTGTGGGCGCCCACGCCCGGCATCGTCCGTCTCGACGTGTACGGGACCGTGTTCCCGATGACACCCTCGGCCGACGGTTGGTGGCGCGCCTCGGTCGAGGTGGCCGACGACGCCCGCTACGGCTTTCTGCTCGACGACGACCCTTCGGTGCTGCCGGATCCCCGCTCGCCGCGTCAGCCCGACGGCGTGCACGAGCGCTCCCAGTTGTGGGATGCCGGGGCCGCGCACTGGACGGACACCGACTGGGCGGGCCGATCCGTCGAGGGCGCGGTCATCTACGAGTTGCACCTCGGAACCTTCACGGAGGCAGGCACATTCGACTCCGCGATCGACAAGCTGGACGCCCTGGTCGACCTCGGGGTCGATTTCGTCGAACTGATGCCGGTCAACGCGTTCGACGGCAGCCACGGCTGGGGCTATGACGGTGTGCTCTGGTATGCGGTGCACGAACCGTACGGCGGGCCGGCCGGACTGGTGCGCTTCGTCGACGCGTGCCACCGCCGCGGCCTCGGGGTCCTGCTCGACGTCGTGTTCAACCACCTCGGGCCGTCGGGAAACTACCTGCCCCGGTTCGGCCCCTATCTGTCCGCAGGCAGCAACCCGTGGGGCGAGGGCATCAACGTCGACGGCGACCGTTCCGACGGCGTCCGGGACCACATCATCTGCTGCGCGCTGCGGTGGATGCGGGATTTCCACGTCGACGGCCTGCGGCTGGACGCCGTGCACGCCCTGGTGGACACGACCGCGATCCATATTCTCGAGGAGCTTTCACTCGAAACCGACACGCTGGCAGAGGAATTGGGCCGGCCACTGTCACTGGTCGCCGAGAGCGACCGCAACGACCCGCGGTTCATCACGCCGCGCAGCGAGCTCGGTTACGGGATGACCGCGCAGTGGGACGACGACATCCACCACGCGCTGCACACCGCGGTGTCCGGTGAACAGCAGGGTTATTACGCGGATTTCGGGTCGATCGCGGCACTGGCCGAGACGCTGAAGAACGGCTACTTCCACGCCGGCACCTTTTCGTCGTTCCGCAAGCGCCGCCATGGCCGGCCGTTGGACACCGCGAAGATCCCCGGGTATCGGTTGATGGCCTACACCTGCACGCACGATCAGATCGGCAACCGCGCCGCCGGCGACCGACCGACCGCCTACCTGACGCCGGGACAGCTGGCGGTCAGCGCGGCGCTGGCGTTGTTAACACCTTTCACCGCAATGGTTTTCATGGGTGAGGAGTGGGCCGCGTCCACGCCGTTCCAGTTCTTCAGCTACCATCAGGACCCCCAGCTGGCCGAGGCCACCCGCGAGGGCCGCAGGGCCGAGTTCGCCGATCACGGCTGGGATCCCGGCACGGTGCCGGACCCACAAGACCCCGAGACCTTCGAGCGATCGAAGCTGAACTGGGCCGAACGCGAGTCCGGTCAGCACGCCCGCATGCTCGCCCTGTACCGCGATCTGATCGCACTGCGCCGCGACGAACCCGATCTGGCGGACTTCTGGCTCGACCATATGGAGGTCGAATTCGACGAGGACGCCAGCTGGATCGTGCTGCACCGCGGCGGTCTGGCCATCGCGTGCAACCTTGGTCCGGGCCAGGTTGTGGTGCCCGTCACCGGCGACGTCGTCTACACCTGGGGCAACCCCAGCGTCGGCAATGCCGCCACCGCGCTCGACGGCCATTCGTTCGCCGTACTGCGCTCGGGGTGACGGGCCCACCTTCTCCCGCTTTTCCCCTCTTTTCCCACGCTGGACGTGTGGGCGTTCATCGTGTCGCCGTTGCGGTGCTCTGGGGGAAACGTCGGTGGAGTGCCAACGAGACGTAGACCAGCGCGACGAGGACGGGCACTTCGATCAGGGGTCCCACCACCCCGGCCAGTGCCTGGGCCGATGTTGCGCCGAAGGTGGCGATGGCCACGGCGATGGCGAGCTCGAAGTTGTTACCGGCGGCAGTGAACGCCAGCGTGACGGTGCGCGGGTACCCCAACTTCAGTGCGGTACCGACCAGGAAGCCGCTGGTCCACATGATGGCGAAGTAGGCCAGCAGTGGCAGCGCGATTCGCGCCACATCCCAGGGCCGGGAAGTGATCTGGTCGCCCTGCAGCGCGAAGAGGATCACGATGGTGAACAGCAGCCCGTAGAGCGCCCAGGGCCCGATCCTGGGCAGGAAGGCGGTCTCGTACCACTCTCTGCCCCTGACCTTTTCGCCGTAGCGGCGCGTCAGGTATCCGGCCACCAGAGGGATGCCCAGGAAGATCAGCACCGATTTGGCGATCTGCCACATCGAGATGTCGAGGGAGGTCTCGTTCATACCCAGCCAACCCGGCAACACCGAAAGGTAGAACCAGCCCAGGACGGCGAAGATCAGCACCTGGATCACCGAGTTGACGGCGACCAGGACGGCGGCGGCCTCACGGTCACCGCGGGCCAGGTCGTTCCAGATGATCACCATGGCGATGCATGGTGCGAGGCCGACGATGATGATGCCGGTGCGGTACTCGGGCAGGTCCGCCAGGAACATCCACGCCAGGGTGAACATCAGCGCCGGGCCGACGACCCACACCAGGAACAGCGCGGCCAGCAGCAGTTTGCGGTCGCGGGTGACGGTGTCGAGCCGGTCGTAGCGAACCTTCGCCAATACCGGGTACATCATCACCAGCAATCCCACTGCTATGGGCAGCGAGATGCCGTCCACCTGCACCGCGCTCAGCGCACCGCCCAGTCCGGGGATCACCCGGCCCAGCAGCAACCCCACGCCCATGGCCGCACCGATCCAGACCGGCAAGAGCCGGTCGAGGGTGGATAGCCTCGCGACCGGTGCAGTGGTGTCGACGTCGCTGGTGCTCACGGCATCCTTCCGAAGTGATCGCGGTGGGATTTCAGCAGCACGACGGTGCGGAGTCGGCCGGCTCGGTGGCGCCGCCGCCGCAGCACTCACCCTGCTCGTTGCCGTTGGCCTCCAACGGGATTGAGCCGAAGAAGGTCTCCGAGTCGGCCAGCACCGCGTAGACCTCCCACCGCTCCCGGTCGGGTCCGGTGACCCACACCTTGTCCTGGGTGGCGAAGCAGCAGGTGGTGCCGATCTCTTCCTCGGTGAACATGCCCGCGCCGGCCAGCCGGGCGATCTCGGCGTGGACCTGCTCGCTCGACTCGACCTCGACCCCGAGGTGGTTGAGCGTGCCGCCCTGACCGGGATTTTCCAGCAGCACCAGCTTCAGCGGCGGGTCGGCTATGGCGAAGTTGGCGTAGCCCGGTTTGACCTTCGCCGGCTCGGTATCGAACAGCTTGGAGTAGAACGCGATCGCGGCGTCGAGGTCATCGACATTGACGGCGAGTTGTACGCGGGACAAGGCAGCCACCTCCGAAAGTCTGAGACATATGTCGAACTATCCGATGACGCCAGCATGCCACCTTTTAGATATATGTCAATGTATCGGGCATACTGGGTCGCATGCCCAAAGCACTGCCGATCATCGACACCACCGCCCCGGTGTGCTGCGCCCCGGTCGCCTCCGGCCCGATGAGCGACGATGACGCCCTGCAGATCGCTCTACGCCTCAAGGCGCTGGCCGACCCGGTGCGGGTCAAGATCGTGTCCTACCTTTTCAGCTCGGCCGCCGGTGAAGAGCCTTCGGGCGAATTGGCCGCCGTGCTCAAGCTGACCGAGTCCACCGTCAGCCACCACCTCACCCAACTCCGCAAGGCCGGAATCGTCGGCTCCGAACGGCGCGGGATGAACATGTTCCATCGCGTGCGGCCCGACGCACTGCAAGCCCTCTGCGCAGCGCTGGATCCCAACTGCTGCACCTAAACCAACGCGGGACTGCGTATTTCACACCCCAGATGCGGCGGCACGCGCAGAAGTTCGCCTGCCGCGGCGTGTCGGCGGACCAACGCGCACGGTCGCCGAGAAAGTCAGGTCAGGTAGCGGTACGTCGGTGAGCCGGGCTCGAGGAGTTCGACATGACTCTCCGAGGTCTGCATGCGATCCAGCAAGCCGTCGAAATCGGCCGCCGAGCCGAGTTGGATGCCGACCAGCGCCTCGCCCGTCTCGCGGTTGTTGCGCTTGACGTACTCGAACAGCGTGATGTCGTCGTTGGGGCCGAGCACCTCGTCGAGGAAGCGGCGCAGCGCGCCGGGCTCCTGCGGGAAGTCGACGAGGAAGTAGTGCTTGAGCCCCAGATGCACCAGTGAGCGTTCCAGCACCTCCCCGTACCGGGAGACGTCGTTGTTGCCGCCGGAGATCAGGCACACCACCGTGGAGCCGGGTTCGACGTCCGCTTCCAGCAGGCCGGCCACGCTCAGCGCGCCGGCGGGTTCGGCGATGATGCCCTCGTTCTGGTACAGGTCGAGCATCGCGGTGCACACCGCACCCTCGTCGACGGTCGTCACCGACACCATGTCGCCGGCGGCCGACAGCACCGTGAAGGGCACTTGGCCGGCGCGCGCCACCGCCGCACCGTCGACGAACTGGTCCACGTGCTCCAGGGTGACCGGTTCACCGGCCGCCAGCGCGGCGGCCATCGAAGCCGCGCCGGCCGGTTCGACACCGAGAACGGATGTGGCAGTGGTGCGTTCGGCCAGATAACTGGTGATGCCACTGATGCAGCCGCCGCCGCCGACCGGCACCACGACGAGGTAGGGCTCGCCGTCGAGCTGGTCGAGGATCTCCACGGCGATGGTGCCCTGGCCGGCCATCGTCCGCAGGTCGTCATACGGGTGAACCAGCGTGGCGCCGGTGCGGGCGACATCGGCGAGAGCGGCCTCGGCCGCCAGGTCGTACGTCTTGCCGCCGACGATCAGCTCGACGAACTCACCGCCGTGGTAGCGGATGCGGTCGCGCTTCTGCTTGGGAGTCTTGGCCGGTACGTAGATCCGCCCGTGGACACCCATCGACCGGCAGGCCAGCGCGAAACCCTGGGCGTGGTTACCGGCCGAGGCGCACACGACCCCGGCGGCGATCTCTTCGGGCGTCAGTTGCTTGAGCAGGTTGTAGGCGCCGCGCACTTTGTAGGAGCGGACCACCTGCAGGTCTTCGCGCTTGAGATACACCAGCGCGCCGGTCAGTTGCGAGAGCCGGTCGCTGAACTGCAGCGGAGTGGGCGTCACCACACCGGAAATTCGCTGAGCCGCCGCCTCGACGTCGGCCGCGCGCAGCGGCGACACCCGGGGACTCTGGCTCACTTCAGCGGACACCGATCAATGGTGCCACGTGGGCGTTTGCGCACGGAAATCGTCATCCGGCCCAAACGCACGTATGGGCGGAAAAGGGCGAGAGCGGTTGGCCGGAATGTCGAACTCGGGCGACCAGACGCCGTCGACCAACGTGCGAAATCCGCCACCGTGCTCGCGGTTCGTCAACGAAAGCGCAGGCCCGCCGGCAGAGCCGCGCCGGTCAGTCGATCCGGGTCAGCACGAACACCGGGATCTGGCGATCGGTGTTCTTCTGGTAGTCGGCATAGTCCGGGTACGCGGCGACCGCGCGCTCCCACCACGTCGCCTTCTCCTCACCGAACACCTCGCGGGCCTCGTAGTCACCGGAAACGGTGCCGTCCTGCAGCTCGACATGCGGGTGGGCCTTGACGTTGTAGTACCAGACCGGGTTCTTCGGTGCGCCGCCCAGCGAGGCGACGATGGCGTACTGGCCGTCGTGTTCGACCCGCATCAGCGGCGTCTTGCGGATCTTGCCGGTCTTGGCGCCGACCGTGGTCAGCAGGATGACGGGCATGCCGCGCATCTGCATGCCCTTGGTGCCGCCGGATTGCATGATCTCCTCGGCGTTTTCTCGGGCCCAATCCAGCGTGCTCGGTTCATAGTCTCCGGTCAGCGGCATGTAGCCAGACTATCGAAATTGACCCGCCCAATCCGCCTTTTCGGCTACCCGAATTCTTAGTTACGGACTATCGTCGTACAGGTGACCACCGTCGAGCAGTTCCGCGCCGCCATCGCACACCCGGCGTCGCGCGAGGTGTCGATCGCCGGCGTGCCGTGGCCGGCCTACAAGGTGGTCGCCTTGCTGTGTGGACTGATCGTGATGGGCGTCGTCGGCCTCATCTCCGCAAGTGCAGCGCCGGCAGTCTTGGCTGCTGCGGCCGCGGCTACGACGATCTGGGTCGGCTTCGCCATGAGCCGGTCACGCGACCACTGACCCGACAGCTAATCGACCAGACGGTGAATCATTCGCCAACTCTGCGGGATCGACATCGACAATGTCGACATCTGGATCGATCTCACCGAGCAGATCGGCGATCTCGGACGCGTCGGTCTCGAGCAAACGGATTGCGGCCGCCGCTTTGATATCGACGCTTAGCATGGACACCGCGACAAGATCAGAAGGCGTCAATCGAAACGGATCATCTTCGATTCCGTAGATCGCCTCGAATCGCGACCCGGTGAATCTCGGAACGCCGTCCGCTGTTCGCGCGTAGTACCTGCTCAATTGTGCCAGTGCATCATCCGTGCGACGTCGGACGATGACCTCCGGCCATTGCATTCGCCAGTCCATGCCTTCTCCCTTCGCACTCGAATACGATCACAGATATAAACCGACCGAGTCGCACTTGTCCCGAACGCTGATAATCTGATAGTCCGGACGTGTGGACTCAATCAACTCCGCCAACGTCAAAGGACTTGCAGGACTGCATGATTCGTCGCCCAACCATTGGGCGCCTTCCTCGGCGCTGAACCGATCAAATTCGATCTCTGCGAGACAACGGCCCGGCCGCGTCAATGCCGGGTGCAATCCGTCCAGTCGCTCGTTCGTGGTCAGCAGAATGATGATGTCCGACCCTTGTCCGAGAATCCCGTCGGAGATGTTCAGTAGCCTCGCCAAAGCCGCACCTGACTCCTGACGAGCGGACGCCCTGAGGAAGTCGTCGCTGTCCTCCGCGACCACGAGCCGCCACCGCTTGGCTCCCGGCGGACGTTCGGGGAAGCCGAATCCGGGACTGATCACCTCTGTGAGATAACCGGTGTCTGCGAATAGTCGCTCCGGGTCGGCGACATAGTGCGTAGCGCACCAGTTCTCCCACTCACGGATCAGCGCGCGTATAGCCGTCGTCTTTCCTGTTCCTGGCTCCCCGTGCAAGAGCACAAGCTTCCCGCGATTGTGTGGGCGCTCCAGCGAAATCAGCTGTGCGAGTGCAGCCCTGACCCGTGGTGGGTAGTTGTGCGCGATCTCGCGCCACTCGGGTGCCGCAACCCGACGCAATTGGCGGAGCGGCCCACGAGCGCCGGAGTGCCAACTGGCAACTCGCACGGTATCCGGAGACGGCGCCTCGGGTGCTCGAGACACGATCTCATCGGCGAGTTCCTTGGCCTCGCGCATCGTCATTGCCGAGACTTTGACCGATACGTCAGTGGGGTCCGACTGTAGGAGAACGGTGGTGCCAGCGCCGTGTGCCAGCAGTCCCGCTGCAGTCTCAGTTGAGAACTCCGCCACAACGGTCAGCCGATCGAGCAGCAACTCATGGATCGATGGATTACTTGCGATCTGGCGACGTACCACGAATGGCTGCGTTCCAGCGATCATCCCTTTCGAAAAAAGCGCATTTAAGACCTGCGAGATGTGTGCAGTCCCAGGGTCGATGGCTGCTACCAGATTGTTGTATCCGGAATCCCGCTCAGCACCTGCGGTGACCGACCCCCCACAAATATCACTCACTCGGCAAAGGTAACGGCACCCACTGACAAGAAGAACTACCCGCCCAAACACCCCGGTCCGAGCAGTGCCTTGAGATCCCCCATCAGCGCCGACGAGGGCGTCACCCGCAGCGACTGGTCGAGTTCCAGCGTCGTGATCCGGTCCCCGCTGATCAGCCGCAGATGCACCTGCGCGGTGCCGGGATGACGGGCGAGCACCTGCTTGAGCGCGGTGACCTTGTCGATGGTGCACTGCCGGGTGGGCAGGGTGACGGCGATCGGCCGGTTCGGCTGTGCGTTGGAGAAGTCCGGCACCACCAGGTCGTGCACGATCAGTGAACGCCGGTCGTCGCGCACCGACACCTTCGCCCGCAGCACCACCACCGCGTCGTCGGCGATCTCGGCACCGTGCATCGAGTAGGTCTGCGGGAAGAACAGCACCTCGATACCGCCGGTGAGATCTTCCAATTGTGCTGAGGCCCAGGGCAATCCGTTCTTGTTTACCCGGCGGTTGACCGCCGTGAGGATGCCGCCGACCTGAACCTGGCTGTCGTTGGCGACGTCGCCGTCCAGAATGGCCGGTAGTTGGGTGTCCACCTGGTTGGTCAGCAGGTGCGCCACTCCGTCGAGCGGATGACCGGACACGTACAGGCCGAGCATCTCGCGTTCGAGTGCCAGCTTGTGCTTGTCCTCCCACTCCTCGTCGGGCACCTTGATGGTGAACACGGGGTCGCCGCCCTCCGCGTCGTCGTCTCCCCCGCCGCCGAACAGGTCGAACTGCCCCATCGCCTCGGCCTTCTTGGTGCCGAGCACGGAATCCACCGCATCGGTGTGCACCAGGAAAAGACCCTTACGGGCGTGCTTGAGCGAGTCGAAGGCGCCGGCCTTGATCAACGACTCGGTGACCTTCTTGTTGCAGGCTGCCACGTCGATCTTGTTCAGATAGTCCGAGAAGTCGGTGAAAAAGCCCTTTTCGGTGCGGGTTTGGATCAGCGAGGCGACGACGTTGGCGCCGACGTTGCGGACCGCGCCCAGTCCGAACCGGATGTCGGTGCCCACCGAGGCGAAGTTCTGCACGGACTCGTTGACGTCCGGTGGCAGCACCGTGATGCCCAGGCGCCGGCAGTCGGCCAGGTAGACCGCGGCCTTGTCCTTGTCGTCGCCGACCGAGGTCAGCAGGCCTGCCATGTACTCGGAGGGATAGTTCGCCTTGAGGTAGGCCGTCCAGTAGGACACCAGGCCATAGCCGGCCGCATGCGACTTGTTGAATGCGTAGCCGGCGAACGGAAGGATGGTGTCCCACAAGGCTTTAACGGCACGCTCGGAGAACCCGTTGGCGGTCATGCCCTCATAGAAGCCCTTGTACTCGGCTTCGAGCACCTCCAGCTTCTTCTTGCCCATGGCCTTTCGCAGCGCATCGGCCTTGCCCATGGTGTAGGAGGCGACCTTCTGCGCGATGAACATGATCTGCTCTTGGTAGACGATCAGGCCGTAGGTCTCGGAGAGGATGTCGGCCAGCGGTTCCTCGAGTTCGGGATGGATCGGCTTGATGGCCTGCCGCCCGTTCTTACGGTCGGCGTAGTCGTTGTGCGCGTTCATCCCCATGGGGCCCGGCCGGTACAGCGCCAGCACCGCGACGATGTCGTTGAACTCGGTGGGCTGCATCCGGCGCAGCAGGTCGCGCATCGGGCCGCCGTCGAGCTGGAAGACCCCCAGAGTGTCACCGCGGGAGAGCAGTTGGTAGGTGGCCGGGTCGTCGAGGGGCACCGATTCCAGATCGAGGTCGATGCCTCGGTTGGCTTTGATGTTCTCCAGCGCGTCGCCGATGATCGTCAGGTTGCGCAGCCCGAGAAAATCCATCTTCAGCAGGCCGATGGCCTCACACGAGGGATAGTCCCAGCCGGTGATGATCGCGCCGTCTTGCGGGCGTTTCCACAGCGGGATCGCCTCGATCAGCGGCTCGGAACTCATGATCACCGCGCAGGCGTGCACGCCGGCGTTGCGGACCAGACCCTCCAGTCCCCGGGCGGTCTCGTAGATGGTCCGCACATCGGAATCGGTGTCGATCAGCGCCCGGACTTCGGCGGCCTCCTTGTACCGCTCGTGGTCGGGGTCGGTGATGCCCGACAGCGGGATGTCCTTGGCCATGATCGCCGGCGGCAGCGCCTTGGTGATCCGGTCGGCGATCGCGAACCCGGGCTGGCCGTAGTGCACCCGGGCCGAGTCCTTCAGCGCCGCTTTGGTTTTGATGGTGCCGAAGGTGATGACCTGGGCGACCCTGTCACTACCCCACTTCTCGGCGGCGTAGCGCACCATCTCGCCGCGCCGACGGTCGTCGAAGTCGATGTCGATGTCGGGGGCCGACGGCCGTTCGGGGTTGAGGAAGCGTTCGAAGAGCAGCCCGTGCGGAATGGGATCGATGTTGGTGATGCCCAGCGCATACGCCACCAGCGACCCGGCCGCCGATCCGCGGCCCGGGCCGACCCGGATGTCGATGGACCGCGCGTAGTTGATCAGGTCGGCGACGATCAGGAAGTAGGACGGGAATCCCTTCCCGCAGATGACGTCGATCTCGAACTCGGCGCGGTCGGTGTATTCCTGCGGCACCCCGCCGGGGAAGCGCCGTCGCAGACCCGCGTGCACCTCGTGGCGCAGCCAGGACCCCTGATCATGGCCCTCGGGCACCGGGAAGATCGGCATCCGGTCCACCGGCGCCCAGACGTCGGCGTAGGACTGCACCCGTTCGGCGATGAGCAACGTCGAGTCGCAAGCCTCCGGGATCTCGTCGTCCCAGATGGCGCGCATGTCGGCCGCGGACTTGAGGTAGTAGCCGTCGCCGTCGAACTTGAACCGCGCGGGATCCGACAGCGTTTTCCCCGTCTGCACACACAGCAGGGCCTCGTGGTTCTGCGCGGCGTCGCGGGTGACGTAGTGGCAGTCGTTGGTGGCCAGCGGCGCGATGTCCAGCTTGCGGCCGATCTCCAGCAGCCCGTCGCGGACCCGTCGCTCGATCGACAGGCCGTGGTCCATCAGCTCCAGGAAGAAGTTGTCCGGCCCGAAGATCTCCCGCCACTTGGCGGCCGCCTCCAACGCCTCGCGGTCGTGACCGAGCCGGAGCCGGGTCTGCACCTCACCGGAGGGGCAGCCGGTGGTGGCGATGATGCCCTCGGCGTGCTCGGCCAGGATCTCGGCGTCCATCCGGGACCATTTGCCCAGCTGGCCCTCGAAGGAGGCCAGCGAGGACAGCTTGAACAGGTTCCGCAGGCCGGTGGCGTTCTCGGCCATCATCGTCATGTGCAGGTAGGCGCCGCCGGCGGAGACGTCGTCGGCCTTCTGACTCGGATCGCCCCAGGTGACGCGCCGGGTGTCGAAGCGGGAACCGGGCGCGATGTACGCCTCGATGCCGATGATCGGCTTGATGCCGACCTCGGTGGCCTTGTTGTAGAACTCGCTGGCGCCGAACATGTTTCCGTGGTCGGTCATCCCGACCGCGGGCATCTCCAGGCGCTGGGCCTCGGCCAGCATCGGCATGATCTTGGCGGCGCCGTCCAACATCGAGTATTCGGTGTGGTTGTGCAGATGCACGAAGGAGCCGCCGCTGTTACCCATAGGCCCGTCAGTCTAGGACGGAGCGCCGACAGGCTCGGGCGTGTCGCGGGCAAGCCGGTGCGGCGTGTCTCGACACCGGCACTCGGCCCCCACGTCGCGGCCTGTGATTGAGTCGACGGATGCGCATGGTCCCCGTTGTTCTGGTCCTGGCCGGCTTGTCGACGCTGACGGCGTGCGCGCCCCGGGCGGGTCACCCGGACAGCACCGAAACCGGCACGGTGACGTCGCGGGCCGAGACCCCGACCGCCGCGCCGGGCCCGTCGTTCGACTGCGCCAAGGCCGACGGCGACGCCGAGAAACTGGTCTGCAATGACCCCGCCCTGGCCGCGCTGGATCGCCGGCTCGCCGACGAGTATCAGAAGGCGCTGAGCCATCCGGGGGCGGACAAGACCATGCTGGAAGACAGTCAGCACCGCTGGGTGTCGGGCCGCGACGACTGCTCGAACGCTCACGACGTCGGCCGCTGTCTGCGGGAGTCCTACCAGACGCGTGTCTTCGAACTGCGCACCTCAGACCCCGCGATCCCGACTCCGCCGGTGGTGGCCTACTCCTGCCCCGGCGACAAACCCTTCACCGCCAAGTTCTACAACGACTTCGATCCCCGGGTCGCCGTGCTGACGTTGGGTGAGGACTCCGCGGTCACCTTCGCCGAACCGGCGGCCAGCGGGGCGAGATACGGCCGCGACAAGGTCGAGTTCTGGGAACACCACGGCGAAGTCACCGTGAATTTCTTCGGCAACGAATTCACGTGCCACACAGCGTGATTCAGTTCATGCAAAGGGTGTGCACCCGGACGGCCACGGTGTCCTCGGCCGCCGCGTGGCCCGCGTCGCGGTAGTGCTGTTCGACCGGCCCGGCGTAGTCGGCGACCCGGGCCGTCAGCCGGTTGCCGGTGAGGCCGGTGCTGTAGCTGATGTCCACCGGAAGTTCGATGTCGCGCCGACAGCGTGGGCAGGAGATGCTGACGGTGTGCGGAATGGCTAACATGGCGTCGCTCCCGGGGTCGTGGTTTATTGCGGTGGCGCCGTTGCCCACAGATACCCGTTGGTCAGAGTTCTAATCGCAGAATCCGACATTGTCCAACGCAAGCCGATATGAACCGCGTCACAGGCCGTTGAACCGGCAGGTCAGCCGGCTGTTCGAGTGCCGCGGCGGGCGCGTCGCACCGCGTCGGCGGTGAACACGGCCAGCGCCACCCAAATCAGCGCGAAACCGAGCCAGCGGGCCGGCGGCATCGGCTCGCGCCCGATGACCACACCCCAGGTCATCTGCATCGCCGGGGTCAGGTACTGCAACAGCCCGAGGCTGACCAGCGGCAGTCGCTGGGCCGCGGCGGCGAACAGCAGCAGCGGTATCGCGGTGACCGGTCCGCACGACATCGTCAACGCGACGTGGCCGGCGCCGTGGCCGAGGAAGTGCCCATGCCCGCCGATCGCCGCAACCACGAGATAGGCCAGCGCGAACGGCGCCGCCAACGCCGATTCCACGCCGACGCTGACGCGTGGATCGATCGGCACGATCTTCTTCACCAAGCCGTACAACCCGAACGACAATGCCAATCCGACCGCGATCCAGGGCGCGGTATCGGCTTCCGCGGCGAGCACCCCGACCGCCACCACCGCGATGACCAGAGCCAAACCCTGTGTCCGGTTGAGCTTTTCGCCGAATATGAGCACCCCGAGCGCAACGCTCACCAACGGGTTGATGAAGTATCCGAGCGCGGCGTCGACGACGTGGCCGTTGTTGACCGCGTAGATGTAGATCACCCAGTTGGCCGACACCAGCATCGACGCCGCGGCCAGCAACAACCAGGTCCGCCTGTCGATGCGGCGCAGTCGGGGGCCGAGTCCGGCGATGAGCAGCACCACCGCCATGAAGACCAGCGTCCACACGATGCGGTGGGCCAGCACCTCGAACGCCCCGGCCGGTTTCAACAGGGGGAAGAAGGCCGGGAACAATCCCCACGATCCGTAGGCGCCCAATCCGAACAACAACCCGGCGCGTGAATTGTGTTGCACCGCCGGGCCGCTCATGTCAGCTGGCGCAGAACGTCCAGGGCGTGCTGCAGGTCCTCCGGGTACGGCGCGGTGAACTCGACCCAGCGACCGTCGGCCGGATGGGTGAACGCCAGCGATCGGGCGTGCAGCCATTGTCGTTCCAGCCCAAGCTTTTTCGCGAGCGTCGGGTCGGCCCCGTAGGTCAGGTCGCCGCAGCAGGGGTGGTGCAGGGCCGCGAAGTGCACCCGGATCTGGTGGGTGCGGCCGGTCTCGAGGTGGATGTCGAGCAGGCTGGCGGCCACGAACGCCTCGATGGTGTCGTAGTGGGTGATGCTGTGCCGGCCGCCCTCGATGACCGCGAACTTCCAGTCGTGGCCGCGGTGCCGGCCGATGGGCGCGTCGATGGTGCCACTGGACGGATCCGGATGCCCCTGGACCAGCGCGTGGTAGCGCTTTTCCACGGTGCGTGCCTTGAATGCGCGCTTGAGCACCGTGTACGCCCGTTCCGAGAGCGCCACCACCATCACACCGGACGTCCCGACGTCGAGACGGTGCACGATGCCCTGCCGCTCGTGGATTCCGGAGGTGCTGATCCGGAAGCCGGCCGCGGCCAGCCCGCCCAGCACGCTCGGCCCGTGCCAGCCGACCGTGGCGTGTGCGGCCACCCCGGGCGGTTTGTCCACCACGACGATGTCCTCGTCGGAATAGAGGATCGCCATGCCCTCGATGTGTTCGGGGGTGTTCTGCACCGGCGGCGGCGCCTCGGGCAGTTGCACCTCCAGCCAGGCGCCCCCGACCAGGCGGTCGGACTTGCCGACCCGCACGCCGTCCAGTTCGACCCCGCCGTCCTCGGCGAGTTCGGCGGCCGCCGTTCGGGACAACCCGAGCAGGCGCGCCAGGCCCGCGTCGACCCGCATGCCGGCCAGCCCCTCGGGCACCGGCAACGACCGGTCGGCCATCACCGGGTCTCGACCGCGCCGTGCCGCCCGACGGTGTCGTAGTCGAACCCGAATAGCGACAGCGCGACCAGCAGCAGCGCGCCGCCGACGACGGCGGGATCGGCGACGTTGAAAACCGGCCACCAGCCGATCGACAGGAAATCGACCACGTGTCCGCGCAGCGGCCCGGGCGAGCGGAAGAACCGATCGACGAGATTGCCGAGCGCACCGCCGAGGATCATGCCCAGCCCGATGGCCCACCACGGCGAGACCAGGCGGCGACCCATCACGATGATGCCCACCACCACGGCCGTGGCGACCAGGGTCAGCCCCCACGTGTAACCGGTGGCCATCGAGAATGCGGCGCCGGGGTTGCGGACCAGGGTCCAGGTCACCGTGTCGCCGATGATCGACACCGGTTGACCCGGGGTCAGGAACCGGACCGCGAGCACCTTGGTGAGGACGTCCAGTGCCAGCACCACGGCGGCGACGGTCAGCAGCAACCGCAGCCGGCGGCGCGGGCGCGGCCCGGCGGGCTCGGGCGGGTTTGTCGTCTCGACGCGCGCCTCGGCATTGTCCGCCGGCTCGGCGGGGTCGGTCGCGTCAGTCACCCTGCCATCATCCCCCAAGGTGTGGCCAGCATCTGCCGATGGGTGACCGGGTCGGGCATGATCAGCGCCATGAGGCGCCTCACCGTGATCGCCACCGGCGGGACGATCGCCACCGGCACCGGGTCCGACGGCGTCAAGCGACCGACCCGCCGCGGGGCGGAACTCATCAGCGGTCTCGTCGACGGCGCGGAGGTGTCGGCGGTGGACCTGATGGCCGTCGACAGTTCGCAGTTGACCCCGGCCGACTGGGACGTCATCCGAGACGCCGCCGAGCGCGCGTCGGCCGACGGGGCCGACGGGATCGTCGTCACGCACGGAACCGACACCCTGGAGGAGACGGCGCTGTGGCTGGCGCTGACCTACACCGGCGCCGCGCCGGTGGTGCTTACCGGGGCGATGCGCAG
>ERZ724512.219-NODE-219-length-24259-cov-5.418237_pt1 | contig 24259 bp, 23 predicted proteins | sample MGYA00376045_ERZ724512 | MGnify/ENA primary metagenome ERZ724512 (study PRJEB28724, sample SAMN07190883) | activated sludge metagenome | isolation source: activated sludge of sewage treatment plant in Hong Hong | place: Hong Kong | collected 2016-03-17 ... | reverse complement strand
CGCGGTGGCCGCCTCGGGTTCCGACGACGATCAGGTCGCGTCGAACAAGGGTGTGAGCACGACATCGACGTCGACCACGTCGACGACCTCGCTGCCGGGAGAGGCTCCCCCGACGGACTCGACGCTCCCCCCGATCGACCCGAACGCGCTCGGCGGGACCTCCCCGGGCGGTTCCGCCTCGTCGGTTCAGGGATCGGCGGGCTCCACCGGATCCGGAGCGCCCAGCTCGGGTTCCACCGCCAACCCGGCGCGGACGGCGTCGCCGTCGAACACCGGCAGCGGATCGGCGGCCGCACCACCGCCGGCTGCATCGGTCATCGTCCCGGGTTCACCCACCGACGTCACGGTGTCGAGCCCGAACGACACCAACGGTTCGGTGAGCATCAAGCTCAGCTGGGGAACGCCAAAGGCCGGAGGCGCGCCGACTCACTACGTCATCCGGAGCCAGGAACGCTGGCTGGTCGACTGCGGTCCCCAATCCACCGCCGGAGGGTTCCAGGACGGAGGGACCGAGCCGGGAACGTCTGCCGTTCGTTCCGCCTCCGCGCAGCACGCGTGTTCGTGGACCGTCTGGCAGGTGGCCGCCGTCAACTCGGCGGGAGTGAGCGCCTTCGTCGATGCGACCGGCATCGTGCCCAACATCACCGGACGTGCATGGCCGTACCACATGGTCAGAGCGGTCGGTGGACGTGCAACGGGACGAGCCGACGCCAACTGCGGTCAACCCGCGTGGACCGGCTGTTCGACCACCGTCGGCGGGCGCATCGCTCCCGGCACCGATGTCGGGATCGTCTCCCAGCCCGGACCCTGACATGGAGATGTGGCTGTCGGTCGAGGCGCCGACGATCCCCGGCGAGGACTCCACGATCGTGGTCGACGCCACGTCGACCAACAAGGTCGCGGAGCTCCTCGCCCACCTCGACGGCGACGGCGCACCGTCGGACGCACGGTGGTACGTCGAACGGTCCGGAGCCGTCCTCGAGCCGACGGTCGCCATCGAGTCGATCGACCTCCGCTCGGGAGACCGACTCGTGCGATCCCGCCCGATCCCACCAGGCACGGACCCGCCCAGGGCCGTTCTCGTCATCGCGTCCGGCCCCGAGGCCGGTCGGCGGATCGCGTTGGAGGACGGTTCGTGGACGATCGGCCGCGACCGTGACAACGACCTCTGCATCGACGACAGCGCTCTCTCGCGCCATCACGCGACCCTGCACGTCGACGGCGGATCGGCGACCATCGCCGATGCGAGGTCGGCGAACGGCACATTCGTGGCGGGTCAGCCCGCCGAACACCCGCTGGCGATCGGCGAAGGCGCTCCCATCGAGCTGGGACGCACGGTGCTGCGCATCGAGTCCGGGGGGCACGCAACTCCGGCCGCGGTCCACACATCAGCAGGCGCGGGAGCCTTCAACCGGCCACCCCGACGGACTCTTCCGGATCCGGGGGTCGACGTGTCCCTCCCGACACCGCCCCCGACGCCGACGCCACGCCGGATCCCGCTCATCAGCGCTCTGGCGCCGCTGGTGATCGCCCCGGTGCTCGTGCTCATCGGCGACAACTGGACGTACCTGCTGTTCATGGCTCTCTCCCCGGTCATGCTGCTCGCTTCGTACTGGGAGGAGCGTCGCCATGGAGGTCAGGAGCGTGCTGAGAAGCAACGCCGCTTCGACCTCGCCCTGGCCGACGCAACATCCACGCTGAGCGAGGGCATCCCGCTCGAAGCGACCACCCGGTGGGAGCGCAACCCGGACCCCGCCGAGATCGTCGCCCGCGCGTGCCGCCCTCTCACGACGCTGTGGGAGCGTCGGCGCGCCGACGCCGACTTCGCTCGCGTCCGTGTCGGCTGGGCCGACCTGCCGTCGGTGAGCAGGATCGCGGTCCCCTCCGAAGGCGACCCGGCCCAGCTGCGCCGGGTCGACGCCCTTCGCGACACGTACGGCGTCGCGCCCGCCGTCCCCGTCACCATCGATCTGCCCGAGGTCGGAGCGATCGGTCTCGTCGGCCAGGCCGTCGATGTGGCCGACACCGGTCGCTGGCTCATCGCCCAGCTCGCCGTGCTCCAGAGCCCGCGGGATCTGCAGATCATCGTCCTGCTGGCCGACGACAAGGGCTGGGAATGGGTCCGCTCGCTCCCCCACACCGGCGGACGATCCCGTCCTGCGGTGGCCGTCGGCGCGGAATCGGCCCGAGTGCTCATCGACCGCATCGACCAGATGATCACGGCACGGCAGGAACAGGCGAACGAGACCCTCGCCGGACGCGTTCGACAGCAGCAGACGGTCGTCGTCGTGGACGAACGGCTGGACGTCCCCCGTCGCGCAGTGGGTCGCCTCCTGGAGGACGGTCCCGACGTGGAGGTCAGCACGGTGTGGCTGGGCAGCGATGCACCATCGCTCCCGGGCGAGATCGGGGCGATCGTGACCGCTCGGGCCGGGAACGTCGACGTGCTCTGGCCGCGCACCGGCGGCGAGGTGCTCCGGGCCGGAGCGGACCTGCTGCCGAGGTCGGCGGCGGTCACCCTCGCCCGGCGACTCGAGGGCCTGCGCGACGTGTCCGAGCGAGGCTCCGCGGCTGAGCTCCCCACCCGCGTCGACATCGGGGACGTGCTCGACCTCGATTCCGTGACGTCATCGATGATCGCCGATCGTTGGAGAGCCTCCTCCGGCATCGCCGGTCCGCTCGGCGTGTCGGGTGCCGGCACCGCGACGATCGATCTCCGTCGGGACGGACCCCACGCGCTCCTCGGCGGAACGACCGGCGCCGGCAAGTCGGAGCTGTTGCAGACGCTCGTCGCCGGGCTCGCGGCCACCCACCCACCCGAACGACTCACGTTCCTGCTCGTCGACTACAAGGGTGGAGCTGCGTTCAAGGACTGTCGCGACCTCCCTCACACCGTCGGGATGGTGACGGACCTCGACGGCCATCTCGTGCACCGGGTCCTCCGGTCCCTGAACGCCGAACTGACCCGACGCGAACGGGTCCTGGCCTCCGCAGGTGCGAAGGACCTCGAAGAGATGGAGCGGACCACACCGGGGCTCGCCCCGCCGTCGCTGCTGCTGATCGTCGACGAGTTCGCGACGTTGGCGGCGGAGCTGCCCGAGTTCGTCGACGGCGTCGTGAACATCGCGCAGCGGGGCCGGTCGCTCGGGATCCACCTCGTGCTCGCCACCCAACGTCCCGCCGGAGCGATCAACGACAACATCCGCGCCAACACCAACCTCCGGATCTCGTTGCGCATGAACGACGCGTCCGACAGCGAGGACGTCATCGGAACCGCGGCCGCCGCCCAGCTGAGTCGCAACCTTCCGGGACGGGCCCTGGTTCGGACCGGTGCCGGGGAGATCACCGAGGTCCAGGTGGCCTACGCCGGAGGCCACGGCCTCACGGACGGCACCGGGGCGACCGCACCCCTCCGGGTCGGTGTCGCCGGTCCCCGAGGGGTGGCATGGTCGACGACGACATCGACCGACGAGCCGGATCCAACGGGACCGACCGATCTCCAGGCGCTCGTCGCCGCCATCTCCGATGCCGCGGCCGGCACGCCTGCACCGCATGCTCCCTGGCTGCCGGCCCTCGGCGAACTGATCGCGCTCGAGGACCTCGAGCCGGTGTCGGCCGACCTCGCCGTTCCGCCGGCGATCGGTCTCCGCGACGACCCCGACGGACAGAGCCAACACCCGCACCGGATCGACCTGCCAACCTGTGGGTCCCTGCTCGTGGTGGGGGCCAGCGGCTCCGGCAAGACGACGACCCTTCGCTCGCTGGCCGTCTCCCTCGCCACCCGCCACTCGCCCGACGACCTCCACCTATACGCCCTCGACTTCGCGTCGCGCGGCCTCGGTGTGCTCGCCGAGTTGCCGCACTGCGGAGCGGTGATCCCCGGCACCGACCAGGAACGTGTCGTGCGCCTGCTCAGCACGATCGAGCGGGAGATGCAGGTGCGACGATCCCTCTTGGCCGAGCACTCGGCCACCACGATCGACGAGCTCCCGCCGAACGTCACCCCGCCCCGCATCGTCGTCCTCCTGGAGGGGGTGGGTGCCTACGTCCAGGAGCTCGAGCGGATCGAGTACGGCCGGTGGGTCGACCGCCTCGTCCCGTTCACCACCGATGGACGGCCACTCGGGATCCACTGGGTGCTCACCGCCGACCGCCGGCTGTCGATGCCGTTCGCGGTCAGCTCCGCAATCGCCGAACGGCTCGTGCTGCGGCTCGCGGACCGCGACGACTACGACGCCCTGGGCATCGCGCGGACCATGGTCGGCGACCAGGACCTGCCTCCTGGTCGGGCGTTCGACGGTGCGTCGAGAGAAGTCCAGATCGGTGTCGTCGGCGGCGCGTCGACCGGTGAAGCACAGATCCGTGCCGTCGCCGAGATCGCGCGGGACCTGTGGACCAGGTTCCCGTCGGCATCGGTCCCGTCGATACGCGTGCTCCCCGACGAGATCGCCGTCGCAGAGCTGGAGGACATCCCCGGCGAACCCTGGATCGCAACCGTCGGCATCGAGGCCGAGCACCTCGGCAACGCGAAGATCGACATGAGCGACGACCACGCACTAGTGGTCGGACCGAGTCGATCAGGCGTCTCGACAGCGATAGCGACCGTCGTCCGCTCGCTGCACGGTTCAACTCCCGGACTCAAGACGATCCTGCTCGCACCACGTCGGTCACCGCTGACCGATTCCGGGCCGTGGGACCGCACACTGGTCGGTGTGGACGAGATCGACGACACCATCGACGACCTCGCCGCCGACCTCGCCGACGACGACGGACCGACTCTGGTCGTGATCGACGACTACGAAGACCTTGTCGACGGCCTGAGCGACCCGACCCTCGAACGGCTCGCCCGTCGCGGCCTCGACGGCTCCCTCCGGTTCGTCGTCGGAACCGACAGGGCGTCGGCCCACAGCGCCTACTCCGGACTGCTGGCCGAGCTGCGCCGCAGTAGGAGCGGGCTGCTCCTGCAACCCGACGCCGACTCCGACGGCGAGCTGTTCGGAACCCCCCTCGACCGAACGTGGGGAGGAGGCCCCACCGGTCGCGGAGTCCTGGTGACCGACGGTCGGCCGGAGCGGGTGCAGGTGGCGCGATGACCACAGAGATCCGACTCCTCGGTTCGATCGAGGTCATCCAGGACGGAGTCGAGGTGCGGGTCGGAGGCCCTAAGCCGCGGGGAGTGCTCGCGCTGCTCGCGCTCAACGTGGGACGGGTCGTCTCCACCGACCGACTGCTCGACGGCCTGTGGGGTCCGGACGCATCCGACGGTGTGGCCGCGTCGCTCCAGGTCCACATCTCGAACCTCCGCAAGGCACTGGGTCCGGTCCTGGGGGCTGCGGTGGTGACGCGATCGCCGGGCTACGTGCTCGACCTACCCCCCGAGTCCATCGACGTCGTCCGGTTCGAGAGCCTGACCGAGCAGAGCCGCGTCCTCCGACGGTCCGGCGATCTTGCCGGGGCGCGAGCTGGTCTCGCCGAGGCACTCTCGCTGTGGCGCGGTACGCCGCTCGATGACCTGAAAGGCGCTCCGTTCAGCTCGGCAGTCGTCGTGCGCCTCGAGGAACAGCGCCAATCGGCGGTCGAGGAGCAGATCGATCTGATGCTCGCCGACGGTGAGCACCACGGTCTCGTCGCGGTGCTGGAGTCTGCGGTGTCGGAGCATCCGCTGCGGGAGCATCTCTGGTGCCAGCTGATGGTGGCGTTGTACCGCTGCGGGCGCCAGGCCGATGCCCTCGCGGCCTACCGACGAGCCCGCGAGCACCTCCTCGACGAGCTCGGAATCGAACCGGGGGCGGAGCTCCGGGCACTCGAGCTCGCAGTGCTCGACCAATCGCCATCACTCGACCTCGTGACCGCCCCGGCCACGGAAGCCACAGGAATCCCCGCCCGGGCGACACGAGGATCCGACGGCTCCGATCCGGGGGTGACCGTCAAGTCATCCAGGTCGGGCCGGGCGTGGGTGACCCTCGACGACGGGTCCGAGAGGGTCCTCGACGGAGCTGTGGTCCTGGGACGGCACCCCGACAGCGACATCGCCCTGTCGGATCCCTCGGTGAGCCGCAGCCATGCCGAGATTCGTCCAGCGGTCGGTGGCTGGCTGTTGATCGACCTCGACTCGACCAACGGTACGTCGGTGAACGATCAGCCGACGGTCCACCGACTGCTCGACGACGGCGACGTCCTCGCCATCGGGTTCCACCGGATCACCTATCACTCGACACCCGAGGATTCCGTGGCCGAGTAGGTGCGGGCCACCAGGATCTCGGTCGGCACGGTGGGCGAGGTCGCGGCCGGCGGCGCTCGAGACTGCCGTGCACGTCGTGAGCTGTGGACCGGAAACGGCCGCGACCCTACTGAGCGGCGACGTCGATGGGGTGAGGACCCGAGCCGGACGGTGGAGGGATCCCCACGATCCCGACGTCGCCGTTGAAACTGACGCCCGGACACGGTTTCACGATGCCCGGGTACTCAGAGGAGAAGTCCTTCGGCTCGTACCCGTTCACCACCATCGACTTCTCGATCACGTCTGCCGCCTGCAACACGAAGGCGACGAGCGCGCTGCAGAAGATCGGATCGGTCACCTCCTTGCCGTACCTGCGACCCAGCAGCAGAACGCCACCCATCAGCAAAATCGACTCGGCGACCTCCGCGTGGGACGGATCGTCGCCGCCAATCCACGGGAACGGAGTGCCGTCGATGGCCTGTGCAATCTGCCAGACCTTGGCGTCGAACGAAGACGGCCGGTCGAGCCAGCTCAACTGTCGCCACACGGTCGGGCGCATCCACGAGGGTGAGGAGGCAGCGCGACGAGCACTCGAGCTCGCGGCGCAGAACGGGCTCCCGCTACCGACCTTCGCCGCCACTCGCCTCGCAGTTCGACTGTCGTTCTCGAACCGGACCGACGAGTCGCTCGAGCTCGCCCGGGCAGTGGAACGCGAGGTGATCTCCGGCGCCGGTGAAATTTCGCGAACGCTCGCCGCTCTCGCAGTCGTGGTGGCCGTCGGCGGTGACACTCCGCACGCTCTCGAGCTCGTCGACCGCGCTATCGCGGATGCGCGGTCGGTCGGTGTCGTACGCCTGCTCAGCGCGATCGCCAACCGTCTGCTCATCGCTCCCACCGACCCGGTCAGCGACGCACTCAGCACCGAAGCGGCCGAGATCGCGCGCATGACCGGCAGGACCAGCGTGCTGGCCCACACGGTTCTCGCCGCCGCTCACCGACGTGTGAAGGCGAGCGGCGACGGGCGCGAGTTCCTCCGGGGGATCGCCGAGTTCGTCGACCTCCAGGTCCAGAACGAGCCCACCGCTGCTCTCGGGGCGTTGCAGTTGGCGCTCGGGCCCGCGGCTGACGCCAACGCCCGCGGCGCGGCCATGCTCCTGGCCGCCGTGGAGCGCCTCGCCATCGAACACGACCACGAGGGGACCGACGCGGAGCGACAGAGACGCGAGGAGATCCGCCACAGCCTCCGCACCGAGCTCGGATCCCAGGACTTCGATCGGGCAACGGTCGACGGAGAGGAGCTCACGCTCAAGGGAGCGATCGATCTCCTGCACTGGGTGTGCGACCCGGAGGCGTCGGCGCTCACCGGGTCATCGACGTGTTGAACCGGGGCTACGAGCCGCTGCGGGCCTCGAGGTAGCGCAACGACGCCTGCCGCGATTCCGGATCGGCCACCGCGGCGGCGAGGGTGTCGGCGTCGCTGGCGTTGCGCCGGGTGCCGGCGATCTCCTCCATCACCGCGTTGACCTGCTGCTTGGTGGTGCGCAGGGCGAAGCCCGGCTTGGCCGCCAACTCCGCCGCCAGGTCCGCGACGACGGCGGCGAGCTCGCCGGCGGGAACGACGCGGTTCACGAACCGGAGGGCGTGCGCCTCCGCCGCGTCGAAGGGTCGACAGGTCAGCACCAGCTCCTTGGTGATCGCCGGACCGAGCTCGCGGGCCAGCCGGGGGATCCCGCCCCATGCGAGCGGGATGCCCAGGTCGACCTCGGGGATCGAGAACCGCGTGTCGTCGGCCGCCACCCGAATGTCACAGGAGGCGGCGAGGACCAGTCCGCCGCCCACGCAGTGGCCGTGCAGAGCCGCGATCGTCAGCTGACGGACGTCGGTCAGAGCCTCGGCCGCGACCCGGCCGAGGTCGGCCGTGTCGCGCACCGAGATGGTCGGGTCTCCGTCGGCGAAGTCGCCGAGGTCGAACCCGGCGGAGAACGCCCGGCCCTCGCCACGCACCACCACCACCGCGACGTCGCCCCGGTCATCCAACCAGCGGCAGGCCCGAGCGAGCTCGCCGAGCAGCTGACGCGACAGCGCGTTGAGCTTCCCGGGCCGGTTCAGCACCAGCGTGGCGACCCGGCTGTCGGTGTCGTGCTCGATGCGCAGGGTGTCGAAGGTCGGCGTGGTCACGGGAGGCTCCCCTCGCGATCGGTGACGGTGTCGATCCCGATGGCGGTGTCGATCCCGGTGGCGATCCCGGTGGCGTCGCGGCGGACATCGGCGTCTGACTCGGGAACGGACGGCGTCGATGGGCCACCGACCGTCGGGACCGGGCAGCTGACCGAGGTGCCCCGGAACCGTCCCCACCCGTACAGGCCGGCGGCGACCGCAGCCGCGGCGACCCACCCGACGACATCTCGTCCGGTCCACACCGCGGCGGTGAACCCGACGGAGAAGGCGGGGACGACCAGGCGGGTCAATCCGCACACGCTCACGTTCACGACCCTGCACCTCCGGTCCGGGCCTGGGAGCTACGGGCCACGGCAAGGAACATCGGATACGCGCCCTCGTCGCGCTCGAGCACGCCGCAGTCGGACACACCCACCTCGTCCAGACCCGCGGCGACGAGGCGACGGACCAGGTCGTCACGTTCGAAGCCGTGGTGCCCGGTGAAGCCGTCCCCGTGGAAGCTGCCGTCCTCGGCGTCGAGGTCGACCACCGCGACCCGGCCACCCGGAGCCAGCAGGTCGGCGAACCGACCGAGGACCCGGTCGACGTCCTCGACGTGGTGCAGGGTCAGCACCGTGACGATCAGGTCGAACCGCTCGTCGATCGACGGGATCGACTCCGCCCCCAGATCCCAGTCGACGACGCGGGACCGCGGCAGCCGGCCGTCGGCGACCTTCGTGGCCATGACCTCGCGCATGCCGGCCGAGGTGTCGGCCAGCACCGACGGGCCCACCCGGTCGCCCAGTGCCTCGGTGACCAGGGCGGTGCCGGCGCCGTACTCGAACACGCGGGCCGAGCGGTCCGCTCCGGTGGCGCTCAGCACCGCGTCCGCGACCCGACGGGCCCGGGCGACCTTGGCGTCGTCGTCCCAGGTGGCGGCCCGCTCGTCGAAGCTCGCCGGGCCGTGGTCGTCGTGATCGGGGCGGTGCGGATCATGGTCGTGGTGCACGTGCTCTCCTCGCGGTCCACCCTCCCACACCACACCCACGTGCCGCTCACCGGACGCGCACCCGCGTCGACACGGCCCGGTCGGCCCGCGGTTGCGGTGGTAGACCCGCCCCATGAAGGCAGCGGTGTACTCCGAGACCGGCCCGCCCTCGGTCCTGCGCTACGAGGACGTCCCGGACCCGAGCGTCGGGCCGGGCACGGTCCTGGTGCGAAACCAGGCGATCAGCATCGAGGGCGGCGACGTGCTGCACCGATCCGGCGGTGAGCTGGGTCGGGTCCCCCACGTCGTCGGATACCAGAGCGCCGGCACCGTCGAGGCCGTCGGCGACGGGGTCACCTCGGTGACCGTCGGGGACCGGGTGGTGACCGTCGGGGTCGACGGATCCCACGCCGAGCTGCGGGTCGTCCCCGAGGGGTTCACATGGCTGATACCCGACGCGCTCAGCACCGACGACGCGGCGACGGCGCCGGTCCCGTTCGGCACCGCGCACGATGCCCTGTTCGAGTTCGGTCGTCTCACCGACGGCGAGACGGTGCTCGTGCAGGCCGGCGCCGGCGGCGTCGGCGTCGCCGCCATCCAACTGGCGAAGCGTGCCGGTGCCCGGGTGCTGACGACCGCGTCGAGTCCGGCGAAGCTCGCCCGACTCGCCGAGCTGGGCACCGACGCCGGCATCGACTACTCCGAACAGGACACCGTCACCGAGGTCCTCCGCCTCACCGACGGTCGGGGCGTCGACCTCGTGGTCGACACCGTCGGCGGCTCGGCGATGACCGACAACGTCCGCTGCCTGGCCTACCGCGGTCGGTGCGTGTCGGTCGGCGAGGTCGGCCGGGAAGGCGCCACGACCATCGACGTCGGGATGTTGAGGCCCAAGAACCTGACCGTGGTCGGCTACTTCATGGGGATGGAGATGCTGATGAGCCCCCGGTGCCACGACGTGGTGGCCCGCGTGCTCGACGACCTGGCCGTCGGGGAGCTGCACGCGGTGATCGACCGCACCTTCCCGCTGTCGGAGGCCGCTCATGCCCACGCCTACATCGAGAGCCGCGCCGCGGTCGGACGGGTGCTGCTCCTGCCGTGAGGACGACGCTCCCGTTCCGGAGCGGGGCCGGGCCGCGGTGTTAGCGTCCGAGCCGACGGTGGCTCCGCCAGCACGGGAGGCCACACGGGGGAAGGATCGTCCATGACCGACGCGGTTGGAGTCGACCCGGGTTCGACACCGGCGATGGAGCACGGTCCACCGCCGATGGACATCCGGATCATCCCGCCGATGGGCCTGCCGTTCGTCGCGGTCGCGGTGGTGTTCGTCCTGTACGCCATCGGATCCAACTCGATCTGGGCGCTGATGCTCGCCCACGTCGCCGGCGGAGGCATGTGGACCGCCGTCGACCTCTACGTCGGGCTGATCCTCGGTCCGATCCTGGGTCGGCTGTCGCCGCCGGCCCGCGCCGAGTTCTCGGCCCGGTTCATGCCCAAGATGGTCCTGCTGATGCCGACGCTGGTCATGATGACCCTGGCGACCGGCTTCCAGATCGCCCTGAACTACGGGAACCTGTACCCGTCGTCGATCAACCGACCGTGGCTCGTGGCCTCGATGGTCGTCGTCGGGATCATGGCCGTGGTCGCCCTCGGCATCCTCGAACCGGCGAACATCGCGGTGCTGTTCGAGATGAAGAAGGAACGACCCGACGTCGACGTGATCGATCACCTGATGAAGCGATTCGTCTACACCGCCGGGGTGACCGGCCTCATGCAGGTGGCAACGCTGCTGATCATGACCCGGGTGGCCACCCAATGAGCACCCTCGGCCCCGCCGGTGTGCGGCCCTTCGAGCGATCTATGCCGCCCGTCACCGGACTCGGCATGGCGTCGCTGGCCTGCGCCGTCGTGAGCGGCGTCATCGTGGCGTCCCAGGTCGGGATGGACGACCCTCCGATGGTGGTCCCCACCATGTTCGTCGCCGCCGCGCTGCTGCTCGAGATCGCCACCGTCGTCGTCCTCGTCCGCATCCGACCGTTCGCGTGGGACCGGTTCCGGCTGGTGTTCTCCGTCGGGCTGGCCGCGTACGTGCTCCAGAGCGCGATCATCGCGTGGGCGTTCGTGATCAACGACGTACCGGCCGGGCCGATGACGATCCTGTCGCTCGGCCTCGTGGTGTTCGCCACGATCGTGCCGGTGATGCTGGCGTTCACCGTGGCGCGCTACCAGGCGGTCGATGATCCGAGGTGACCGGTGACACCGTCCGAACGGACAAGGGTGCGCAATTAGGGTCGAAGGTCACGGTTCTTCGACCCTCCGACATCGTTACTGTCATCGGTGATGGGCGTCGCAGGTGCTTCACCCGCCTCGGTCATCGAGTTCCACTCACAACGGGGGCCAACGCGTTCGGAGGATGAACGTGGCTGATCACGAAGAGCAAGCAGGAACCGGGCAGGGCGCCGTCAGTCGCCGAGCGGTCGTCGGGGCGACCGTCGGGGGCATCGGTGCAGCCACCATGGTCGGGGTCGCCGCCGCCGCGGCCTGGCCCGACAGCGGAGGTGGATCAGGCAGTTCAGCCGCACCCGCTGAGGGCGGCGGATCGGGCGGGACGCCCGCTGCATCGTCCGGGGCCCAGATCGACTTCGCCGCCAAGCCGGCCGACGACTGGGTGGCCCGGGATCCGGTCCTGCCACCCGCGCCGGCCGAGACGGTGCACAACATCACCATGACGGCCCACGACCAGGACGTCGCCGAGGTGGCGCCGGGCGTGGAGCAGCAGATCTGGACCTTCGACAAGCTGATGCCCGGTCCGTTCTACCGGGGCAAGCTCGGCGACCAGTTCAACTTCACCCTCAAGAACGAGGGCACCCTCGGTCACTCGGTCGACTTCCACGCCTCGAAGGTGGCCTGGAACGTCCGCATGGCGACCATCAACCCGGGCGAGAGCATCGAGTACCCGTTCGAGGCCAAGCACGCCGGGATCTACATGTACCACTGCGGTACGCCACCGGCACTGCACCACATCGGTGCCGGCATGTACGGCGCGATCATCATCGACCCGCCGGACCTGGCTCCCGTCGACCACGAGTTCGCCTTCGTCCAGTCCGAGATCTACACCGGCCCGCAGGGCGAGGTCGGTGACCTCACCAAGATGCAGAAGTCGGCGTGGGACGCGATCGTCTTCAACGGCTACGTCAACGGGTACCGCGACCGGCCGATCCGGGTCGAGCCCGGTCAACGGATCCGGGCCTGGGTGCTCGACGCTGGGCCGTCGGAGAACTCCTCGTGGCACGTGATCGGCACCATCTTCGACACCGTGTTCAAGGAGGGCAACTACCTGCTACGGCCCGGCGACGGCCAACGCGGCGGCTCCCAGGCGCTCGACCTGCAACCCGCCCAGGGCGGCTTCGTCGAGTTCAGCTTCGACGAGGTGGGGCTCTACCCCTTCGTCACCCACAAGTTCGCCAACGTCGGCATCGGCGCCATGGGAATCTTCCAGGCGGGCGACGTCGCACCGGCCCAGACCGCGTCGGGACACTGAGGAGGACGACATGGCTGTCGATCAGGAAAGCTCTGACACCACCGATTCGCCCGCCGGCTCGTCCGGTGCGGTGCACTCGGGCCCGGTTCCCGTCCGCAAGGGCACGACCTTCGAGACCCTGGCGGTCTGCGGGTTCATCTTCGGTCTCTTCGCCATCGTCGCGGCGATCTTCGCCGTCGGGCTGGCGGCCCGGGCCGCCAGCGACGCCAGCGGTTCAGGTGGCGGCGGTTCAGCCGGTGGAGGCACCGCAGGAGGAGGCGGTGCCGCAGTCACCGAGGTCTCCCTCGGGGAGTTCTTCATCAAGCCGCCGGACGCCACCGCGGCGGCCGGATCCGTCCTCAAGGTGAAGAACGACGGCACGATGGACCACGACCTGGCCGTCGAAGGAGGCCCCGCCACCGAGATGCTCAAGCCCGGCAGCGAGGGCGAGCTCGACCTGGCCGGCGTGGCGGCAGGGACCTACACCTGGATCTGCCAGGTGCCGGGACACGCGGCCGCAGGGATGAAGGGCACCGTCACCGTTCAGTGAGCATCGCGCTCCGATGAGCACCTGCGCCCGGTCCCGACGTCACCGCGACGTCCGGACCGGGCGCTGACGCGTCCGAGGGCCGATGGGCTCGCGGCGACCTACGTTGTACCGATGGCCTTCTCCGCGTCTCCCTTCCCTCTCCAGGAGCACCTCGGGATGGCGATCGAGTCCCCGAGCACCGGATCCGGCCGGGCCGTCGTCGACATCGGTCCCGACCTGCTCAACCCCAACGGCGTCGTGCACGGCGCCGTCCTGTTCGCCATGGTCGACACGGCGATGGGGGCGGCGACGATGAGCGTCCTCGAGGATGGACAGGCCTGCGCGTCCATCGAGGTCCACCTCCGGTTCCTGCGGGCCGCGGCGGCCGGGTCGCTGACGGCGGACGTGTCGGTGATCAGGGCGGGACGGCGGATCGTGCAGCTCGAAGGTCGGGTCACCGGCGCCGACGACGAGCTGATCGCGACCGCGTCGGGGTCGTTCGCAGTGATCACGGGGCCTGCGACCTGACCGGGAGCTATCATACGAACGTATGAGCCAGCGCCGTTCGTCGTCGGAGGACTCCGCCACCCGTGACCGACTGCTGGCGGCCACCACGAACCTGATCGCACGCGACGGGATCGCGGCTGCCACCTCCCGACGCATCACCGACGAGGCCGGGGTGAACCTGGCGGCCATCACCTACTGGTTCGGCTCCAAGGAGAACCTGGTCGACGCAGCCCTGCGCGACCAGGTCGCCGCCCTGGTCGAACCGGCCCTCACCATCCTCGAGGGCGACGGCGACCCGGTGACCCGCATGGCTGCAGCGGTCCGGTACCTGCTGAGCACCTTCGCCGAACGACAGGGTCAGAGCGCCGCCTACCTGACCGCGCTGCTGGAGGCGACCCGCCACTCCGACCCGGCAGACCCGACCCGAGCCGTCGTCGCCCGGGTGCGGGAGCGTCTGGCGGCGGTGAACACAGAGCTCGTCGCGTCGGGTGCGGTCCCGGGCTGGGTCGACCCCGACGCGATGGCCGCGCTGATCATCGCCGCCGGTCACGGCATCGCGCTGCAGAGCACCCTCGACCCCGATGGACCCACCGTCGAGTCACAGGCCGCTCAGCTGGCCGGGCTGCTGATCGCGGCCCGGCCCGACGACGAACCCACCGAGGCCTCGGGACCGAGAGGAGAGGACCGTGGTCGAACCACGAACCGGTCGGAGTGACCCGGCCGATGCCGGCGGAACGGAGCACGGTCGGGATCCGGTCCGGAACCGGCCGTCGAGGTCGTGGGTCGACGTGGTCGGCGTGCTGCTGGTGCTGGCCGGGGTCGCTCTCTCGGCGATCCGCTGGTTCGGCGCCGATCCGTTGGAGCGCAACGCCGAATCGCTGCTCGCGTCAGTGACGTTGGGTGCGGTCATCGCCGCGCCCGGCGTTCTGTGCCTCATCGCGACCCGCACCGGTCGCAGCGCTCTGCTGCTGCCCGCGGCCATCGTGCTGGCGCTCCTGAGCACCCTGTCGCCGGCCACTCTGCCCCTGTTCATCGGGGCGTTGGCCCTGGCGTGGCAGTGGGCCCGATCCGGACCGGGCCACGGACGACTCCGCGGCGCGCTCGCCACCGTCGTCGTGGTCGTCGGACTGCTGGGCGCCGTGGTTCTGCTGCTGGTGCGGACCACCGAGCGGACCTTCTCCGGCGACGGCGTCGTGCACAGCACCGACGGATGGCAGCCGTGGTCGACGTCGCTGTTCGTGCTCGGCCTGGTAGCGCTCACGGTTGCGGTCGCATGTGCGCTCGTGCCGGCGGGCTCGACGCCGACCCGGACCCCCTGACCGTTCAACCGCGCTGACCGTTCGAGCCGTCCGACCGCAATGTCCGGCCCGGACCCCTCCGGCTGAGCTCTACCCGGTCCGGCGGGCGACCCACACGTCCTCGGCCGGCCATCGGCCCGCCCAGCCCGACGAGACGATCTCGTACCACTCGGGATCCACCGCACCCACCGGTGGTCGGAGCTCGCGCAGGGCGTCGACGGTGAACCCAGAACGACCCAGCACCCCGACCCACTCCCCGTGACCGGGGTGGTGCTCCACGCCGCCGCCGTCCCAGCGAACCGTCCGCACATCCTCGACCCCACGGAGGAGTCGGTCGCCGGCCGGACCCGGGTCGTCGGGGACGCACAACGCGCTCAGCGGGCTGTTGGTCATGAAGACCAGGCGACCGCCGGGTCGCAGCAGCCGCGCCGCCTCGGGCACCCAGCGCTCCGGCTCGCACCACGCCCCCACACCGTGCTCGCTCACGACCAGGTCGGCCACCGCGGACCGCAGTGGGACCTGCTCACCGTCGGCCTCCACCAACGGGAACTCCGGGCCCCACCGGCGCTGGCAGCGCCGCGCGGTCCGCAACTGGGCCGGACTCAGGTCGACAGCGACAGGCCGGGCGCCGTGGCGCGCCAACCAGGCGGAGAGCCCTGCGGTCCCGCACCCCAGCTCGACGACGTCGAGCCCCGCCACGTCTCCGAGCAGGTCCAGCTCCGACTCGGGGTGGGCGAACAGGCCCCACCGCAGGTCGGGTTCCTGCCATCGTCGCTCGCCGTCGCTGTCGGTGAAGGCCGTGTTGACCCCGTTCCAGAGCTCGCGGTTGTGGCTGGTCTCCTCGGTCACGATCGCATCGTCGCGGACCGGGTGCCCTCGCGTCGGCCGACCGCAGGCGATGACGCGCTGTAGGGACCAATGTCACTGGTCCGGGCGGATGTTGTTAGGCATCCTTGATCCATGGGACACACCGCGACCGCACCGGTCGACCCCGACGCCCTCCCCGGTCACGCGCTCCAGGCCGACCGGATGCCCGGGCACTGGCTCCTGGCCCGACTCGGCAAGAGGGTCCTGCGGCCAGGGGGCGCCGATATGACCCGGAACCTCCTCGACGGTCTGGCGATCTCCACCGCCGACGACGTGGTCGAGGTCGCACCGGGCCTCGGCGCCACCACACGCCTGGTCATGGCGGCTCGGCCGGCGAGCTACACCGGCGTGGACCGCGACCCGGACGCGGTCGGCCTCATCGGCGACGTGCTCGAGGGTCCGAACCGTCGGGTGATCCACACCAGCGCCCAGGACACCGGCCTGCCCGACGCCAGCGCGGACGTTGTCTTCGGCGAGGCCTACCTGACCATGCAGCCCGACTCGCTCAAGCACAAGGTGATCGCGGAGCTGGCCCGGCTGCTGCGACCCCGGGGCCGCTTCGCGCTGCACGAGGTGGCGTTCGCTCCCGACGACATCACGGACCCGGACCGGGAGCGGGCGACCTCGGACCTGACGTCGACGATCAAGGTGAACGTGACACCGATGACCGTCACCGGCTGGGACCAGCTCCTCGCCGAGCACGGCCTGGTCGTCCGCTCCCGCTACAAGGCCCCGTTGCACCTGCTCGAACCCCGACGACTCGTCGCCGACGAGGGCTACCTGGGAGCGGCGCGCTTCGTGACCAACGTGCTGCGCGACTCCGAGGCCCTGGACCGCGTCCGGGCCATGCGAGCCGCCATGCGGGCCAACGCCTCCCACCTGCAGGCGTACGGCATCGTCGCCGAACGGGTCGACCCCGCGGGCGCGGGAGCCGGAGCGTGAGCGGCGGACGCAGGGCCGCCGTCGGCATCGGTGCCGTCGCCGTCGTGGTCGCCGCCGCGGTCGCCTTCCTGCTGTGGCCCCGCGGCACGACCGAGATCTCCGAGAAGGACGCCGTCGAGGACTTCCGCGAGAAGAAGAGCACCGACACGACCGCGACGGAGGGCAAGGGGACCGGGACCCCGGCGCCCGGCGTCTACACCTACTCCGCCGAGGGCCAGGAGCGGGTCAAGCTCGGTCCGCTCCCCGCCCAGGACCGGCCGCTGCCCTCCACCGTCACCGCCGTGGTCACCGACACGGGACCGGGGTGCTTCCAGTGGACGGTCAACCTGTTCGCAGAGCACACCGAGGACACGACGTGGTGCACGAACCCGTCCCTGCGGATGGAGGAGCACGCCAGGCACCAGACCATCGGAGCGATCTCGCCGACAGCCACCATGACCTGTGACCCGAACCAGCTGCCGGGTGCCGGCGGCACGCCGACCGAGCTGCCCTGCACGTTGAAGCTGAGCGGTGGCCCCATGTCGGTCACGGCCACGTTCACCGGGACCGCGACCACCAGGGCGGGCGAGGAGATCGACGTGGGCGGGACGACGGTGCAAACGACGCCGATCGAGATCCGCTACCCGGTCGCAGGCGACATCAACGGGACCTGGGTGGAGACCACGTGGTGGAGCCGGGACCACCTGCCGATCCGCGTCACCCGGGCGCTCGAGTTGGCCGGCACGGCGAGCTTCACCGAGAACACGACCCTGCAGCTGACCAGCCTCGAACCGACGTCGTGACCCCGGGTCAGGCCGGCAGCGGCCACGTGGCCACCGTGTCGTAGCGGACCCCGTCGGGGTCCCGGCGGCTTCGGACCAACGCCAGCTCCTCCACGCAGAACGTTCCGTCCACCCGCGTCCCCAACGTCGGGGGCATCCGGGCGTCCCGCGCGATCCGGGCGATGGTGATGTGGCCGTGGAACGCACGTCGCGGCGGCGGATCCCCCACGCCGCGGGTCGCCGCCACCACGACGCGGGCCAGGGTCTCGAGGCCGTTCACCGGGACCGCCAGGACCCGCTCGCCGAGCACGTCGACCGCGGGGCCGAGCGTTGCGACCGCCGGCGGCAGGTCCACGTCGGCCATCGCCTCCTCGACGTCGTCGGGATGGGCTTCGCCGAAGAAGCGCAGCGTCACGTGCCACCGCTCCGGCGCGACGAACCGCACGCCGCGCTGGTCCTTGCGGCGCAGCGCCATGAGCTCGGACACGGTGTCCTCGGGTGGCCACACCGCCAGGAAAAGTCGGGGCATGCGCCCAGTCCAGCAGCTCGCTCGACCCGGCCGCTCCCCGGTTCGAGCAGATCCGCAGCCGTCCGGAACCCGCTCACGGCACGACGGGATCAGGCGACGAAGGCGCGGAGCTCCTCGACGTCGGCCCGAGCCTGACGTTCAGCCATGGCGATGGCGTCGGGCACCGCTGTCGGGTCCATCAACCGCTCGATGTCGACCTTCTCCGGCATGCGCGAGAACACCTTGGTGCCCGACGCCTCGAGCGCCTCGAGTTCGGCCACCGCGTCGCCCGGGCTCTGGGTCATCCCGCCCTGGCTGGGGAGGTCGGGGTCGGTGCCGTCGGTGAGCTGGACGACCACGGCCCGCCGTGCGCCCGCCAGCAGGTCGAGGTGCAACCCGGTGCCGGCCAAGCCTCCGTCCATGGCCCGTCGATCGAGGATCTGTTGAGGTGGGAACAGGCCGGGCACCGCGCTGCTCGCCGCGGCGGCGCGCGGGACGCTGACACCGGTGCGGTCGGTGAGCACCAGCCGTTCGCCCGTGTAGGCGTCGACGGCGGACAGGTGCAACGCCGGCGACGGCCAACGACGGAACGCCAGCACCGCACCGAGGTTGCGGCGCATGGTGGCGGCCGACGGCGTGTCCGCGTTCAGGGCGGCGTGGCCGATCGCCCGGACGGTGTCGGGATCGGCGTCGGTCGCCGACCAGAACATCTCCTGAGCCCGCTCCTGGCTGGGTGAGAAGTTCGAGGCCGGGGCCAGCACGCCGAGCAACTTGGGGAGCCGGGCCAGGACGCGCAGCTCGCCGTGGAGGCGTTTGATGTTGCCGGCCTCGAGCACCGAGCTGACGATCGAGCCCGCGGAGGTCCCCACCACCCGATCGGCTCCGCTCAGGTCGACTCCGGCGCCGAGCAACTCGTTGAGGTAGGTCACCTGCCAGGCCACGAACCACAACCCCCCGCCGCCGAGGCACAGACCCACGGGCAGGCCGTCGCCGTAGCCGGCGGACATGTCGCGGGGCACCGCCAGTCCGTCCGGCGAGGGGTCGTCGATCACCAGCGAGCGCGTCGGGGCCATGGCCTGCAGGCTAACGGTGCGACCCGTCGGTCATCGGCCGGACTCGAGATCCAGGAGTGCACGCTTGCGGTCGACGCCGCCTCCGTAGCCGGTGAGGGATCCGTCCGCTCCGATGACCCGGTGGCAGGGCACGATGATCGACACCGGGTTGCGACCGTTGGCGGCCCCGACGGCGCGGACCGCGGTCGGTCGCCCGATGTGGGCGGCGAGCTCGGCGTAGGACCACGTCTCGCCGTAGGGGATGTCGCACAACCCCCGCCACACCGTCCGCTGGAACTCGGTTCCGCGCATCTCGACGGCCACGTCGAAGGATCGGAGCTCCCCCGCGAAGTAGGCGTCGAGCTGCTCGACGACGTCGTCGAAGCCCGACGGGTCGGCCCGCCAACCGGTCCGGTCCGGGGCGTGGGCCTGGTCCACCATCAGCAGGTACCGGAGGCGATCGTCGCCGGCGAGGGTCAGCGACCCGATCGGGGTCTCGATCGTGCGGGCCCGCAACGGGGTGGGAGCGGTCATGGAGATGCCTCCTGGACACAGGTCGGTCGGCCGGCGGCCGCCAGCCAGAGGTGGTGGGTCGCGATCGAGCGCCACGGCCGCCAGGCCTCGGACCGCTCGACGAGCTCGGATCGCCGGTCCGACAGGCCGAGGGCAACCGCCCCCCGCCTCACGGCCAGGTCGGTGACGGGGAAGGCGTCGGGGTCGCCGAGAGTCCTCATCGCTAGCACCTCGACGGTCCACGGGCCGATGCCGGGCATCTCGGCGAGCCGGGATCGGGATCGGGTCCGGTCCGCGCCCGGACCCAGGTCGATCCACCCGGCAGCCAACGCCTCGATCAGGGCGAGGAGGGTGGCCCGCCGCCGCGCGGGCAGCGCCAGGGGAACATCCTCGGCGCCATCACCCCGCAGGTGCCCGGCCAACTCCCCGGCCGTGGGGAAGCGATGGGTGATGCCCGTGCCGACGGTCAGTCGATCCGGCAACGCGACGCCGGTGGCGTCCACCAGCCGCGCCGCGTGTGTCCGGGCCGCGGCGGTCGACACCTGCTGTGCCAGGAGGACCCGCACCGCGGTCTCGGCACCGTCGACGCTGCGCATGGCCCGCAGCCCGGCATGGGCAGCAACGCTCGGGGCCAGCGCGGGATCCGCCGCCAGCACCGCGTCCGCGGCCACGGGGTCCGCGTCGAGGTCGAGCAACCAGCGACAGCGGGCCACCGCCGAGGTCAGGTCCCTCAGGTCCTCGAGACGGACCTCGGCGGCCACGTGATCGCGGCGCGGGGTGAGCGCGACGACCGCGGCACCGCGCTCGAGCGTCAGGGCACGACGGAAGGTGACCACGTCCGCGTCGTGGGGGTCGCCCACCGCCTCCTCCAGGCCCGGGACCGCCTGTCGTGCCAGCCGTCCGAACAGCTCCGACGCGGCGAACGGCGCCCGCACGGGCAGGCGGAGCACCACCCGGTCGACCTCGGCCGGCCCGGCCCGTCGGGCGCGGATCCGCAGCTCTCCGGGAGTCAGGTCGTAGACCTCGCGGACAGTCGCGTTGAACTGCCGCACGCTCGAGAAGCCCGCCGCGAAGCAGACCTCGGCGAAGGCCAGATCCGTGGTCTCGATCAGGGTCCGGGCGGTGCGGGCGCGCTGGGCCCGAGCCAGGGCCAGCGGACCGGTGCCGACCTCGGCGCGCACCAGCCGCTCCACCTGCCGGGCGCTGTAGCCGAGCCGACCCGCCAAGCCATCGACGCCATCGCGGTCCACCACGCCGTCGGCGATCAGCCGCATCGCCCGTGCCACGACATCGCTCCGGGGATCCCACTCGGGCGACCCGGGTGAGGCGTCGGGCCGGCAGCGCTTGCACGCCCGGAACCCGGCGCTCTGAGCGGCCGCGGCGGTCGGGTAGAAGCGCATGTTGGCCCGGCGGGGGGTCCGGACCGGACAGCTCGGTCGGCAGTAGATCCCCGTCGAGGTCACCGCCCCGACGAACCAGCCGTCGAAGCGGGCGTCCCGAGCGCACACGACCCGGTAGCAGCGTTCGGCGTCGAGGTCGGTCCGGTCGACAGCATTCCGATCGACAGCGTTCCGATCGATGGGCACGACGCCAGGCTGCCACGACCCGGCCTCTCGAGCTGGCGGAAATCCGACATGCACCATCCCAGCGTCGCTCGGACCGACCGGGGTCGACGACGGACCGGTCCGAGCCGCCGTGGCCACGACCGACCGACGGCGGCGCGAGGATTCGACCGACAGCCCCGGGGCGACCCACCGTCCCCGCCCCCGACGCCGACGTCAGGAGACCCATGCCGATCCTCCCTCCCCCTCCGGTGGGCTCGTTCGTCAGCGACAACGCCGCCGGGGTCTCGCCTGAGGTCATGGAGGCGCTCGCCGCGGCCAACGTCGGAACCGCCATGGCCTACGGCGACGACGACTGGACCCGACGCGCCCAGGCCCGCCTGCGCGAGGTGTTCGACGCTCCGGTGCACTCGTACTTCTGCTGGGGCGGCACCGGCGCCAACGTCGTCGGCCTGGCCAGCGTGCTGCGGCCCTGGCAGGCGGTCCTGACCGCGGCGAGCGCCCACATCGTCGTCGACGAGTGCGGGGCGCCCGCCCGCTTCACCGGCTCGACGATCGTGCCGGTCCCCACCGACGACGGCCGACTCACACCCGACCTGCTCGCGCCCTGGTTGCAGTGGCAGGGCAGCGAACACCATCCGCAGCCTGCCGTCGTGTCGATCACCCAGTCGACCGAGATGGGCACCCTGTACTCGGTCGACGAGATCGGGGCCCTGTGCGACGCCGCTCACGCCGCCGGGATGCTGGTGCACCTCGACGGTGCCCGGATCGCCAACGCGCTGGTGGCGACCGACTCGGACCTGCCGACGATGGTCCGCGACACCGGGGTGGACCTCATGACCCTCGGTCTGACCAAGGACGGGGCCATGTTCGGCGAGACGGTGGTGTTCATCGCCGCGGCCCGCGACGGTGCACCGCTGGATGCCGAGGCGCGGTTCGTGCGCAAGCAGGCCGGTCAGCTCGTCTCCAAGAGCCGCTTCGTCGCCGCCCAGGTGCTCGCCCTGCTCGAGGACGACCTGTGGCTGGCCAACGCCCGTCACGCCAACCTCATGGCCGCCCGCCTGGCCCGGTCGGTCGAGGCGATCCCGGGGGTCCGACTCGCCGACGAGCCGCAGGTGAACTCGCTGTTCGTCCACCTGCCCGCTGCCGCGATCGCCCCGCTGCAGGAGTGGTCGTTCTTCTGGGACTGGGACCTGACGGTGGACCTGGTGCGGTGGATGACCAGCTTCGCCACCACCGACGGGGACGTGCAACGATTCGCGGCCGGCGTCTCGGCGGTGCTGGCCGGCCACGCCTGATGACGGACCAGCACCGGTCGGTAACCTGACCGGCCGTGAAGGTCGGTCGAAACGCCCCCTGCTGGTGCGGCAGCGGCGCCAAGCTCAAGCGCTGCCACCTGCACCGTGACGTCCTCCGCCGCCCCGCGGTCCATCTCGGTCGTGTCGGTCCCCTCCGGAGCGTCCCCGCCGCCATCGCCCGTCCGCCCTACGCACTCGACCCGCCCACGTGGCCGCTGCCCGAACCCCAGATTCTGAGCGGATCGGCGCTCGAGCGCATGCGCCACGCCGGGCGGGTCGCGGCCGAGGTCCTGGCCGAGACGGTCGCTGCGGTCGGAGTCGGGGTGACCACCGACGAGCTCGACGCCGTCGCGCACGACGCCTACGTGGCTCGGGGTGCCTACCCGTCCACCCTCGGCTACAACGACTTCCCCAAGTCGATCTGCACGTCGGTGAACGAGGTGCTCTGCCACGGGATCCCCGACGACCGACCCCTCGCCGACGGCGACATCGTCAACATCGATGTGACGGCGTACGTCGACGGGATGCACGGCGACACCTCCGCGACGGTCGGGGTCGGCACGATCTCCCCCGAGGCCGCGGCGCTGATCGACACCACCCGCGACGCGACGCTGGCCGGCATCGCCGACATCGTCGCCGGCGAACCGATGCAGCGGATCGCGGCTGCGATCACCGCGGTGGCATCGGCCCGTGGCTACGGCGTGGTGGCCGAGTACGGCGGCCACGGCATCGGTGAGGTGTTCCACGCCGATCCGCACGTCCACCACACGCTCACCTCCCGCGACGACTCGGTGGCGCTACCCGGGCTGTGCGTCACCGTCGAACCGATGCTGCGCACCGGGGCGCCCCGGTTCACCCAGGCCGACGACGGCTGGACCGAGATCCTCGACGACGGGATGCCGTCGGCCCAGTTCGAGCACACCGTGGTCGTGACCGACGACGGCGCCGAGATCCTCACCGTGCTGGCCGACGGGTCGAGCGCAGTGTCGCCGACGGGCCCCGCCTCAGCTGCCTGAGCGACTCACCGAACCCGGAACGCCTCGAGCAGCAGCTCCAGGCTCCGGACCCTCACCGCGGTGTCGTGGGCGACCGACGACACCATCAGCTCGTCGGCCCCGGTGCGCTCCGCCAGAGCGGCGAGCTCGGACGCGGCACGCTCGGGCGGACCGACGATGCGGTTGGTTCGGGCGGCGCGCGCCACGTCGGCCCACCGGTGCCGGGGGGCCTCGTCGGGATCGACCAGTCGGATGCGCTCCCCGGTGCGGATGCCGTGCACCAGCAGCTGGCCGGGAAGGGCCTGTCGCTCGGCCTCGGCCGCGGTATCGGCCACCAGGACGTTGGCGGTGACGATCAGGTGCGGCGCCGTCAGATCTGCCGACGGTCGGAACGAACGTCGGTACAGCTCGACGGCCTGGTCGGTTCCGCCCATGTCGAAGTGGTGGGCGAACGCGAACCGCAGCCCGAGCAGTCCCGCCAGGCGTGCGCTGTAGCCGCTCGAGCCGAGCAGCAGGATCTGCGGACGGCTCACCGCCCGCGG
>ERZ724512.218-NODE-218-length-24264-cov-6.135817_pt1 | contig 24264 bp, 23 predicted proteins | sample MGYA00376045_ERZ724512 | MGnify/ENA primary metagenome ERZ724512 (study PRJEB28724, sample SAMN07190883) | activated sludge metagenome | isolation source: activated sludge of sewage treatment plant in Hong Hong | place: Hong Kong | collected 2016-03-17 ... | reverse complement strand
GCTCGATCCTTCGGCCAAGGCCGTGAGGATGATGGCCCGATGCGTGACGGACTTATCGCCCGGCACCGTGATGGTGCCCTTCAACGGGCGACCTGGAGTAATCGTTAACGAAGCCATCGCAGCTTAGGCCTTCCCCGGTGTCCGAGGGATGAGTTGTTCACGTTCGTACTTGGCCTTGTCCAATTGCTTTTCAATTCCAGCGGCATCGCCGGCCGCAATCAGGCGTTTGAGCTCACCGAGATGGCGTTCATAGGTCTCGATCAACGACACGACGTTGTCCCGATTCCAGAGGAAAATATCTCTCCACATTTCCGGCGAACTGGCGGCGATCCGGGTGGTGTCACGCAAGCCGCCGCCGGAATGACCAGCCAGGTCCAGTTCCGGCACGCCATGGTCGCGGACATCCGCCAAGGCCGTCATCAACGCAAAGGCCGCCGCATGCGGAAGGTGGCTGACGGCACCGAGAATTTTATCGTGGAGAAAGGGATCCATCTCCAGCACAATCGAACCCGCGAGTTCCCAGATTTTACGAACAACCTTCAGGGCCTCGGGATCTGTGTGGGTGGTTGGCGTCAGAATGCAGCGTGCACCGGAAAAGAGCGTCTCGGAGCCGGCTGCCACCCCGGTCTTTTCTTTGCCGGCAATAGGATGTGCGCCGACAAATTTAACCCCTGACGGCATGAGGGCCTCGGCCCTGGTGACCAATTCCCCCTTCACACTGCCAACATCGCTGACAATGGTATCGGGCTTGAGACAGCCGGCCCACTCCTGCAAATGCCGTTCATACGTATCCACCGGCGTGGCCAGCAGGACAAAATCTGCCTGTTCAACGCCTTCGCGCGGATCAGACACGTATCGATCGATGGCGCCGACCTCAACCGCCGTTTTCAGATTCTCCACGCGGCGACCGATGCCGACAACTGAATCGGCCAGCTTCTGACGGCGCAGGATCATCCCCAGGGAGCCGCCGATGAGTCCGACTCCGATAATGACCACTTGTTTGAAATGTGGTGTCGTCATGAGGTAATTGGCAGATCCTTGGGACATTCCCTGGTCAACGTCGCTCCGCGATCCCTTACAATGTGCGATCGACGGCAGCAGCGATCTTGCGCAAGTCTCCCATCAGTTCTTTAAATTTCGACGGCCGGATCGATTCCTCTCCGTCACACAGCGCGCATTCAGGATTGGAATGGACTTCGATCAATAGCCCATCGGCTCCGGCAGCGATCGCGGCTTTGGACATCGGCGCTACCAAATCCCATTTGCCGGTGGCATGGCTGGGATCAACGATGACCGGGAGATGGGAAAGATCTTTGAGCGTCGGGATGGCCGCAAGGTCCAGCGTGTTCCGATATTGCGTTTCAAAGGTGCGGATGCCCCGCTCGCATAACATGACATTACGATTGCCGCGGGACATCACATATTCCGCGGAAAGCAGAAATTCCTTGATGGTGGCCGAGAGCCCGCGCTTCAACAGAACCGGCTTATCGTACGCGCCCACTTCCTTGAGCAACTCGAAGTTCTGCATGTTGCGGGCGCCGATTTGAATGATGTCGGCTTTTTCCAGAAAGAGCTCGATATCGCGAGTGTCGAGAATCTCGCTGACGACCGGCAGACCGGTCTGCTTCTTCGCCTCCACCAAATAATCCAACCCCTCACGTCCCAATCCCTGGAAGGAGTAGGGTGAGGTACGCGGCTTATACGCCCCGCCTCGCAACACCGTCGCGCCGGCGGATTTGACTTCGTGCGCAATACCCACGGTTAATTCCAAGCGCTCGACCGCGCAGGGACCGGCCATGATCGTAATTTTCTTATCCCCGATCTTGACCCCGTTCACATCGATGATGGTGTTTTCTTTCTTAAACTCCCGGCTGACAAGTTTCCATGGAGCCAGAATCGGCAACACGCTTTCCACACCGGGCAAGGCGGTCAACGGCTGATTGTGCAAGATCCGGTCGTCTCCGATCACCCCGATAATCGTGCGTTCCTGTCCTGCCGAGATGTGGGACTTCAGCCCCAGTTCCCGAAGCCGGTCGGTGATGTGATCGACTTCCCGCTCCGAAGCATCAGGCTTCAAGACAATAATCATGATCTCGTCTCGCTTTCCTTATTGCGACGCGCGTGTGACGTCTTCCAGCGCGCTCAGGAACAATTGATTTTCATCCGGGAGGCCAATGGTCACCCTCAACATGCGGCCCTCGATGTGACGCACAATGATGCCCTTGGCCAACAACGCATCAAAGACTGCGCGGCCGTTTCTCCCGACATCGAAATAGAGAAAATTCGTTTCACTGGGCAAGGCCTCGAACCCCAGCCGGCGCAGACCGGCACGCACCTTGTCCATTTCCACGTGATTGAGTGAGCGGCTTGCCGCCACATGAGCATCGTCGTCCAGCGCCGCCAAGGCGGCGCGCTGCGCCATACTGTTGGCATTGAAGGGTGGACGGATTCGATTCAGGTAATTGGTGATTTCAGGGGTGGTGATGCCATACCCGATGCGTAAACCGGCTAATCCATAAATCTTGGAAAAGGTCCGCAAGACGATGACGGGTCGTCCGGCCTTGACGTAGGCGAGTGATTCCGGAAATTCCGAATGCCGCACGTATTCGTAATAGGCCTCATCGAACACGACTACGACATGGTCGGGCACCCGCTCCATGAGGGCAGCTACTTCCGCCTTGGTCGCCATGGTGCCGGTCGGATTGTTGGGATTGCAGACAAACAGCAATCGCGTCTTCTCGGTAATGGCAGCGGCCATGGCCGGCAAATCGTGATGCCAGTTTTTCTGCGGCACTTCCACCGCCACACCGTGGGCCGCCTGGACCTCCATTTTATAAATCACGAAGGTATGCTCGGCCATCACGGCCTCGTCTCCCGGCGACAGGAAGGTTCGTGCGAGGAGGCCGAGAATTTCGTCGGAGCCGTTTCCGAGAATGACCTGGTCGGGTGCCACTTTCCAGCGCTCGGCTAAGGCCCCACGCAGGCGAAACGCTCCGCCGTCTGGATACCGGTGCAGGGTCGGAACCGTCTCGGCCAGCACTGCCATGGCCTTAGGCGACGGGCCGATCGGATTTTCGTTTGACGCCAGCTTGACCACGCGCGGCAATCCCATCTCTCGCTGTAGTTCTTCGATGGGTTTTCCTGGCACGTACGGCACGAGGGAGGCGATGTCAGGGTGCACCTTCAATGGCATGGTGTAACTCGGCCCTCTAGGAATAGGCAGGATACGACCCGAGAATCTTCATGAACAGGCAGCGGCTCTTGACCTCTTCTGCCGCTTTTTTGACCCGTTCCTCGTCGATATGCCCTTCGATATCCACAAAGAAAATGTATTCCCAGGCTTTGCGACGCGAGGGACGCGATTCGATCTTCGTCATGTTCAGGCCATGGGAGGCAAAGGGTCGCAATAAGTCGTACAGGGCGCCGACTTTGTCCTTGACCGATAACATCAGCGATGTTTTGTCCCGGCCCGTTCGCTCCGGCGCCTTTTGTGACAGCACCAAAAACCGCGTGAAGTTATTGATATTGTCTTCGATCCTCGCCGTGACGACCTTTAAGCCATAAAGTTGGGATGCCAATTCCGACGCAATCGCGGCAGCCGAAGGATCATCAACCGACATTTCTGCGGCCCGCGCGGTACTGGCCACTTCAGACACCGGCACGTGCGGCAAGTTCGTCTCCAGCCAATTTCGGCATTGCGCGATGGCATGGGGGTGCGAATAGATACGTTTGATATCTCCCGCCAGTCCGCTTTTTGACATCAGATGATGCGCGACTTCCTGCAGGACTTCGCCGTAGATCAGCAGGTTGGAATCGACGAACATGTCGAGGGTGTGATTCACCACGCCTTCCGTCGTGTTCTCGATCGGCACGACGCCGAAATGGGCGCGTCCGCGCTCCACTTCGCTGAAGACGTCCTTAATACTGTTGACCGGAATATACTGCGCGGAGGCACCGAATTTTTGCATGCAGGCCATATGGGTAAACGTGGCCCTCGGCCCAAGGTAGGCAACCTTTTGAGGCCCCTCGAGGGATAACGAGGCCGACATGATTTCCCGGTACACTGCACGAATGGCCTCGGTGGGAAACGGGCCGGTATTTTGCTTGCTGAGCCGATCGATAATCGCCGATTCGCGTGCCTGCGTGTGCAAATTCGCGTCGGCATCTTTGAGCTTTTTCAGCCGGCCGATCTCGATGACCGATTTCGAACGCTCATTCAAGAGACGCAAAATCTGATCGTCGACCCGGTCGATTTCTTCGCGATGGACTTGTAAGTCATCTGACATGACGGGGGGATTCCCTTCTCGCAACACGCGCCTTTCACAAAGACGGGCTACGAAACGAGTCCAGGCCAAAGGGGCGCCGTTGGACAAGTGGGTATCCTACAGGAGCCACTGCGGGCATTGCAAGGATAGGTCTGGGGATTCAAGGAGTTGCGATCGAATCGGTCTCACTGGAAAACGGCAACAGGTCTTTCTGTTTCTTGAAATGTTCGTAGGCCAACCTCGTGGCCTGTCGGCCGCGACCCGTGCGCTCCAGAAAGCCCGCCTGGATCAAATAGGGTTCGTAGACATCTTCCAGCGTACCCTTGTCCTCTTGAACCGCCGCAGCCAGAGAATCAACCCCGACGGGTCCACCGTGAAACTTCTCAATCACGGTCAACAGCACGCGGCGATCCATTTCATCCAGCCCCGCCTCATCAACCGCTAACCATACCAGAGCATCCTGGGCTACTCGCTGAGTGATGCGGCCCCCCGCTTTGATCTCCGCATAGTCCCGGATGCGTTTGATCAGTCGGTTGACAATGCGTGGCGTTCCACGAGCCCGCCTCGCGATCTCAGCAGCCCCTGCCTCGTCGATGGGAATATTAAGCAAGCCGGCTGATCGCGTGACGATTGAGGTCAGCTCCTGGGACGAATAAAATTCCAGCCGATGCACCAACCCGAACCGATCCCGCAGAGGGGAGGTTAACGCTCCAGCCCTGGTTGTGGCTCCGACCAGGGTAAAGTGCGGCAATTCCAGCTTGACGGTCCTCGTCGAGGCGCCTTGCCCCACGACCAGATCAAGCTGGTAGTCCTCCATCGCCGGATAGAGCGCTTCCTCCACCGATGCCGGCAACCGGTGAATTTCATCGATGAAGAGGACATCCCGTTCCTGCAAATTGGTCAAAATGGCGGCAAGATCACCCGCGTGACTTAAGACCAGTCCGGACGTCGAGCGGATCGCCGATCCCATTTCCCGGGCAATAATGTGCGCGATAGTCGTCTTGCCCAGTCCCGGAGGACCGTAGAAAATCGCATGGTCCAACGCCTCGCCGCGACGCTTGGCCGCTTCGATGCAAATCTCCAAGGATTCCTTCATCCGCGGTTGCCCGACGTACTCCCGCAAACTCTGCGGGCGGAGTGCCGCCTCGAGTCCGCGTTCGTCGTCGGTCAGTTGATTGCTTACGGTGCGATCGGCCATGGCATAATCTCGAAAGAAGTGGGGCGCAACTATCTAGTCTCGGGTGCGGGCCGGAATTTCGGCGGCGGCGGGGACGCGCCCTGTCCCGGAGCAGCCGTGCTTCCGCAATCAGGCGGGCACCGGACGCCTCCTTGGCTGGGATCGGGCATACTTGACCCCATCTGCTGCGATTGACATTGTGACACCAGCCCGCCATCGATCGAACCGCAACGCGACGGCACATTCGAGCGGCCGACCTCACTATAGCCTTCGGGACAAGAACCACAGACCGAAAGCATGTTGCTGCCTAAGGGCACACATTGCACCAAGACCGGATCGCCGTCTTTGCAGACTTCCGGCGCATTCGTCCTCCCGGTGGTGGCGTATCCTTCCGGGCACGAGCCGCAGGTTTTACGGATACTCTTGGGCTCGTCCATGCCGTCGGCGGCAAAGACCCCGTCCGTCATGGACGCGCATAATAAGACGGCCACCACGCCCAAGGCCATCGCGATACCGGGACGATCCTGTTTCTTTCGTGCGAGCTCCATCATTACCATGTGTCACCCCTTAGCCAGGTCTTTGAGGGCCTCCCGAATCACCTGCTCCAATCCCTGAGTCAGCACACCCGATTGCTCCACTCGCTTCAACGCCTCTTTCACGTCCGGCTGCCGATAACCGAGATTCACCAACGCCGATAGGGCATCCTCGTAGAGCGGATTATCGGATCGACCTGAGCCAGCCACACCCAGGTCTCCGGATGGATGCAACTTGGCCACCTTATCCTTCAGCTCCAAGGCGATTCTTGCCGCCGACTTTTTGCCGATTCCCGGTACAGTCCCCAGCTTTTCAATATCACCTGCCTGAATGGCTGCGTACAGGTCACGCACAGAGAGCGTGGATAATACGCTAAGCCCCAGCTTCGGTCCGATACCGGAAATGCCGGTCAACAAGAGAAAGGCTTCCTTCTCCGAGGCAGTGAGAAACCCGAACAACTGGATGGCATCTTCCCGCACATGGGTATGAATGCTGAGCGTGACAGGCTCATGCTGATTGGGCAGTGAATAATAGGTACTGAGGGGAACTAAGACCTCGTACCCCACGCCATGGACATCGAGCGTGACTTGCGAGGGCGCCTTGAAGGCCACAAGGCCTGTCAGTAAGGCGATCATCTGATGAGTAGGAACGGGCGCTGCGAAGTGATTAAAGAATAGACTGTGTGTGCGTCGAGACTCAGTGCCGAAACTCCGGGATTACGCGGTGGCCGCGGCAACTTTCTCCATGACCTCGTCGGAGATGTCAAAGTTCGCATGGACCTTTTGCACATCGTCGTGCTCATCCAGGATTTCCATGAGTTTCAACATCTGCTCCGCGGCCTTCTCCTCTAACGCAATCGTATTCTGGGGAATGAAGTTTAATTCAGCAAGAGTATACTCGATTTTCGCGTCGCTCAGCGCTTTCTTGACGGCTTCAAAATCATGCGGGCTGGTCAGGACCTCGAACGCCTTATCGCTGACCTTCACATCTTCGGCACCGGCCTCGAGTGCAATGGTGAGAAGCGCGTCCTCCTCGACCTTGCCCTTTTCCACGACCAGCACACCTTTCTTATGGAATTGCCAGGCGACAGCCCCGGCCTCCGCCATGTTGCCACCGTTCTTGGTTAGCAAGCTTCGGATTTCAGCCACGGTGCGGTTCCGGTTGTCCGAGGTAATTTCCATCAAGACGGCGGTCCCTCCGGGACCATAGCCCTCGAGCGTGAACTCTTCATATGTCACGCCGGGCAATTCGCCCGTGCCGCGCTGGATGGCCTTTTTCATGGTATCGCCGGGCATGTTGGCTTCCTTGGCCTTGGCAATAGCCAACCGCAGGCGTGGGTTACCATCAGGGTCCCCGCCGGACCGGGCCGCAATCGTCAACTCACGGATGATGCGCGTGAAGACCTTGCCCCGTTTGGCATCGACCGCCGATTTATGCCGTTTGATTGTTGCCCAATGACTGTGGCCACCCATGGCGACTCCTCTTTGCGCTCACAGACCCCGTTGCGCATCGGGCCTATGGACGTGCACGCGAATTAAAAATGTACAGCTAACATAGTACCGACAAGGGTGTCAACGCAGCGTCTATCCCTGCGCGGCCGCGGCGACGGTGCGGCCTACTCCGAATAAAACAGCAGTTGGACGCCGATGACGAGAACGAGGATCGCCCAGACGAGTTCCCAGTATGATCGCTCCGTCGCGAGCTGTCTCTGGCGCCAGCCGGAGATCAGTTTTGATGATCCCGCAATAATCGCCATGGTCCCCATCATGAGATGATGCAGCGCAATTTTGTCCGCGGCGGGGTGGTCCCCGTGGGAATGTGAGAACAACATGAATCCTCCCACGACGGCGAAGATCGGAAGAGGCACGGTCCACACCGCGGTGGCGGACCTGCCCAGACGCCGCAGAAACTCGATGGTACCCACTGCTAGAGCCAGGACCCCGTAGGTTTTATGCTGCAATACCTCCGGATCCTTCCCGAAAAACGTCTCGGCAAACGTCATCGACCCGATCGGCCAGGCATCGTGATCGCTCCAAATAAGGAGAAACAGGCCGGCCACAGCCAGCGCTCCCGGAAGTAAAAAGCGCGTCCAGGTGAGCACCGGCCATCCCAGCGCCTGGCGTAACTCGCTCAGCCCGATCAGCAGAAGAAAGACGCCGGCCAAGTGATGATTGAATTCAGAATAGGCAATTCCTTCACGCGATCCTTCCCATTGAGAAGCCGACGGCGAGGATTCGTGGTGATGCCCGTGATTCTCGGTGGAGGAGTGGCCATGGTCGTCAGACTCTGCAATGGAAAAAGACCCCGTCGAGGCGAGAACCACGAAGCAACACAAGGCTAGCAGCGCACACCAAGACCTGAGAAGTCTCAGACAATAATTCGGTCGAGAGAGGGAAACCGGCAGGAATCGAACGGCCCATCCGGAGTGCCGGATGGGCCGAAAACTCGTCTCATGCATGCATTCGTCGTCTACATGAACTTCATGAACTTCTCTTTGGCTTCATCCATCACTTGCGCCGTGATCTCAACCAGGCCCCGCTCTTTGGCAATTCTCTCGATTTCCCGGCGGGCCATCGGGCGAATGAAGTCAGGAATGTTATCCATCCGCTGTTCGGCATCCTTGGTCCAGGCGATACCGTTAGGTGAATCGTTCTTAGAATCATCCATGACCTGCAGGGTAATACTCTTATACCCGTGCTTACGCGCATAGGCCTCGACACTGCTTTGAACCATGGGCTTCACGAATGACGGCAACCGCTCCAATTTTTCCTTGGCATCCGCCGTCCACGTAAATTCGCTTGTGCCGTTTCCATTCTGCGGCTTACCGCCGGAGGTCAATCCCATCTCCGCCACCATCGCCGAGAACGGACAACCGCCCGAGGTCTTTTCTCCACCAGCCGCAGGGGCCGTGGCCTTCGGTGCTGCCGTCGCCGGCTGGCCACCTTGAATCTTCTCATTCAGATAGGCTGCCATTTGCCCAGCACCAGCCTGTGCTTCATCCTTGAGGGTTCCGCGAGTCATTTCGAATGGTTCTGCGGTTTCCGTGCGGCCTCCCAATTTAACTCCAAGCGACGCGACCATTTGTGTTTCGCCGGGATTGGTCACCATCGAAAACTTGGCTTCACAGGATGGACAGCCGAAGAACACACCGAGTGAGCCCTCACCGGGTTTTTCGACCTTTTGAAACGTCATGTAGGTCTCGCAGTTCAGGCAAACGAACTTCATAGGCTCCCCCTTCCAGGCCGGTCTGCTTACAGCTTTTCCGCCAGGACTTTTTTGTAATCCAGCAACGATTGAATCCGCCCGACAATCTCTTGATATTTCCGGATCGTCGGATAGTCGGGATCAAGGAGCGGCTGCCCCTTATCGAACGTTTTCGCGAGCGTGCGATCAAAGGGAATACGACCCAGCAAGGGCAGATCCAACACCTCGCACATCGCCTCGGTATTTCCTTCAAACAGCTCGTTTTCAGCGCCGCAGGACGGGCACCGATATTCGCTCATATTCTCTACGATACCCAACACCCGGATACCCATATCCCTGGCGTAGGTGACTGATTTTTGCACCACATCGGAGGCAACTTCTGAAGGCGTCGTGACCACGATCGCACCGGCCAGGTCGGGAATAAACCCTGCGATGACCGGTGGCTTATCCGCAGCCGCTCCAGGCGGCAAGTCAGCCAGAAGATAATCCAGCTCACCCCACACCACGTCAGCAAGGAACTCCCGAATCACGTTCATTTCCATCAAGCCCAGCCAGACCGGACTCAAGTCCATGGGGCCCTTCCACCGAACCGGCGAGGCATCACCCAGGAAAAAATCCATCGACGCGACTTTGATACCAAGCGGCCCGACAGGGGGTTGGGCTCCTTCCGGAGTCATGGTCAGCGACTGGCCATGCAGACCCATCATCCGCGGAACGCAAGGGCCGTTCAAATCGACATCGAGCAATCCAACCTTCGCCCCCTGGCGCGCAAACGCCAGGGCGAGATTGACGGTTGTCATGCTTTTCCCGACTCCGCCTTTGCCGCTCATCACCACCAGTTTCTGCTTGATGCCGGCCATGCGAGCCTGCACCTGCTTCATCTGCGCGGTGATCTGTTGCACGACTTTGGCGTCGTCGGAATACTGGAGTTTTGTCAGGATCGACTTAAGATCCTTCCCGGCAGCCATGGTCATGAAAAACCCTCGAAATTGTTGATGAAGGACGCTACCACAGGGGTTTCGGTGGAGTCAAACCGCCACCAGGCGCCTTCGTCAGATCGAATACTGAATGTTCGATTTGGTCCCGGACGGCTGGATCAGCACGCCTCGCTTCTTCAATTCTTCAATGATTTGGCGTGCGGCGGCATCGAAATCCTGCGGCCCGGCAAAATGCAAGTCGGTATTGGGCGGAGGCTCTTCCCCGGCTCTGCTCATGTGCACGGCAATCACCGGTGCCGGCTGAACCAAAGTTCGTATCATCTCGGCCATGCGTTGATAATTGATGCCGAATGTTTTGCTCGTCGAGACCACAATCAGCCCCGTGTCGATCAACAACCGCGCGACTTCGCCATATCGACGAACCCGCTCGGACGCAAACGACGGATCCGCGGCCGATAAATCCGCATCCAACCCCTGCAGCAGATTTTCACCTTCCAATAAATAGGCATGCCGACTATCCGCGACCAACAATGCTTCCACCCGCCGCGCGAGAAACGTCTTGCCGGTCTGGGCCGAGCCGGTAAAGAGCACAATGGCCGCACGGTGGCCGTACTGCAGCGCCCGGTCTTCTGGCCTGACGTCACCCGTGAGCCAGGCATATTCCCGCTGACGTGCCTCTTCACGTAGACCTTCCTGTTCGTCGTGCACCAATTCGGTGATGATGCCGCCTCCGGAAATGTCATATTCGTCCACCAGCACGAAACGGCCTGTGGATTCGAACGAGGACGAAAGGTCAAAGGCGAGCGGAGATTTCACCCGCAGGGTCAATTCAGCCACCTGATTTCTGGCCACCGATTGGCTCTCCTGCAGCTGCGCCAGGTCAGCAGTGTCGATAATGCGATGGATGACTGCCACCTCGCAGGCCACCTCCCGAGTGGCCAAACGCAACACATATTTCCGGCCCTTTTCCAGAGGCCGCCTGCCCATCCAGAACAAATTCACACGGACCGCTGTCGAGACCAGCGGCACCGAATCCCGATGCGACGCGATCTCTCCACGCTCCACAAAGATCTGTTCGTCGAGTGTAATGCCGACCGATTGGCCGGCCTGCGCCTCGCTCGGAGGCGGATCGACATTGAACCCTTCGATGGATTGCACCACCGCGGTTTTATTGGAGGGAGAAAACACGAGCTGATCGCCGACCTTCAACCGACCCGCCGTAATGCGTCCGGCGAGAATTCTTCGTGCATCAAACTTGTAAACATCCTGGAGAGGAAAGCGGAGCGGTTGCTCTGAACGAACCTGCTCTTTCTTGAAGAGCGCCAGGGTCTCCAAGACGGTGGGGCCTTGATACCAGTTCATATGGGTACTGCGCGTCGCAATGTTGTCACCCATCTTGGCACTGACCGGAATCATTTGTTGCGGTACCGCCCTGAACTGCCCCAGGAATTCCCGATATTCTTTTTCAATACCGTCGAACACATCCTGTCGATAACCGACCAGGTCCATCTTATTGACGACGACCGCGAATTGGGTCACGCCCAACAGCGATAGCAGGTATCCATGCTTCTTCGATTGTTCACGCACACCCTCCAGGGCATCGATCAGCAAGAGGGCGGCTTCGGCCCGGGCGGCGCCCGAGATCATATTCTTTAAAAATTCCTTATGCCCCGGCGCATCAATGATGATGTATTGCCGCCCGTTCCAGATAAAGAACGTGCGCGCCGTATCGATCGTGATGCCCTGTTCCTGCTCTTCCAGAAACGCATCAAACAGAAATGCGTACTCGAACTCCTTGCCCTGTTGCCGGCAGATCGCCTGCACCTTTTCCAACTTGCCTTCTGGCAATGAACCGGTGTCGGCGTAGAGGCGCCCTACCAGCGTAGATTTCCCGTGATCGACGTGGCCGACGATGACGATATTGAGGCTTTCTTGCGGTTTGGTCTGGTCGTGCTGTGTCATATGGTTACTCATGCAATGGAACTCTCATTGCCCAATTTCGTCTGATACCGGCAGCCGGACGGCGGAAACCGGACTTACATGTAGCCCTTCTTACGCAGCATCTCCATGCCTCGCCCCGCATCCTGCGCACGGCCGGCCCGTTCAGCCACCGTGCTCTTGCGCAGCTCTACAATGATCTCGTCAACCGTCTTCGCGGTCGACTTGATGGGCATGGTGCAGGGGGCGCAGCCGAGGCTGCGATAGCGTGTGCCATCGCCCCTGTCGAGATACAGATCCATGAAGGGAATGTTCTCGTGCTTGATATATTCCCAGATATTGATCTCGGTCCAATCGAGAAGGGGATGAATCCGGATATGTGTCCCCGGAGGGAACGTGGTTTTGAACTGATCCCACAATTCAGGCGGCTGATCGCGAAAATCCCAATCACCGTGTTTGTCACGCGGAGAAAAGTATCGCTCTTTCGCCCTGGTGCTGTCTTCGTCTGCACGAACACCGAGAATAATGCCGGTATAGCCTTTTTCCTCAACGAGATTCTTCATGGCGTTTGTCTTCAACGCCGTACAGCAGACATCCCGCCCCAACGTATGATTCATTCCCGCGGCCAACGCTTCCTTGTTCTGGCCCACCACCAGATTGAGCCGCCATTCGCGCGCAATCCGGTCACGGTATTCGATCATTGCCGGAATCTTGTAACTCGTATCCACATGGAGCAAGGGAAAGGGCACATGCCCGAAAAAGGCCTTGCGAGCGAGCCACAGCAAGACGGTTGAATCCTTCCCCATCGACCAGAGCATGGCGAGGTGGTTGAAGTGCTTATAGGCTTCGCGAAGAATATAGACGCTTTGGTCTTCAAGTTGACGCAAATGTTTCATGATTCACACTCGTGTATTTATGCGGACAGGCCGACCTTCGACCCCGCTGCTGTTTCGGACCCCGGCCCCGCGATCAGTTCTGACAGTTTGGCTTTTGCTCGACCGGACTCCAACGCATTGCGGGCGGCCGCCAGATTCCCGGTGATCGACGTCCCCTTTCCAGCCGCATACAGCAACATGGCGGCATTGAGTAGGACCCAGTCTCGTTGCCCGCCCTGGATCTCGTTAGCGACCAATCGCTTGATCAGGTCCGCTTCCCGTTCGCGCTGCTCTGCCGGGAAACCTGCCATCTCGCGAAACGTCGCCATGGCCAGCCCGGCGTCTTTAGGTTGAAACGTAAAGGGCGTGATGCGTTCGTCCTTGAGTTCGAGGAGACGGGTTGAGTTACCGATCGAAAGTTCCGGGTCTCCTTCGACGCCACGGATCACCAGCGCGCGCGGACAACTCAACATCCGCAAGGCCTCGATCGTTTTCTCGAAATACGGCGGATGCGACAAGCCGATCACCTGGGAAGCGGCACGGGCCGGATTCAGCATTCTCGCCACCGGGTGGAAGAAATTGCGCACACCCAATTCCTGCCGCATTTCCAGAAACCGGCTCACCGGCGGGTGATACAGCGCCAGATCCAGATAGGCAAACCCCTTCTTTTCCAATTCAGGCCCGACGAGCTTGGCCGTCTGATCAGTCGGAATACCGAGGAGCTTTAAGACCGAGGACACGCCGCGGCGATCAGCGGGGCCATCCACACCGTGCAGCAACACCACGGCGCCGGCTGCAGCCGCAATGATCGCGGCAGGGACAATGGCGTGAAACGTTTCCCGCTTTCCCGCATAGACGGGCACATCCACGACACCCAGTCCGGAGCGCACCGGCACCGGAGGAACATATTGTCTGGCGGTGGCGGTGAAGGCAGCCAATTCCGTGACCGACTCGGACTTGAACCGCATGGCCGTCAGAAACGCGCCGATTTGGGCCTGCGTGGCAGTTCCTTCGATCATCAGGCGCATGGCCTGCTTGGCTTCTTCCCAGGTGAGATCCTTGGAGGTCTTTTGACCTTTAGCGACTTTCGCGAGCAGATGTTGCATGTGATGGTACTAACCTTGTCTCGTATCAGGGTGACGATGATGTTATTTATGTAATCCGCATTCGGTCTTGCCGAAATTTTTCCACCGACCGGAACGCGGATCGTCCCCCGGAAGGACTGGCGCGGTGCAGTGCGTGCAACCGATACTGGGATAATTGCGGTCGTGCAAGATGTTGTACGGCACCTCGTGGAGTTGAATATACGTCCACACCTGCTCCGTACTCCAGGCGGCCAACGGGTTCACTTTGACGAGCTGAAATTTCTTGTCCCACTCGATCAGTCCGGCGTTGGCCCGGGTCGGAGCCTGATCCCGCCTGATGCCGGTGATCCACGCGCTGTACTGACCGAGAATACGGGTCAATGGCTCGATTTTTCTCAACTCGCAGCATTGATCGGGCTTGCTGGCCCATAAGGCCGCTCCATGTTGGGCAGCCTGCTGCTCCGGCGTCAAGAGCGATTTCATCTGAATCACTTGCGCCGGTTTCAGACCATATCGCGCCACAATGCGGTCGCGCACGTCGAACGTTTCCGGAAATAGAAAGTCGGTATCGAGGTAGAACAGCGGCGCATCCGGATCGATCCGATGCACCATATCGACCAACGCCACGTCTTCCGCCCCGAAGCTACAAGCGAGCACGATCCTCCCCTGATACGTCTTCAGGGCATACGCCAGCAGGTCCCACGGCTGCTGAGATTCAAACGAATCACTCAGCGCCTTCAGCTCTGCGTCGGAAGGTCGTTCAGCGGACTTCTGTGTGTCTTGCACCCTTCTTACCCCTCGACCTTTTCCACCAAAATTTTGAAATGTTTGGCCTCCGGCTCCAACGGGCCTTCTTCAAGAATCTTGTGCCCATCGTTCCGTAGACTCATCGGCACATTGCGAATCGGCTCTCCGGCATCGAGCCAGACTTCGAGCTGCTCGCCATTGTCCATCATTTCCAATTTCAATTTGGTCTTCACATAATTCATCGGGCAGGCGACACCGCGCAAATCGTAGACCGGCGCGGTGGCAACGGGACTCGCAGGTTCCACTTTGGGAGCCGGAGTCGGGATCACCTCTTCTTTCACCTGCGCCAACTTCAAATCCTTGCCCATTTGTTCGGTGGCCGCCCGACAGACTGAGAGGAACCGCTTGGCAAAAGCCATCTTGTCATTCGCCGTTTCGGCCGTGGCATCCTTGGATCCCAAATCCCCGACCTGGCCGCCGAGGTTGAGGTAAGAAGACGGCACAATACCTTTGCTCGCCAAGCGCGCATCGAACTCCTGGAATGTCTCGGCATCGGTCGCCGGATCGATTCCTTCGGTGACCAGCAATCCTTTGGCTGCCGCCAAGACCGCGCGATAAGACTTATTCACGGAGAGAGCGTATTGATGCTTCTCCACGAGCAGTTTCGCCTGATAGAGTTCCTGATCGGCCTCCAGCATGCGGTCATCGATCATTTCCAAGGCTCCGCCTGCGCATTCGCCGGGCCCCAGATCCTCCAACACAAATTCGGCCTCACCTTCCCAGTCATAGTAGTAGGTCGGATCCTGGTCGTACGCAGGAACAATCGTATAGGGGATGAGTTCGTCCTTGAGGACGTTTTTTCCGACCCGCCCGATGAAGGTTTGCAAACTTTCCCCCGGCTTCCGGTCCCGGCGATACACATCGACCAGATGGCGGACCGCCGCCGGAACACTTTTCGCCGGCAACTTCACCGCAAGCTGCCCGATTTTCGGCGTGCCGTCCACGTGCCCGCCCAAATGCAGTTCGTAATGCGGCGCCGTATGCTCGCCGAGCCGCTTACCAACTCCGTGCAGGCCGATCGTCGCAATATGGTGTTGTGCGCACGAGTTATGACAGCCGCTGATTTTGACGCTGACGTCGCGCAGATCTTCCGGCACCTGGCCGGCAGGAAAGACCTCCGCGAGCGCTCGGGCCATCCCCTTTGACGAGGTGATCCCCAATCCGCACGTATCCGTACCCGGGCAGGCAATGATGTCCTCCACGAGCTCAGCCCCCGGATCGCCCAGGCTATGCGCCACCAACTCCGCATGAAATGCACCGAGGCGGTCTTCCGGAATCCACCGAATGATCATGTTCTGATTGATGGTGGTCCGGATGTTGCCATTGGAATACCGTTCGGCCAAATCCGCCACCACCCACATTTGTTCGCCCGTCAAATCGCCCATCGGTAACTTGATGGCAGCCGCAGCAAATCCCGCCTGCCGTTGAGGCACCACATTGGTCCGCTTCCAGGCCTCAAACGCTGATTCGGCGCCATTCCGCGATGCGGCGCCATTGCCGTTTCCATTCCCATTTCCGTTGGTGCTGTTCGGTGCTTTCGTCGGCATCAACAACGGCGGCGTATCGGCATACTCGAGCAGTTTGATCGGTTCATGCGTCGGCACCGCATATCCCATGGCCGCATAGGCCGCCTCCCAGCGACGTTTGAATTCGTCGAATCCGAGTTTCTCGATAACGAACTTCATGCGAGCCTTGTTCCGATTCTTGCGGTTTCCTAAGGTGTCGAACACTTTGATCACCGCTTCGATGGTCGGCAGCAATTCGTCCATCGGCGTAAATTCTCGCAGCACTTGCGCCATGCGCGGTGTCGATCCCAGGCCACCACCGGCCACCATCCGGAAGCCAATGGTTCCATCCGCCCGTTTCGCCGCGAGCAGGCCGATGTCGTGAATGGGTGTGAGGGCGCAATCCTGCCGGCAGCCCGACAGCGCGATCTTGAATTTCCGCGGGAGACTCTGGTTCAGCGGATTACGCAGCAGATGGTAGGCAACTGTTTTCGCGTAGGGCGTCACATCGAACACTTCGCCCTGGCACACTCCGGCCAGATGGCACGCCGTCACATTACGCACCGTGTTGGCGCAGGCTTCACGTGTGGTCAATCCCACTGCCGCCAACTGGCGCATCATCTCAGGCACGTGCTTAAGCTCCACGAAATGCAGCTGAATGTCCTGACGCGTCGTGACATGGCCCACGCCGGTGGCAAACTGGTCGGCCAATTCAGCCACGCGTCGCAATTGATTGGCCGTCAAACCGCCGAATGGAATTTTGATCCGGAACATCTGCACGCCGGGCTGCCGCTGACCATAGATGCCGTACTGCAAGCGGAAGGGCTTGAAGATGTCGGTCGAGAGATCGCCGGCCAGCACACGTTGAGCTTCGGCCTCGAATGTCTCGATTTCTTCGACAATATGGGGAGGAATGGGCTCAGTCTTCACAGCGGGGCGAAGAGCCTCTGTATGACTACTTATCATAACGACCTCGTCGGTTCGGAAGTAATGTGCAGGGCATCATGCGGGAGTTCAAATGTGATACATCAATGTATGTTGCTCGTCGAGGGCCCGTTGGCGCTTTGCCAACTCCTCGACCGTCACTTCGGATAACACGCTGAGTTCCGCCCGTTTCACACGATCCCAAATATGCGCAAGGAGCGCCTCTTGCTTGGAAGCTCGTGACGAGGTCTGTTTCGGAGCGGCGTCTCCGTTCGTCGACAGAAGCGGGCCTTCTAAGGCATCGAGAATGTCCGCCACAGAGAGCTCCGAGGGTTTTCGACTCAACACATACCCGCCTTGCGCTCCGCGCTGACTCGTCACCACTCCCGCCTTCTTCATCGCATGCAGCACTTGCTCGAGGAACCGGGCCGGAATCGCCTGCCGCTTGGCGATCGACTTTGCGCACACCGGATGCTCGGCATGGTGAAGCGCAAGATCTACGGCAGCGATGATCCCATAGGTGGCTCTAAGGCTAACCTTCATTTGCGACTATTCCGATGGGGATTCATGAATGTCTATACATTGAGCCCCGCTTTCCTGTCAAGCCCGCGGGCGCAGGCCTGGTTGCGGATATCGCGGATGCGCTGGCGGCGATCACGTTGGCCGACAATTGCTCGCCATCTCTCGGAAGAGATGAATTTGCTGCGTCGAAAGTTTCTAATTTGCATTGCGAATTGATGCCACCAACAATCTCTTCTACCAGTGCTCACTTTCTCCACTTTGATCGATCAGGCTGCATCAATACCGGTGCAGATTTCCTCATTGACATCATCTGGGGCCTGAGCAATAATCCCGCCCTCTTCTTCCTCGGTGCCTCTCATGACGCTGCGTTCATCAACATTTAATATTCTATTGCTCAGCACAGACAGCGAGATCCAGTCACACTACAAGGACCTTTTCGGTGAGCAGGCGATTACCGTTGGCCGTGAAGGCCCATCACTGCAGAAGGACCTGGCAAAGCGCGACTACGATGCGGTCATCATCGAATCGAAGTTGGCTGCCGCGGCGGACTTGAGCAAATTGCTGACCGGAATCGATCCTTCACGAACCCTGCTCCTCGTGGGATCGCGTACCGTGCTGAAACGCACCGCCGCCGTGCTTCAGGCGTCCAAGGCCTCGAAGGCCGAAGCGCCTCCGTCGAATGGCAAAGGACAAGCTTTGTGTTTGGATTCTTATCTCGAACACAAGGTCGGGGATTTCGTCAAAGGCATGCGGAATGGCTCAGGGAAAAATCTCCACCCGATGCTGATCGCCGCGGTCGAACGCCCGTTGATTCTTCTGACCTTGCGAGAGACCAAGGGCAACCAGATCCAAGCCGCGGAGCTCCTTGGGCTGAATCGCAATACGTTGAGAAAAAAGATTCTCGATCTGGATATCCCCGTCAAACGCGCCAGGGCCAGCTAGCGTACCGACGACTGAGCCGCACCTCACAAGGCGTCATAAGTACGCCCATGCATCACATCCACGGGTCGCCAACCACCAACGGAGGGAAGCAATGACCAAGGAAGAATTGATTGCACAAATGGCGAACAGTGCCGGTATCACCAAGGTCGCCGCAACAGTCGCGCTCGAAGCCTTCACCGGCGCAGTCACCACGTCGCTCAAGAAGGGAAAGCGGGTGACGTTGGTCAATTTCGGCACCTTTACGATTTCAAAGCGCAAGGCCAGGATGGGACGCAATCCGCGGACCGGCGAAGCCTTGAAAATTCCTGCCGCCCGCATTCCGAAGTTCTCGGCCGGCAAGGAACTCAAGGCGGCCGTCAAGTAGGAGTCGGCAGACTCCTGGACAGCCCCACGGGACAAGACGCGATTGCGTGGCTCGGGCACAGAGAAAAGCCTGTCTTGCCACCGCGTTTCCTTGACACCTTTGGTAAGCCTGTATTAGCATCGCCGATCGATAGGCGCGTAGCTCAGGGGGAGAGCGCTACCTTGACACGGTAGAGGTCGACGGTTCAAGACCGTCCGCGCCTACCATTTTCGTTCGCTCATGAAGTTCGTGATCCGATTACCCGCAGGGGGTGGTCGGCACGACGTTGTATTTTTTTGGCAGGATTGACCGGAGTGGCCTCACAGCTCATTCACATCACCCTTCCTGACGGAACTCGAAAACAAGTACCAACAGGATGCACCGTCCGAGAGGCCTTAACCCCGCAGGGAGGCCGTCTCGACGGGAAAATCTTGGCCGCGAAGGTCAACGGCGTGCCGATGGACTTGTTCCATGCGTTGGATCAAGACGCGTCCGTCGAACCGTTGACCTTTGAATCCGCGGAAGGGCGTGAGGTGTACCGCCATAGCAGCACCCACATTATGGCTCAAGCGGTCAAGGAAGTGTTCCCGAGTGCGCAACTTACGATTGGTCCGGCGCTCGACGACGGGTTCTACTACGATTTTGCGTTCGACCGGCCGTTCACCCCGGAAGATCTGGAAAAGATCGAAGCCCGAGCCATTGAAATCACCAAGCGTGGCCTGACTGTCAGCCGTAGTGAACTATCCAAAGAAGACGCGATCAAGTTTTTTCAGGATCGCGGGGAAGCCTATAAGGTTGAGCTAATCAATAGCTTTGACGATGGTTCCCCTATTTCCCTGTACCGTCAGGGAGAATTCGTCGACCTTTGTCGCGGGCCGCACCTGCCCACCACCGGCTACGTGGGCGCCTTTAAGCTCCTCTCGACCGGCGGCGCCTACTGGCGCGGGGACGAACGCAATCCCATGCTCCAGCGGGTGTACGGCACCTCGTTTCCCACGAAAAAGGAACTTGATGCCCATCTGGCAAAACTCGAAGAGATCAAGCGTCGCGACCATCGCAAACTCGGCAAAGAGCTCGACCTGATCACGATTCAAGACGACATCGGTCCCGGCTTGGTGCTCTGGCATCCCAAAGGCTCCCTGATCCGGCTGCTCATCGAAAATTTCTGGCGGGAGCAACACATCAAGGACGGCTACGACCTGGTGTATTCGCCGCATGTCGCGAGGCTCGACCTGTGGAAAACGAGCGGCCACGTCGACTATTACCGCGAAAACATGTTTGCCTCGATGAAACTGGAAGGCAGCGAGTATCAGCTCAAGCCGATGAACTGCCCCTTCCATATCATGATCTACAAATCGCACTTGCGCAGCTATCGCGATTTGCCGATCCGGTACGGAGAGTTGGGCACCGTCTATCGTTACGAGCGAACCGGCGTGCTGCATGGGCTGCTACGGGTCCGCGGCTTCACTCAAGACGACGCGCATTTGTTCTGCCGACCCGATCAAATCGAGGCCGAAGTCAGCCGCGTGCTGGACTTCACCTTTTTCGTGCTTGGCACCTTCGGATTCACGGAATTTGAAATTTACCTCTCGACCAGGCCCGAGAAATCCGTGGGATCGGATGAGAACTGGACCATCGCCACCAACGCCTTGGAAGCAGCGCTGAAGAGCCGCAACGTGGCCTATCAGGTTGATCCGGGTGAAGGCGTATTCTACGGCCCGAAAATCGACATCAAAATTAAAGATGTCCTGGGTCGATCATGGCAATGCTCGACGGTTCAGGTCGATTTCAACAATCCTGAACGCTTCAAGCTGGCCTATACCGGCGAAGACGGTAAACACCATCAACCGATCATGATTCATCGGGCGCTCATGGGATCGATCGAGCGCTTCTTTGGCATTTTGATCGAGCACTATGCCGGCGCCTTCCCGACGTGGCTGGCTCCGGTTCAAGCCGTTGTACTGACAATCACCGACCATCAACAGGAATTCGCGGCTAAGATCGTCTCCACCCTCAAGAGCCACGGCTACCGTGTTGAAGCGGACCTCCGCAACGAGAAGATCGGTTTCAAGATCCGCGAGGCGGAAAAGAACAAGATTCCCTATATGCTGGTGGTGGGCGATAAGGAAGTGCAGAGCGGCATGGTGGCGGTTCGCGGTCGAAGCAAAGCTGATCATGGGACCATGCCGATCGAACAATTCCTGGAACTCATCCGCACAGACACGAATCAATCATTACGCGATACAGCAACCCACTCACAAACGAGGTGACCTATCGTCCCTAAATTACGCGTAAACCGGGAAATCAGGATTCGGGAAGTTCGAGTCATCGGTCCTGACGGCGAGCAATTGGGAATACTGCCGACCGTAGAGGCATTCAATAAGGCTCAGGAAGGGGGCTACGATCTCGTCGAGGTGGCCCCGACCTCACAGCCTCCGGTTTGCCGTATCATGGACTATGGGAAATATAAGTTCGAGCTCAGCAAGAAAGATCACCAGAGCCGTCGGCACCAGAAATCCACGCAGGTCAAAGAGATCAAGCTGAGACCACGCACCGACAAACACGATCTCGAGATCAAGATCCGCCAGATCAAAGAGTTTTTGGCCGATGGGAATAAGACCAAGGTGACGCTCACGTATCGTGGTCGTGAAATGGCCAATCAGGAAATGGGTCGCACGATGATGACGAGTGTGATCCAGCAGTGCATGGAAGCGGGGACCGTTGAATTTGCGCCGAGGATGGAAGGGCGGAGCCTGATTATGATTTTGGCTCCCAAATAGTGTGCGCGACGCACGCAAGGAAGGAATGAGAGCATGAAGCAGAAGATGAAAACCCACAGCGGCGCGAAGAAGCGGTTCCGACGAACGGGAACGGGCAAATTGGTTCGCCGAAAGGCCGGCGGTCGGCATTTGTTGACCGGCAAGCCACGCGACCGCAAGCGGAACTTGAAGGGGGCCACGGAAGTCTCGTCCGCCTCGACACCCGCGTTGAACAAGTTGCTTCCGCAGTAACGATGATTGTGCCGTGAACAGGATCTGAAAGGAGTAGCGTCCCATGCCTCGTACAAAAGGTGGTCCGAAAACACGACAGCGGCGAAAGAAGCGCCTGAAACTGGCGAAAGGCCAGTACGGCGCCAAAAGCCGGCTGTTCCGAACAGCAACCGAATCAGTCGATAAAGGGCAGGCTTACGCGTATTCAGGGCGAAAGCAGCGGAAGCGTGATTTCCGCCAGCTCTGGATCGCGCGCATCAGCGCCGCGACCCGCTTGCATGGCATTGCGTATAGCCGCTTCATGAACGCCCTGAAGAAGGCGAATATCTTATTGGATCGGAAAGTGCTGTCCGATATGGCGATCCGGGATATGGCGGGGTTTGAGAAACTCGTCGGCGTTGCCAAGCAGCAGCTCGCCACCGCAGCGAGCTAACGGGTTCGCCTCAATGCTCTGTGACGGGAAGATCCTGATGGAACGGATTTTCCCGTCACGCTTCATCCAGTAATCGATCGATTTCCAACTCCAGCGCGACTGCCGGCACTCCAATCTGCCACTGCTCTAACACCTCGGGATGCAACTCTCCGAGCAGTCCGATAGCTCGTCCATCCAGCATGATTCTGCCTGCCCTGCCCTCAAGAAACGACGGGTGAGGGACCGGTTCCAACCTAAAAGGACGGTCCAAGTAATAGAGCAGCAAGTCCAGGCAGGAGTGAATTTCGGAAAAATGCGCGCCGGCATGGGCGATGACCGCCCCTAACATCGTGATCGTCCGTGACCCGACATCGGCGCGAGCATCTGGGACAGCCACCTCACCGACCTCGAACATCCGATGGGGATAAAACGCCCGGCTCGAATTGGTCTCCACCTGCAACAACGAAGGGGTGATCCACTGGCGCAGGCACGAATAGCTAAGCGACATCACATTATCCACTTCCACGACGTTCGCCCACTCAGTGCCATCCAAGCGCATGCGCGTGCAAAAATCCTGGTGAGACCCCATGATGTTGGAAATGATTTCCTGAAATTCCATCCCCACCATGAGATGACGAACCCGGTCGGCCATTTGCTCCAACCGTGACAGCCCTCCCACCGTAAACTGCGAGGGCATGACCGGAGCAAACCGTGCATATCCCTGGCTGATCGCCACATCCTCTACCACATCGACAGTATGCAGCAGGTCGTTGCGATAGGGCGGCAATTGCACGGCGACTTTAGGCCCGCCTGATTTCACCGTGTAGCCGTAGGACTTGAGCGCCGTGGTGACTTCTTTGCTACCCAACGCTTCTCCCAGCGCGGTTTCGATAGCCTTGAGCGGAATCGTCCGCGGCGCGCCGAAATCGATCGGTGTGTGCCAGCGCTTACCGAAGGCGGTTTTCACCGGCGACTGAATTTCAACCGGCGCAATGACGGCTCCACGGTCGGCCAGGTTCGCGGCAAAAATGTTCAATGTCAGCGCGACCATGTGAAGATCAGTCCCGGTCACCTCTAGGAACAGATGATCGTCTCCGACCTGCACCTCGCCGATTTCACGGCTATTGATGATCGGCGGGAACGACAGGACTTGCCCTTTGGCATCACGCAGTATCGGTAATCGATCGTGGCCGCTGACGATACCGCCATACTCCACACCTTTCGGATGGACCATCAGGATCTCGCGCAGAGTCATCACCGTTTCCATGCCCAACGGGGTGAACCGCACTTCATCCGGCTTCACCAGATCGTACGATACGGGAAAGACAATCGGCGCGAGGCGATAGAGGCCGATGGACACCGTGCGGCGCTTGCGCCCGAAAATATCCGCCAGCTTTTCCTGCGTCTGGATCAGTTGCGCCAGACCGGAGGCCGTCACACGATAGCCGATCGCCGTACAGGCCGCCACATACGGCCGCACCTGCTCCAGCCCGGGTGCCACGACGAGTTTTCCAGCGGCACGTTTTTGCTTCTTGAAAAAGGGGTAGGAACTGGCCGTGCCCTGCTGCTTGGTTCTGATCTGCCGGGCAATCCCTTCGCAACACCACAAATCCGGCCGGTTGCTGTCCTGCAGCTCGATTCGTAATTCACCGGTTTCGGTATTGTGCCCCTTCAACTCGCCTTTCACCAACATCAGCCATTGCTCAAGCTGGTCGATCGAAATACGGGACGCCGTTTCGCCATGACCGGCGATCAACGCCTCAAGATCGTCTCGTTGTAGAGAAATGGTGGGCATGATGTGAT
>ERZ724512.215-NODE-215-length-24431-cov-7.009148_pt1 | contig 24431 bp, 21 predicted proteins | sample MGYA00376045_ERZ724512 | MGnify/ENA primary metagenome ERZ724512 (study PRJEB28724, sample SAMN07190883) | activated sludge metagenome | isolation source: activated sludge of sewage treatment plant in Hong Hong | place: Hong Kong | collected 2016-03-17 ... | reverse complement strand
TCCGGACATCCCCATCTACGGGTCGAAACTGACACTGGCGCTGCTCGAGGCGAAGCTGCGTGAACACCGGATGAAACCGCCCCTTCACGTTGTCGTTGAGGGCCAGACAATGTGGCTGGACCCGTTCCGGGTGGGCTTCGTCGCCGTGAACCACTCGATCCCGGACGCCCTTGCGGTCTCCATCGACAGCACCGCTGGCCGGATCGTTCATACCGGCGACTTCAAGATGGATCAGTTGCCCCTCGACGGCCGGATCACCGATCTGCGGGCGCTGGCCCGGCTGGGCGAGGAGGGGGTCGACCTGCTGCTGGTCGACTCCACCAACGCCGAGGTTCCCGGCTTCGTCACTTCGGAGTCGCAGATCCTGCCCGCACTTGAGCACGTCATGGCGACCACCCCTAAGCGGGTCATCGTCGCGAGTTTCGCGAGCCACGTGCACCGGATCCAGCAAGTCATTGACGTGGCGGCTGCCAACGGGCGCAAAGTCGCGCTGGTCGGCCGGTCCATGGTCCGCAACATGAACGTTGCCCGTGATCTGGGATACCTCAGCATCCCGGGCGATCTGCTCGTCAACATCGACCGGGTGAGTGAGATCCCCGATCACGAACTCGTGCTGGTCTGCACAGGGTCGCAGGGGGAGCCGATGGCCGTGCTGTCTCGGATCGCGGCCCACGATCACGAGATCAAGGTCGGCCCTGGGGACACGGTTGTGCTGGCATCGTCCCTGATCCCGGGCAACGAGAACGCCGTGAACCGGGTCATCAACGGCTTGACTGCTACCGGCGCTCGCGTGGTGCACAAAGGTAACGCTCTGGTTCACGTTTCGGGTCACGCCGCAGCCGGTGAATTGCTGTATCTCTACAACATCGTGAAGCCTGCTCACGTGATGCCCGTGCACGGCGAGGTCCGGCACCTGCACGCCAACGCCGCTCTCGCTCGCAAGACCGGGGTGCCACATAACCGGGTTCTCATCACCGGTGATGGGGGAGTGATCGACCTGGTCGACGGCCACGCGAGCGTCGTGGGCGAGGTCCCGTGCGGTTACGTCTACGTGGACGGCTCCTCGGTGGGAGACATCACTGAGGGCTCGCTGAAGGACCGTCGCATCCTGGGCGAAGAGGGCTTCATCTCCGTCGTGGTCGTCGTGGACCACGTCGAGCAGAAGATCCTCGCCGGGCCGGAGGTCCACGCCCGGGGATTTGCCGATTCCGACGAGGTGTTCAACCCGGTGCTTCCCGAGATCGAGGAGAAGCTGCTGCGGGCGCTCAAGGACGGCGTCACGGATCAGCACGCGCTGGCACAGGTCGTCCGGCGAACCCTCGGCAAGTGGGTCAGCGCTCAGCACCGGCGACGGCCGATGATCGTGCCGGTGGTCATCGAAGGCTGAGGCCGCCTCGCTGGTTTGCCTGGCCTGGCTCAACAGCGACAACTAGCGCTATTAGCGACAGTTCCGAGATGTCGCTGTTGACCGGACCTGTCGCTTACAGGGTCGAGCCGTGACCCGCGTGACGCAGGCGCCGTCGTGCGTGGCCCCCGGGCGTTGAGCGCCCGGTCCCGCGTTTCGCAGCCCGGTCCTGTCGCCACCTCCCGATACCCTGAGGAGCATGGCGTCCCGTACCTCCACGCGCTCTTCGAGCGCCCGCAGCAAGAGCACCCGTTCCAAACCGCCTGCCAAGACGTCGACCAAGTCCTCCGCCAAGTCCACGAAGAAGACCAGTGCGGCCAAGAAGTCCGGCGGTGGTTTCGGAGCCTTCCTGCGCGGCGTGATCCGGGCGCTGGTGACTGCGTGGGTGTCGACCGGACATGCGCTGGGGGCCGGCGTGCGCCGGATCGGCTCGGGGGCACGCGACCTGGACCCGGCGCTGCGCCGCGACGGCCTGGGACTGCTGTACGGAGTGCTCGCGATCGTCGTCGGGGCGGTCGCATGGTGGGGGGCCGAGGGCGGTGTCGAACCGGCAGTGACATTGGTCGTCAGCGGCGCGGTGGGCCGCCTGGACGTGCTAGTGCCGTTGTTCCTGGTGTGGATGGCCTGGCGCACGCTGCGTCATCCCGACCACCGGTTCAAGCCACATCAAATCATCGGTGGACTGATCGTGGTGTTGGCCGCCGCGGGTCTGGCCCACGTGCTCAACGGCGCCCCGCAACCCATCGACGGCCAGGCCGCGATGCGCGACGGTGGCGGCTGGGCCGGCTGGTTGGCGACCGTGCCGTTCCTTTCCCTGCTCGGGCCCATCCTCACCGGTCTCATCCTGTTCCTCGTCCTGTTGGCGGGGTTGTTGATGGCAACGGGAACCTCGGTAGCCGACCTGCGTCACCGGGCCAAGGGTCTGGACTCGGCGGGTGCCCAGCAGTGGCTCAAGCAGCGCCTGCCGAAGAAACCGGCTGCCAAGGATGAACTTCCGGAGAACCTGGCCGGTGACGAAGCCTTCGCAACCCCTGTTGTGCGCGAACCCGAGCAGGACCAGACCCAGCAGATCGACCCGGAACTGCTGTCACCGTTCGTAGAGGACCTCACCGTCGAGGTCGATCCCGCGGACCTCGAGTTCGACCTGTCCACCGCCGAGCAACTGCTCTTGTCCGGCGACGTCGTCTACCGGCTGCCACCCCTGGATCTGCTCAAGCCCGGCCCGCCGCACAAGCAGGCCACCGCGGCCAACGACCAGGTGGTCGCGGCACTGACCGGCGTCCTCGAGCAGTTCGAGGTGGACGCCCGGGTCACCGGTTTCAGCCGCGGCCCGACGGTCACGCGCTACGAGGTGGAACTCGGTCAGGCGGTGAAGGTCGAGCGGGTCACGGCCCTGAGTAAGAACATCTCGTACGCGGTCAAGAGCCCTGAGGTGCGGATCCTGTCGCCGATCCCGGGAAAGTCGGCCATCGGCATTGAGATCCCGAACACCGACCGCGAGAACGTCAGCCTGTCCGACGTGCTGCGCAGCCGGGTGGCGCAGTCGGACTCGCATCCGATGATCGTGGGCTTGGGCAAGGACGTCGAAGGCGGTTTCATCACCGGCAACCTCGCGAAGATGCCGCACTTGCTCGTCGCGGGCGCCACCGGAGCCGGCAAGTCGGTGTGCATCAACACGCTGATCACGTCTGTCCTCACACGCGCCACCCCGGACGAGGTCCGGATGGTGCTGGTCGACCCGAAGCGCGTGGAACTGAGCATCTACGAGGGCATCCCGCACTTGATCACCCCGATTGTGACGGACCCGAAGAAGGCCGCCGACATCCTGCAGTGGGTCGTCAAAGAGATGGAGATGCGCTACGACGATCTAGCCGCGTTCGGCTTCCGCCACATCGACGACTTCAACAAGGCGGTCGCGGCCGGAACGGTAGTCCCGCCACCGGGTACCGAGCGGGTGCTGCAGCCCTACCCCTACTTGTTGATCATCGTGGACGAGCTCGCCGACCTGATGATGGTGGCTCCCCGCGACGTTGAGGACGCCATCGTGCGGATCACCCAGCTCGCCCGCGCGGCTGGCATCCACCTGGTGCTCGCGACGCAACGGCCCAGCGTCGACGTCGTCACCGGCCTGATCAAGGCCAACGTCCCCTCGCGGCTGGCGTTCTCCACCTCCAGCCAGACCGACTCCCGGGTCATCCTCGACCAGCCAGGTGCGGAGAAGCTGATCGGCCAGGGCGACGGGCTGTTCCTCCCGATGGGTGCCAGCAAGCCGATCCGGTTGCAGGGCGCGTTCGTCCCCGAGCACGAGATCCGTAGCGTCGTCGCGCACTGCAAGGCGCAGATGGCTCCCGCCTACCGGGAGGACATCGAGCGGGCAGGTGGCTCCCGGGCGATCATCGACGGCGACATCGGTGACGACCTGGAACTCGTCTGCCAGGCAGCGGAGCTGATCGTGAGCACGCAGTTCGGCTCGACCTCGATGCTGCAGCGCAAGTTGCGGGTCGGCTTCGCGAAGGCGGGTCGGCTGATGGATCTGCTCGAGGTGCGCGGTGTCGTCGGTCCCAGCGAGGGCTCGAAGGCCCGGGAGGTGCTCGTCATGCCCGACGAGCTGCCGAACGTGATCGCCGATCTGCGCGGAGTCGGCGGCACCCCGTGAGGCCCTCGGTGGCCATCATCACGTTGGGCTGCGCCCGCAACGAGGTGGACTCCGAGGAACTCGCGGCAGCACTTGATGCCGACGGCTGGGACCTGATCACCAATCCGGAGGCCGCCGACACCGTGGTGGTCAACACGTGCGGCTTCATCGAGGCGGCCAAGCGCGAGTCGGTCGACACGGTCCTCGCCGCCGCCGACCTGCCGGGCAAGGTTGTGGCCGTCGGCTGCATGGCCGAGCGGTATGGGGATGAACTGGCCGCGGCGCTGCCCGAAGCAGACGCGGTGCTCGGCTTCGACGCCTACCCGGACCTGCCGCAGTCTCTGCGCACGGTGCTGGCCGGAGGCCATGTCCAGGCCCACCACCCCCGTGACCGCCGGACGCTGCAGCCGGCAGCACCGACCGACCGCTCGCCGGAACTCGCCGTCCTGCCCGGACACATCGGCCTGCGCCGCCGGCTGTCCGAGGGCGCGATCGCGTCGGTCAAACTGGCCAGCGGCTGCGATCGCCGCTGCACGTTCTGCGCGATTCCGTCCTTCCGCGGGTCCTTCCTGTCCCGCCGGCCGACCGACGTGCGCAACGAGGTTGCGTGGCTGGCCGAGCAGGGCGTGCTGGAAGTCAACCTGGTCAGCGAGAACTCCACGTCCTACGGCAAGGATCTCGGCGACTTCCGGTTGCTCGAGTCGCTGCTGGTCGACCTCGTCGAAACCCCCGGCTTGGAGCGTGTCCGGGTCGCTTATCTGCAACCGGCTGAAATGCGCCCGGATCTGGTGCGGGTCATCGGGACCACGGTCGGTATCGCACCATACTTCGATCTGTCCTTCCAGCACGCCAGCCCGTCGGTGCTGCGGCGGATGCGCCGGTTTGGCGGCAGTGACGACTTCCTGAGCCTGATCGATCAGATCCGTAGCGTGAATCCGGACGCGGCGATCCGCTCCAACTTCATCGTCGGCTTCCCAGGAGAGACCGCGCAGGACGTGGAGGTGCTTGCCAGCTTCCTCAGCGAAGCCAGGCTGGATGCGATCGGCGTCTTCTCCTATTCCGACGAGGAGGGCACAGAGGCTGCCGGCTTCGAGGACCACCTCGACCCTGACGAAATCGCGCTGCGGACCGATGAGATCGCCCGTGTGGCCGACGAAGTGATGGCCGCGCGTGCCCAGGACCGCATCGGCCAGACTGTTCGGGTGATCAACGGCCGCAGCCAGTTCCAGGGACCCGAGGATGGCACGACGAGTCTGCTGGGTCAGTCGGGCGCTGCGGTCACAGTTGGGAAGGTGGTGGCCAGCGAGGGTGCCGACCTGATCGCGCAGGTGCAAAGTGGCTGAGCGCAGATGGGGCATCCCGGACCCTATGGCCGACCCCCCGAGCCCGTCGGCCTTGTGGAACCTGCCGAATGCGCTGACGATGTCGCGGCTCTTGTTGGTCCCGGTCTTCGGCTACCTGCTGCTCACCGACTCTGGCGACAACACCAATGCGCGGTGGTGGGCCGCCGCTGTGTTCGTCGTGGCGAGCATCACCGACCTGCTGGACGGGGTCATCGCCCGCCGCCGAAACCTCGTCACCACGTTCGGCAAGGTTGCCGACCCCATCGCCGACAAGGCGCTCACCGGGGTGGCGCTGCTGGGTCTGAGCGCGCTGGGGGAGATGCCTTGGTGGGTGACGATCGTCATCCTCGGCCGTGAGATCACGATCACACTGGCCCGGTTCTTCGTCATCCGGCACGGCGTCATTCCCGCCAGTCGCGGCGGCAAGGCCAAGACCGTCACCCAGATGCTGGCGATCTTGCTGTACATCATCCCGGTGGCCGGGTGGATCGCGGACGTGCGCTGGATCATCCTGCTGATCGCGGTGGCGCTGACCATCGTGACGGGTATCGACTACATCGTGCGGGCCATCAATTTGCGCAGGACCAGCGAAAGGACCGCGATGAAGAAGGCCCGCCGTGCAGCTCGCGGCTGACGTCACCCAGACCCTGCAAGAGCGAGGGGAGTCCGTATGCACCGCGGAGTCGCTCACTGGCGGTCAGTTGTGCGTCATCCTGACCACGGCCCCCGGCGCGTCCGAGAGCGTACGCGGCGGCGTGGTGGCCTACCAGACTCCGGTCAAGCACGACGTGGTCGGCGTGCCAGCGCACATCCTCGAGGAGCACGGCGCGGTGTCGGAGCAGACCGCGGTGGCTCTGGCGGAGTGCGCCCGGCAGATGTTTGGCGCCACCTGGGCGTTGAGTACGACCGGCGTTGCCGGACCGACCACCCAGGAGGGCAAGCCGGTCGGCACTGTGTTCGTGGCGCTGGCCGGTCCCCGCGCCGGCGTGGTAAGTCTGCAACTGGAAGGCGACCGCGACCGGATCCGGGAGCAGACCTGTGCTGCCGCAATCGCGCTGCTCCACAAGCTCGCGGGAATAGGCGCCTAGGGTCGTTTCGTTGGGGTAAATGTGTCGTTAACGCCTGTCTCAACGGATGCCCCCAACGGGCGGTTCGCGTACAGTCGAGCCAGCGGAAGGAGGAGAGAAATGGTCGTTCTGCGTCAGGTCGTCGGTGACGAGTTGCGTCGTCGTCGGATGGACCAAGGCCGCACTCTGCGTGACGTGTCGACTTCCGCACGCGTGTCGCTCGGCTATCTCTCCGAGGTCGAGCGGGGTCAGAAAGAAGCCTCCAGCGAACTGCTTGCCGCCATTTGTGGGGCGCTTGAAGTACCCCTGTCCGAAGTCATGCGCTCGGTCAGCGACAACGTCGCCCGCGCGGGCAACTGAACCCTCAGCCATTGGTTAGACCTTGGGCCATCGGTTAGACCGATATGTCCCGTTAGGTCCGTTTTGCCCTCTAACCGATGGTGCAAACTCTAACGTTTGTGTTGTCCCGCTTCACCCGAACGGGAACTCGTCCTTAGCCTTCATCTTGCGAACCGTGATGTTCTTCTTCGTGATCTCGGCGGTGTGACCCTTTTCCACGATCACCTTCTTGCCGGTGAGTTCGTCACCCTTGCTGTGAGACACCCACACGCTGCCTTCTGAAACCACCAGCCGACCGCTCTTGCTGGTCTTTCCCGGCAGCATCCAGAACGTCGTGCCACGAACGCCAGTCGCATAGCTGCTGCCGTTTTGGAAGACTTCCTGGCCGCCGAAGACCTTCGTCACGTGCATCCAGATCTTGCCCAGCAACAGCGTCCCCTTGAAGCTGCGGCTCTTGTCGGTGAACGATTCGCAGTTGGCGTCCTGCTTGATCGCTCCGCCCTTGTCCAAGCGCACGATCGACCCGTCCTCGAAGACGAACTCGACCTTGGTGTCAGCCGTGATCTTCTCGCCGGCCGCGAAGCCCTTGCCGACCATTGAGGAGGCCGACGTCTGCTGGCCCGGCGGGTAGGTGTTGACCTCTTTCACCTTCTGCCCGCATTCTGTGCGGCGAGTGATCGTGATCGTGCCGGTGTTCTCCATCATTCCTCGCCAGCGTCAAGTTTGCCGGACAGTTGCTGGCTGCCACCTGCTGCGGGAAGGGTGAATTCCATGGGTGCCAGAATGCCCATCGGTTCCGCGGCGGGAGCCCCAACGAAGGGGAACGGCTGGCCCATGCACACCCCAAGGCCCGCGCCGGCCGGGCTGCTGTTACTGCTCCACACCACGTTGACGGTCTCGCCGGTCTTGGTGATCGCGACCTTCATCGTCCCGGTCGGAGGCGTGTTCGTCAGCGTGCACCCGGCGGGGAGTCCGGTGTTCACGATCGGGCCGAAATCAAGTGTTGCGTCTCCGGACCACTGCGTGGGATCGTCCCCCGGGGTCGTCGGCCGAGCCACCAAGTCCGCCGTGACCGTCTCGGTGCTCGCGAAGGGTCCGGCGACCGTGCGGCCGTCCACGTGCAGAGACACCGAATATGTGGTCGTCTTCTTCATCGGGCTGTCTTTGGCGGCCATCGCCGGTTGTGGGAGGACCGCGAAAGACAATCCTGCGGCAGCGATGAGGACGAGGATGCGCTTGATCGTGGTCATACGACCGCCCCCTTAGGTACCTCCCAGTTTACGCCGCTACCGCAGGCCGGAGGGCGTCAAACGCAGCCCCGCTGCCACGAATGGCTCAGTAGCGGCGGCGAAAACCTCCCCGCCGTTGATGCGCCGGATGCTCACCCGCGATCGGCGCCCGCGCAAAGCGGTCACGAAGGCCGAAGTCAGGTCAGGATCGTCAGTCCAGCTCAACAACGACCTCCCGGCGGCATCGAGGTAGAACAGCGGCCCTTCGGCGCCGAGGAACACCAGGGCACCAGCCTTGCGCACCGGCCTGCCGCCTTCCGGCCAGGGCATGCTGATGCCCAGCGGGTTCGCGGGGTCGGTGGCCGCGAGAAGGACCGGCTCGGGAGCTCGCTCTTGCCGCAACTGCTCCAAGGCTGGCCGCAGCGCGAACTGCGCGCCGCCCAGACCCTCCACTGCGTAGACCTGCTGACAACGACCCGCGTCGTCCAGCCGCCGCAACACGCCGAACAGGGCGTGGAACCCACCTGGCACCCGTTCGTTGCCCACTGCGTTGCGATCCAGCACGCCGTACCGGTCCAGCAGCGTCTGCGCCCAGACCAACGGCGCATCGGGGCGCCCGGGCCGCACAACTGCGGACCACCGCCCGGGCAGTTGCGATCGGGCGGCGCGCCGGCTGCGGACCCGACCCCCCGGCCGGCGCAGATCCCGCAGCGCAGCCAAGGAGTCGTTGGTCAGCATCCCGCGCCACACCAAACCCCACACCGCCGCTTCCAGCGTGTCCTGTCCCAGATCGGGAAGTCGCATGGTCAGGTCGCGGGCGAACCAGCCGCCACCGTGGCGGACCACATCCCACACGGCCTGCTCTGCCTCCGAAAGATCCTCGGTGTCGGCTGCGGGCAGCAGATCCTCGAGTCCGGCGGGCACGAAACTGACCAGGGCATCCCGCGCCCCTAACCGGCCTGCCCCGGACCACACCACGTCCCCGGCTGCCGTGAGCTGATCGAGGTGGTGTGCCTGGTACCCGGCCACTCGGACAGGCAGCAGATCCTGCTCCCACACACTGGCCGCGGCGACATATCCGGCGAGCCGGCCCAGCGCGGCAGTCAGCGATCCCGGACTGGTCACCTTCTGCCAGCGGGGAAGGAATGCGCACAGACGGTGTACGGGAACCGGCTCCTGCGCGCCACGCAACAGAGCAGCTGCCCGCCGTCGGATGCGCTGCAGGACCTCCGGATCGATCCACTGTCCGTGTTCGGCCGCAGCAGAGAACCTGCCCCAACGGATCAGGCCGGCAGACTTCCTGTGCTGTAGCAGTTCCTCCACCAGCCGCGTGCCCAATCCGAGATGCGACGCCGCATCCGCCGTCGTGAACGGCCCGTGGGTGCGGGCGAACCGGCCGAGCAGGTCTCCCACAGGGTCGGAAACCGGCTCGGTAAACGCAAAGGGCACTTCCGGTGGCAGAACCACGCCCAGCGCGTCCCGCAGCCGAGGCATGTCTTCCACCGCCGCCAGCACCTCGCGACCGGCGACCCGGACCCGAAACGCCCGCCTCGCCGCAACCAGCTCCTCGGCGAACGGCAGGTCGCGCTGCGCCTCGGACTGGAAACCCACCGCCCGCAAGAGGTCCGCCAAGTCGTCGGCGGAACGGATCCGGTCGGGCTGCCGCCATTGCAGCTCCTCCTCGACCTGGTCGATCGCCTCCTGCGGAATGATCGAGCGCAGGTCGGTGTCGCTGAGCAAATCGGCCAGCAATGCGTGATCGAGTTCCAGAGCCGCCGCCTGCTGTCCCAGCGGGCTGTCGGCCTCGTACATGAACACCGACACGTAGGAGAACATCTGGGTCTGGGCCATCGGGCTGGGCGTGTCGGTCTGCACCACGTCCACGGTGATAAGGCCGTCGCGCACGCCTCGCAGCACCTCGCGCAGGGCCGGCAGGTCGTACACGTCGTCGAGGCATTCGCGCACTGCCTCAAGCACCATCGGAAAGCCAGGGTAGGTGCCCGCGACGGCCAGCAGCTGCGCCGACCGTTGTCGCTGCTGCCAAAGTGGCGTGCGCTTCCCCGGGGCGTTTCGGGTCAGCAGCAAGGCGCGGCTGGAGCACTCCCGGAACTTCGCGGCGAACAGTGCACTGCTGGTGATCTCGCGGCTCAGGTCGGCCACCAGATCGTCCGGATCCAGCAGCAGAGCGTCGATCACCGCGTCCCACCAGGCCTCGTCCTGGTCGGTGTCCAGCAGCCGCATCACCAGGCCGTCGTCGGTGGCCATGATGTTCGGATCGAGGCCGAAAGCCTCCCGGATGCGTGCTCCGGCCAGCAGTGCCCACGGCGCTGTGACGCGTGCTCCCCAGGGGGCATGGACCACCAGCCGCCAGTCGCCGATCTCGTCGCGGAACCGCTCGACCAGCACCCGGCGATCGGTGGGCAGCACACTGGTCGCCGCGATCTGCTCGCTGAGGTAGGTCGCGAGATTCTCGCGAGCAAACGCATCGAGGGTGCCTTCAGCGGTCTGCCCGGACTCAGCCCGCCGCAGGAACTCGCCGATCGCCCGGCCCATCTCCGCGGAGCGGCCCTGCGCGTCGGCGTGCCAGAAGGGCAGCTTGCCCGGACGGCCCGGCGCGGGCGTCACGAGCACCCGGTCGAATGTGATCTCCTCGATCCGCCAACTGGACGCGCCCAGGGAGATGACGTCCCCGACGCGGGACTCATAGACCATCTCCTCATCGAGCTCGCCGACTCGCCCGTCCTTCGTGCCCACGATGAACACCGGGAACAGCCCGCGGTCGGGGATCGTGCCGCCGGAGATGACGGCTGTGCGCTGGGCGCCGGCGCGAGCGGTGAGAACATCGGTCGTTCGGTCCCAAACGACGCGAGGCCGCAACTGGGCGAAGTCATCGGATGGGTAGCGGCCCGACAGCATGTCCAGAACCGCGTCATAGGCGCTGCGCGGCAGGGTCGTGTAGCCAGAGGCCCGGGTGATGACGTCGAACAGTTCGTCGACGTGCCAGTCCTGCATTGCGACCATCGCAACGATTTGTTGGCTCAGGACGTCCAGCGGGTGCCTCGGCATGCGAGTGGGTTCGATCCGCTGGTCGCGCATGCCTTCCAGGGCCACTGCGGTGGCAAGGAGGTCGCCGCGGTGCGTGGGAAAGAACACGCCCTTGCTCACTGCATCCAGCCGGTGACCCGCGCGCCCGAGCCGCTGCAGACCCGAGGCCACCGAGGGCGGACAACCCACCTGCACCATCAGGTCGATGCTGCCCATGTCGATCCCGAGTTCCAGGCTGCTGGTGGCCACGACTGCCGGCAGCCTGCCTGACTTGAGGTCGTCCTCGATCAGGGCCCGTTCGCTTTTGCTCACGGAGCCGTGATGGGCTCGCGCCACGACGTGGTCGCTGCCGCCGGCGATACCCGCCTGGGCCATGACTACTGCCGGAATCTCGTCGTCGGGTGATTCGTCAGCGGCCAGCTCGTTGAGCCGGCTGGACAGGCGCTCGCACACGCGCCGCGAGTTCGTGAAGACGATCGTCGAGGTGTGCTGCTCGATCAGGTTCAGGATCGACTGTTCGACCGCCGGCCAGATGGATGCTCGACGTGGTTGACCGTCCTCGACGGGCTCGTCGAACGCCGTCATGTCGGGCAGCGGCACGTTGAGAGTCAGTTCGACCGGCTTGTGCAGGCCCGGGTTGACGATCCGCACGTCGTGACCTGCGTGCAGGAAGTGCGCCACCGTGTCCACAGGCGTGACGGTCGCCGAGAGCCCGATCCGTTGCGCCGGCTGCTCGGTCAGCAGGTCCAGGCGCTCGAGCGACAGGCTCAGGTGGGCGCCGCGTTTGCTACCCGCGACCGAGTGAATCTCGTCGACGATGACGGTCTCGACGTCCTTGAGAAAGGCGCCCGCTCGAGACGTGAGCAGAAGGAACAGGGACTCCGGCGTGGTGATGAGAATGTCCGGGGGAGTGCGGGCCATCCGCTGCCGCTCGGCTTGTGGCGTGTCCGCGGTACGGATTGCTGTGCGGACAGGGTGCGGCTGCTGGCCCAGGTCCTTGGCGAGGCGCTCGATTCCGGCCAGCGGGGCGCGCAGATTGCGTTCGACGTCACTGGCCAGTGCGCGCAAGGGAGAGATGTACAGCACCCGGCAACCCCGGCCTGGTTCGGCGACCAATCGATCGAGTGCCCACAGGAATGCGGCCAGGGTCTTCCCCGAGCCGGTGGGGGAGACCACCAGTGTGTCATCACCGCTGGCGATGGCCTCCCAAGCCTGCTCTTGCACGAGGGTGGGCGCCGCGAACGCTCTTGCGAACCACGTCCGCGTGGCCTCCCCGAAGCCGGGGTGCAACGCGGTGGTTTCGGACACCTAGCCATTGTGCGTGGTGGGCCGGACATCGGTGCACTCTCACGGCCATGCGGGGGCAGGGGCTGGTGCTGGTCGTGGCGGTTTTGGCCGCCTGTTCGAGGTCTCCCCAGGAGCCGCCACGGGCCCAGGAGCCGCCTGCAGTCACCGAGCTGGTCTGGCGAACGTGGTCGGGCAAGCCGTCGCCGGGGTGTCCCATGAAGCTGACCTTCTACGAGATGAATCACACTCTGGACGGCTTGTTCCCTGACGGACACCTGTCGGCGAGTTACATCGTGGACGGTTCGACTTTGACCATCACCGATCCCACGTGGAGCGGCGCACCCAAGTGTCGCAAGATGATCGCCGAGTGGCTGATCGCCCCGTTGCCGTTCACGGTGGCCACGATGCGGCTGAAGTTGGGTAAGGTGCCATTTCGCACCGACATGCCTGCCGTCGGCACGGTTGCGGCATCCTTGGTGGGCTTGAGCGAGCACTTCGCCCAGCGGGTGGTCGAGGGCAACGGCGTGGAGTTCCTGGTGATCCGCCGGGACGGTGTCGATCTGCCGAGGTTGCTGGATTTGCGGCTCGACCGGATCGACGCCCAGATCGACGATGGAGTAGTGACCAAAGCTTCCGTGGGCTGACTCCGGTCCTTTCATCGTTCGGGCAATGCTGCACCGTTCGGAACGGTGCGAGATCGCGCAAATGGTGAATGCAGCGACAGTCGGCGGTGCACGCGGAAGCTCAACCGCCCGGTGGCACACTGTCCGCGTGCGGCTGACGGAGTTCTGGGAGCGGATGGAAGAGGCGCTGGGTGCCGGGTACTACAGGTCATGGGCCCAGGACCACGTCCTACCCGAACTCGGCGGCCGCACTGTGAACCAGGCGCTCTCGCAGGGGGAGGACGCCAAGGCCGTGTGGCTGGCGGTGTTCGCAAATCTGGGACTTCCCGCGAAGTACCGATAGGGCGTGTCGCGTTGACCACTTCGAACATTCGTTCGCTAGTCTTTCCACAGATGCGGCGCGTTCGGCGGAGTGTGTCGTACCTGCCCTTTAGCGTCGAACCGCATACGCACCAGACGAGAGGAACTGCGCATGGCTGCCCCTGAATCTCCCAAAAGGCCGGACCGCGACAAGGCACTCGAGCAAGCCCTGGCCCAGATCGACAAGCAGTTCGGCAAGGGTTCTGTCATGCGGCTCGGCGACGAAGGTCGCGCGCCCATCGAGGTGATCCCCACCGGCTCCATCCAACTCGACCGGGCACTGGGCATCGGCGGTCTGCCGCGCGGCCGGGTCGTGGAGATCTACGGTCCGGAGTCCAGCGGTAAGACGACAGTCGCCCTGCACGCCATTGCCAACGCCCAGAAGGCCGGCGGCATCGCGGCCTTCATCGACGCCGAGCATGCACTCGATCCGGAATACGCCGGCAAACTCGGCGTGGACATCGACGCGCTGCTGGTCAGCCAGCCGGACACCGGTGAGCAGGCGCTGGAGATTGCGGACATGCTGGTCCGCTCCAGCGCCATCGACATCATCGTGATCGACTCGGTAGCCGCACTCGTGCCGCGCGCGGAGATCGAGGGCGAGATGGGCGACAGCCACGTGGGCCTGCAGGCACGACTGATGAGCCAGGCGCTGCGCAAGATGACCGGCGCGCTGAAGGGCACCGGAACGACCGCCATCTTCATCAACCAGTTGCGCGAGAAGATCGGCGTCATGTTCGGCTCCCCGGAGACCACCACGGGTGGTCGGGCACTGAAGTTCTACGCCTCCATCCGCCTGGACGTGCGCCGTATCGAGACCCTGAAGGACGGCACGGAGCCGGTCGGCAACCGTACCCGGATCAAGGTCGTGAAGAACAAGGTCGCCCCGCCGTTCAAGCAGGCCGAGTTCGACATCCTCTATGGAATCGGCATCTCGCGCGAAGGCGGCCTGATCGACCTCGGCGTCGAAGAGGGCCTGGTCCGCAAGTCCGGCGCTTGGTACACCTACGAAGGCGACCAGCTCGGTCAGGGCAAGGAGAACGCCCGTACCTTCCTGCGGGACAACCCGGACCTCGCCGACGAACTCGAGAAGCGCCTGAAGGACAAGCTCGGCATCGGGGCCCGCTTGGACGTCCCGGCCGATGAGGACGAGATCGTCGACTTGAGCGGCCTGCCGGAGCCGGGGCCGCTGAACCTGTGACCGAGGAGTCCGACCCCTGGGAGGTCGGGCGAATCATCGCGCTGCGGCTGCTGGAGGCGATGCCCCGCACGGAGTCCCAGTTGCGGGATGCCTTGCTGAAGCGAGGGCTGCCGGACGAGGTCGCTGACGGTCTCGTGGCGCGCTACGTCGAGGTCGGGCTGCTCGACGATGAGGCGTACGCGCGCATGTGGGTGGAGTCCCGTATGCGTACCCGGGGTCTCGGGCGGATGGCTCTGCGCCAGGAACTGCGCACCCGCGGGGTGCCGGATCACGTCATCGAGGAGGCGCTGGCCGACGTCGATCCTGATGATGCGTTCACCGCGGCCGTATCCCAGGTACGGCCGCGGGTAGCCCGTTGCCAGCTGCCGCTGTCGGCAGGTGACGAGCGCCGGCTGCTGGCTTTCCTTGCCCGCCGTGGTCATTCGTCGGACACAGCCCGCCGGGCGGTGCGGGCGGCAGTCGAGGAAGTCGCCGAGGCGGACTGAGCACCTCGTACCCTGGACTCATCATGTCCCGCACCTACCAAGTCCGTACGTACGGCTGCCAGATGAACGTCCATGACTCCGAGCGCCTGGCCGGCGTGCTGGAGGAGTCGGGATACACCGCGGTGGCTGACGGGCAGACTCCCGACCTCATCGTCTTCAACACGTGTGCCGTGCGGGAGAACGCGGACAACCGGCTGTACGGCAACCTGGGACACCTGCGACCGCTCAAGGTTGCCAAACCCGGTCTACAGATCGCTGTGGGCGGATGTTTGGCGCAGAAGGACAAGGGCGTCATCGTCGACCGCGCCCCGTGGGTGGACGTGGTGTTCGGCACGCACAACCTGGGCTCGCTGCCCACGTTGCTCGACAGGGCCCGAGTGCGCGAAGAGGCGCAGGTCGAGATCTTGGAGCAGTTGGCGGAATTCCCGTCCAATCTGCCTACCCGTCGGGAGTCGGCGTACAGCGGTTGGGTGGCCATCAGCGTCGGATGCAACAACACGTGCACCTTCTGCATCGTGCCCTCGCTGCGCGGGGTCGAGCAGGATCGGGCCCCCGAGGAGATCCTCGACGAGGTCCGGTCGCTGGTCGCCGAGGGGGTCGTCGAGATCACGCTGCTGGGCCAGAATGTCAACGCCTACCGCTATGGCGGGCGGCACGGATTCGCCGATCTGCTGCGGGCCTGCGGCGAGGTGCCGGGTCTTCGGAGAGTCCGGTTCACCAGCCCGCACCCGCGCGACTTCACCGACGACGTGATCGAGGCGATGGCCCAAATCCCCACTGTGATGCCGCAGTTGCACATGCCGCTGCAGTCGGGCAGCGACGACGTGCTGCGCCGGATGCGCCGTAGTTACCGTTCCGAGCGGTTCCTGGGAATCCTTGATCGGGTGCGACAGGCCATGCCGGAGGCGGCGATTACGACGGACATCATCGTGGGATTCCCGGGTGAGACCGACGCGGATTTCGACGCGACGCTGGATGTCGTGCGCAAGGCCCGCTTCGCCGGTGCCTTCACGTTCCAATACTCCAAGCGCCCTGGTACGCCCGCGGCGGACTACCCGGACCAGGTGCCCCACGAGATCGTGCAATCCCGCTACGAGCGGCTGGTCGAGGTGGTCGAAGAGGTCAGTTGGAGCGAGAACAAGCACCTGATCGGGCAGGACGTTGAGGTGCTGGTGTCGGTGGGCGAGGGCCGGAAGGACTCCGCCACCGCGCGCCGAACAGGACGTGCTCGCGATGGACGGCTGGTCCACTTCCACGATCCGGACGGCGTGGCGCGACCGGGGGACCTGGTCACTACCCGGATCACTTACGCGGCACCGCACCATCTGGTCGCCGATGAGGGGGTGTTGACCGTCGAGCGAACAGCGGGCGGGGACGCCTACGAGACCCCGGACCCCGCGGGCGTCATGCTCGGACTGCCCACCGTACGGTCCACCTAGCGACCACGTAGAGGACTCCGTACGGGTCGGCCACGTGGTCGATGTTCGCCGCACTGACCGACTCCACGGCGCGCCCGAGAGGCTGCCACGCCGGGACCCCGCTGGCCCCGACCCCCACGTCGTCGAGGTCGGCCAATGCAGCTGCGTCCCCGTCGCCCAACGCAGCGAGCACCTTCTCGTCGAACGGGACGGCGTCCGGGTGCAGATGTCCGGGGGCCTTCTCCGTGCGTGACGAACTGCCGTCGCCCATCACGAGCACGCCCGTAAAGCCTGACAGATCCGCGCTCGGCCCAACCACCTCGGCCGCGCGCCCGGCCAGTAACCAGCGGGCGATACCTTCGGCAAGCCCTACCGGCGTTCCCGTCCCAACGGTCAATCCGAAGCCGTCGAGGGACCAGTCGGGGGAGTTGACCGGGATGTCTGGCACCAGAACGGCCTGTGGGTCGGCCCACTCGACCGCGACACGCGCCGCTTCCCGCAACTCATCGAGTTCGGGCGCTGCGCCGGTGGCGATCTCGGGTATGAGTAGCGGGGTGATCGGCAAGAACGCGATCCGGGCGGATGTCAGGGCTTCCCCTTCACCGAGCCGAGGACGTCGCCGGCCTTCTTGGAAACCGAACGGGAGGCGTCGAGGGCCTTGCCGACAGCACCGAACACGGCCTGATCAGCCTTGGCAGTCAGCGCCGACGTGCTGCCTTTCGTGGCGTCGTCGAGGGTGTCGGTGACCTTGTCCACCACTTGCGCGATCTTGTCGCCGGACTGATCGACGAGGTCTCCGACGGTGGCCTTGACCTTGCCGACCAAGCCGTCGTCTGCTGTGCTCATGTGCGCCTCCTGCCGGGTGGCGATCCCGACCCTCACTCAGAATAGGGAGGACAATCGGACAGTGTCGAACGCTGCCCTGATCGCGATCGTGGGTCCGACGGCGGCCGGGAAATCCGCCGTCGCCATGGATGTCGCGCACCGTCTCGGCGCGGAGATCGTCAACGCCGACGCATTCTGTTTGTACCGGGGCATGGACATCGGGACCGCCAAGCCTTCCGCAGCAGACCAGGCAGCCGTAGTGCATCACCTGCTGGACACCCACGATGTTGAGGACGACGTGGATGTCGCGACCTATCAGGTCATGGCGCGCGCTGCCATCGAGGAGATCATCGGTAGGGGAACCACTGCCTTGCTCGTCGGAGGGTCCGGGCTGTACGTCCAGGCCGTGCTCGATGATCTCCGGTTCCCGGGCACCGATCCCCGGATCCGCGCCGGACTGGAGGACGAACTGGCGGCCCTCGGCCCACAGGTCCTGCACGAGCGATTGAGCCGCACGGATCCGCAGGCGGCAGCGGCCATCCTGGTAACCAACGGTCGACGGATCGTGCGGGCACTGGAAGTCAATGCCATGGGTCAACGGTTCCAGGCCACGCTGGACGAGCCGAAACCGTGGCGACCGGCGCTGCGGATCGGGTGGGATCCGGGGGTCGAATCGGTGGACGCCGCCATCGCGGCACGGGTCCACGCTATGTGGGAGGCGGGGTTCGTCGAGGAGGTCCGTGCCCTGGCGCCGCGCATGGGCAGGACTGCTAGCCGGGCCGTCGGGTACCGGCAGATCCTGGAGGATCCTGATGCTGCCCTGGAACCGACGATCATCGCCACACGGCGCCTGGCGCGGCGGCAACGGCGGTGGTTCCGCCGCGATGCCGGTGTCCAGTGGGCGGAATCCTCGTCGCGGCTGAGGCAGATCCTTGGCAGGCTAGAGACATGAGTACCCGGCTGCCGTTCACGAAGGGGCATGGCACAGGCAACGATTTCGTGCTGCTGCCCGACCCTGACGACGCGCTGCGGGCGACGCCGGCAGCGGTCCGTGCCGTGTGCGACCGTCGCTTCGGAGTGGGCGGCGACGGCCTCATCCGCGTGGTGCAGCAGGACGGCCGCTGGTTCATGGACTACCACAATGCCGATGGATCCCTGGGCGAGATGTGCGGCAACGGCGCGCGCGTGTTCGCCTGGTACTTGCGCGATCGCGGCCTGGTCTCTATAGACGAGTTCGAGATCGGAACCCGGGGCGGCGTCCGGCAGGTGAGCCTTCGCGGCGAGGTGGTGGACATCGACATGGGTGTTCCGCGGTCGGCGGGCGGCGACGTGAAGGTCAGTGTGGGGTCGCGCTCGTGGCCCGCCGAGGCAGTCTTCATGCCCAACCCGCATGCCGTGGTCTTCGTCGATGATCTGGCCGAGGCGGGCAGCCTGCTCGAGGCGCCTCACGTCGAAGCCGACGCGTTCCCCGAGGGCCAGAACGTGGAGTTCGTGGTGATGGACTCCCCGGAGTCGGTGCGGATGCGCGTACACGAGCGCGGGGTGGGCGAGACGCTGTCCTGCGGTACCGGCATTTGTGCGGTTGCCGACCGGGTGTTCGCCGCCGCCGGTGTCGAGGGGCACGCGCAGGTCCGGGTGGAGATCCCCGGCGGGGTTTGCGAGGTGCGCCGCACGACAACGGGGTCGCTGGTGCTGCGCGGCCCGGCCGTGGTCGTCGCGGACGGTGAGCTGTCCGAAGAACTCTCGGGGATGTTCCTGTGAGTGATATCCGCATCGAAGAACAACTCGCCGACCGCGAGGCGCTGCGCCGTATCCCGGGCCTGAGTACCGAGCTCGAGGACATCACCGAGGTCGAATACCGGCAGGTCCGACTGGAGCGGGTGGTCCTGGTCGGGGTTTGGACGCAGGGCAGTGCGCTGGACGCCGAGCGCTCGCTGCAGGAACTTGCGCGGCTGGCCGAGACCGCCGGTTCGGTGGTGCTGGAGGGTGTCATCCAGCGCCGTCACGTGCCCGATCCGGCCACGTATGTCGGTTCGGGCAAGGCCAAGGAATTGCGTGACATCGTGGTGGTCACTGGCGCCGACACGGTCATCTGCGACGGCGAGCTGACACCCGGCCAGTTGCGCAAACTCGAGGCGGTGCTGAAGGTCAAAGTCGTCGACCGCACGTGGCTGATCCTGGACATCTTCGCCCAGCACGCCCGCAGCCGGGAAGGCAAGGCGCAGGTCGCGCTGGCCCAGATGCAATACATGCTGCCCAGGCTGCGCGGCTGGGGTGAAGCGCTCAGCCAGCAGGTCGGTGGCATCGGCGTGCGCGGTGGTCCCGGTGAGACGAAGATCGAGATCGACCGCCGGCGGATCCGCTCCCAGATGACCCGGCTGCGACGGCAGTTGCGCGACCTCGACCGCGTGCGGGCCAGCAAGTCCGCTGCGCGCCGGCGCTCCGACGAGCCCTCCGTCGTGCTGGCCGGCTACACCAACGCCGGGAAGTCCAGCCTGCTCAACCGGCTCACCGGCGCCGGGCTGCTGGTGGATGACGCCCTGTTCGCCACGCTGGATCCCACGGTGCGACGAGGCAGAACTCCCAGCGGCCGGCACTTCACGCTGACCGACACCGTCGGCTTCGTCCGGCACCTGCCGCACGCGCTGGTCGAAGCATTCAAGTCCACGCTCGAGGAGGTCACGGCCGCGGACCTGCTGATGATCGTGCTGGACGGCACCGATCCTGACCCGTTCGGCCAGTTGAATGCCGTCCGGGAAGCGATCCGCGATCTGCGCCCGAACGACGCACCGGAGCTGGTCGTGGTCAACAAGGCAGACATCGCGGACCCCGACGTGCTCGCCGCCATCCGTCGCGAGCTCCCGCAGCGCGTAGAGGTCTCCGCGCTCACTGGCCAGGGCATCGAGCACCTTCTGCAGCGCCTGGACGAGGACCTGCCTGATCCGCTGGTGGCCGTGGACGCGGTTATCGGCTTCGAGCGGGGCGATCTGGTGTCGCGGGTGTACGAGGTCGGGACTCACGTCGGCGTGGAGCACCTCGACTCGGGCACCCACGTGCAGGCCCGCGTGCCCGCAGATCTGGCCGCGGCGATCGAATCCGCTGCCCGCTGAGCTTGAATGACAGGTATGGCCACCACTGATCGTCTGCTCGCCGCTGTCGTCGCGGATCTCGAGGGCAGCGACCGCCCGGGGCAACAGGAGATGGTGGACCTGGTTCGCGACGCCTTGGCCGGCCACGACACAGTGCTGATCCAGGCCGGTACCGGCACCGGGAAGTCCGTCGGGTATCTGGTACCCGCCGTGCAGCACGTGGCTGCCGAACCCCGCGGTCAGCGCCGGGTGGTCGTGGCCACTGCGACACTGGCGCTGCAGCACCAACTCGTCGAGCGCGACCTGCCGCGGCTCGTGGCCGCGGTCTCTGAGGAGTTGCCGCGGCCGGTGTCCTTCGCCACATTGAAGGGCCGCAGCAACTATCTGTGCCTGGCTCGCACCGCCGGCACCGAGGACGCCGACCAGCAGACCCTGGACCGGACAACGTTGGAGAAGCAGGCCGAGCGGGTTGTCCAGTGGTCAGCCAGCACCACGACCGGCGACCGGGACGAACTCGAGGATGTCTCCGGGCTGGTGTGGTCCGCCTATTCAGTCAACGCCCAGGAATGTGCGCGTGGCTCGGGCTGCGCATTCGTCGAGGACTGTTGGGCCGAGAAAGCAATCGCGACGGCGCGTGCTGCCGATGTCGTTGTCACCAACCACTCCCTGCTGGCGCTCAACGCGGTGCAGGAGGGGATCCTCGGCGAGCACGACGCGGTCATCGTCGACGAGGCCCACTCTTTGCCGTCCGCCTTGCAGCGAGCCGCGACTAGTGAGTTGTCAGTGGATGCCATCTCGCGTGCAGCGCGTCGCTCGCGAAGTGCAGGCGCCGCCGAGGAGTCCTCCCGTCTGCTCGATGCGGCGGATGCCTTTGAAATGGCCCTCGCGGGCTGGGATGCCCCGGAAGGCCGGCGGTTGGCACAACTGCCCGCGCCTGTCACGCAGGCCCTGATCGCAGTGCGTGAAGCGTGTGACGTCACCCGCGGGGTCCTGCGCCGGGCCACCGAATCCGACGCCGCCGGCCGGCAGCGCGCCATGGCGACCGTGGATGAAGTCCACACCGCCGCGGGGGAGTTGCTCTCAGTGGATGAAACCCGAGTGATGTGGCGGCGCCGCGATCGCCTCGTGGTCCTGCCGCTGGACGTTTCCGGCGTCGTGCGGGACGGCATCATCGGTGAGCGGGCAGCGGTGTTCACTTCGGCCACGCTGCAACTCGGGGGGTCGTTCGACGCCGTTGCCGTGCAACTGGGGTTGCGCACGGGGGAGTGGGTCGGCCAGGACGTGGGCAGCCCGTTCCACTACTCCTCGCAGGGGATCCTCTTCGTCCCGGACCGGCTGCCTGCGCCCGGTCCTGGCTGGCCGACCGAAGAAGCGTTGGACACGTGTGCCCGTCTGGTGGAGGCCGCGGGTGGGCGCGCACTTGTGCTCATGGCGTCGTGGAACGGGGTGGCGGCGGTCGCTGATGCCCTGGACGACGTGGTTCCTGGCGAGTTGCTCGTGCAGCGCAAGGGCGAGCCGACCGCGGGGTTGATCCGCGCCTTCGCGCAAGACCCCACCAGTGTCCTGGTCGGCACGCTGGGGCTGTGGCAGGGTGTCGACGTGCCCGGCGCCGCCTGCACGCTGGTGATCATCGACAAGCTGCCGTTCCCGCCCCCGACCGACCCAGTGGTCAGCGCCCGGCAGGCGGCCATCGACTCTCGCGGCGGCAGCGGTTGGATGCAGGTGTCGCTGCCGCAGGCCGCGGTCACGCTCGCGCAGGGCGCGGGTCGGCTGATCCGCACCGATGACGACCGGGGTGTAGTGGCGATCCTGGACAGCCGCTTGGCCAATCGCCGCTATGGAGGCTACCTGCGGCGCAGTCTGCCGCCGTTCGCTTTCATGACCGACGAGGCCAAGGTGCGCCAGGCGCTGCAGCGACTCAACGAGAAACTGGGCGAATAGTCAGACCCGGCGCAGGACGGCGACCACCTTGCCGAGGACCTGCGCGTGATCGCCGTCGATGGGCTCGAATGCGGAGTTGTGCGGCAGCAGCCAGACTTTGCCGTCCTTGCGCTTGAACGTCTTGACTGTCGCTTCCTCGTCCAGCAGCGCGGCCACGATGTCACCGTTCACCGCGTCGGGCTGGCGGCGCACGACCACCCAGTCCCCATCGCAGATCGCCGCCTCGATCATGCTCTCGCCGACCACCTTGAGCAGGAACAACTCACCGTCGCCAACCAGCTCGGTAGGCAGCGGGAACACCGTCTCGATGCTCTGCTCGGCCAGGATGGGACCACCGGCGGCGATGCGACCGATCACGGGCACATAAGCCGGCGTCGGCCGGTCGTCGCCCGAGCCGGTCTCGTCCACCTCGTGCGGCATCAGGACTTCCAGCGCACGCGGCCGGTGCGGATCCCGACGCAGGTAGCCCTTGCGCTCCAGCACCTTGAGTTGGTAGTTCACGCTCGATGGGCTGGTCAACCCCACGATCTCGCCGATCTCGCGTACCGACGGCGGGTAGCCGCGGGTCTCGACCGCATGACGGATCTCGGTGAGAATGCGGCGCTGCCGTTCGGTCAAGCCGTCGGCGCCGGCAGCGGCGTCGGGCATCTCGACCACCTCGGCTTCATCGGACTGCGGTTTGGCGTGGCGCGCCATGGGTTGCCTCCTCGACTCGTGAACACTGCGCTGTGATCGAACCTGGTTCTTCGAACACCTGATCACACCGTAGCGCCGATTTCGACGCAGAACAAATGTTCGACTAGCGGCGTGTCGGACCCCTGTGCTAGACATCGTACAAGCGTTCATCAGAACGTATGTACGACGTGAGGAGTCAGCCATGGCCGTGTTCAGCCCTTCGGTCTTCACCCCGGTTTCGCAGCCTCGGGAACGTGTCGGAATCACCGTGAAGCTGCCCTCCCTCTCGGTGCCTAGGGTCGGCGGGCCAGTGCTGCTGGTCGCAGGTCTGCTCATCGCTTTCGCACTGACACTGCTGGCATCGGTGCTTACTGGACCGGCAGGTGCCCGGGTCGCTGGACCGCAGACTGTGCCGCAGGGTCCGGTCGTCGCCGAATCGGCGGCCTACCCGGCGTGGACCATCCACGCCGGCGACACCCTGTGGAGCATCGCCACGCAGGTTGCCCCGGACGCCGACCCGCGCGCCGTCGCGCTGCAGTTGCAGGTCCTCAATGGCTTGCAATCCGGGGACGTGTTGCAGCCCGGCCAGGTCCTGCAAGTGCCGGCGCAATCGGGCAATTAGGACCACCTAGCGACACGCGTAAGAAAGTCCGGCGAAGTGCTTGCGCGGATGGTGTGCTCGTCATACTTTAGCCACTACATCTAGTAGTTACACGGATGTGATTCATCCACAGGTAGTGGTGATTTGACCACAGTTTGACCACAGAAACGGCACAGGTTCTCCCCAGGAATCGCCGTTTCACCCCGCAACCGTTCGTGCCCGTTCGACCCAAGGAGCGCAGAGATGCACTGCCCGTTCTGCCGCGCTGATGACTCCCGGGTCATGGACAGCCGGCTGACCGAGGACGGCTCGGCCGTTCGTCGCCGGCGGCAGTGCACCGCGTGTGAGCGCCGCTTCACCACACTGGAAGTCGCCGCCCTGAACGTCGTCAAACGCTCGGGCGTAGTGGAGCCCTTCCGTCGCGACAAGATCATCAGTGGCGTCCGCAAGGCGTGTCAGGGCCGGCCCGTCGGCGACGACGACCTGGCGGTGCTCGCCCAGACCGTGGAGGACCGCCTTCGGGACTCCGGTTGCGCCGAGGTGCCCGCCCACGAGATCGGCTTGACCATCCTGGGACCGCTGCGCGACCTCGACGAGGTCGCCTATCTGCGGTTCGCGTCCGTGTACCGCGCGTTCGACTCCCTCGAGGACTTCGAGCAGGAGATCACGCTGCTGAGAACCCATCAAACCCGCAGTCCCGCCCATGTGCGGATCGATATCACCGAACCGAGCAGAGGGCACAAAACACCCCTCGCCACTGTTGTCCATAAGGAGGACGCATGACCGACCGCACCACAGATGCCCCCAAGGACCAGTCGATCCCGAGGGCGCGCACCGCGGGAACGAAGGGCTCGGAGATCACC
>ERZ724512.213-NODE-213-length-24472-cov-7.474014_pt1 | contig 24472 bp, 24 predicted proteins | sample MGYA00376045_ERZ724512 | MGnify/ENA primary metagenome ERZ724512 (study PRJEB28724, sample SAMN07190883) | activated sludge metagenome | isolation source: activated sludge of sewage treatment plant in Hong Hong | place: Hong Kong | collected 2016-03-17 ... | reverse complement strand
AGCGGTTCCTGAGCCAGAACATGTTCGTGGCCGAGGCCTTCACCGGCCAGCCCGGCTCGTTCGTCCCGGTCGAGGAGACCATCGCGAGCTTCAAGGCGCTGGCCGACGGTGACTACGACCACATCCCGGAGCAGGCGTTCTTCATGTGCGGTGGCATCGAGGACGTCGAGCGCAAGGCCGCGGAGCTGGGCAAGTAACCATGGCGACCCTGAACGTGGCGATGGTGTCCACGCGACGCAACGTCTGGGAAGGCGAGGCATCGCTGGTGGTCCTGCGCACCCTGGACGGGGAGGTCGGGATCATGCCCGGCCACTCCCCGTTGCTCGGGATGCTCGCCGACGGGCCGCTGTTGATCCGCCCGGTCGAGGGTGAGGATGTCCGTGCGTACGTGCACGAGGGCTTCGTCACCGTTGATGGTTCGGACGTGATCGTGCTGGCCGAGTGGTTGGAGCTCGCTTCGGAGATCGACGTGCGCGAGGCCGAGCAGGACCTGGAGGCCGCGCGCAACGCCGGCACCACTGCCGAGGTGCGCAAGCAGGAAGGCCGGCTGCAGGTCGCGGTGGGCCCGCACCACTAACCGCCCGAGGTCCGCACCACTCACTCGTCCCCGCGTTTTGTCGCATTGTCGTCGTTAACTTCGGCGTGTCGTGACAACTTCGCGACAGAAGTCAGGGGCGCCACCCCTGCTGTCGCAGGGCTTCGCTCACGAAACCCACTGCCACGTGGATTCTGCGGGTCATCTCCTTGGTGATCACAACGTGCCGCCAGCCGTGCGCTGCATAGTCATTGCGCGTGGCCGCGTCCTGGTGCCGTTGGCGGCCCTGGTCGTGATGCTCACCGTCGTAATCAGCGATGACTCGGAAAGGTTCCCACACGAAGTCCCCGCATCCCAGCCACGCGCCCTGCTCGATGATGTCCTTGTTCAACTCGGGCCTGGGCAGGCCCGCTTGTATCATGGCTACCCGGAACAGCGACTCCTGCGCCGAAGCGCTGCCCGGATCGGCGAGCTCCGCGGCTTTCGACAATGATCGCGCATGACGCACACCTGATGTGTCCAGCAGTTCCTCGCGGGTACAGTGCCGCCGCCGGAGCAGAACGTCAGCTATTGCCACGAGATCCGGCACCGACAGCGAACCCGCCAGGTCTTGCCACGTGCGCAGACCGTCGGTGACGCGCATACCCTTGTGCACGATCACCGAGTGAGCAATCTCGCGACTGTGCCACGTGATTCCCTGTCTGGATCCTCTGGCCTTGCCAGGCGGCACGGTGACGTGAAAGGGCCGGGGCTCGATCTTCGGCAAGGGCAGGTCCAAGATCTTCGCGGCGGTCGTGTGCGAGAAGACAGCGTGGGGAGCCAGCAGCAATGCGTAGGCATCCAACTCCGCCTGCCAGCCAATCTGCTCGGTGCGAACCCCACGTGTGGGTTTGTCCAGACCGGCGAGTTGGATTTGGCGGTACGACATCCCGCCACCGCCAGCGCGGGAAACTGTGAAAGGGCCCATGGCGCAACCCAAACCGGAATTCATATGGGCAGACGCGTTTGGTGCGGATCTGTGGACCGAGCCGTCCGGTTTTGTTGCGTTGTTGGCGTCAACTGCGGCGTGTCGGGCCGACTTCGCAACAATGCGGTCAACTTCGCAACAAAACCCCTAGCGCTCGCCGCCTGGCACCCACAGCACATCGCCACCCGGGTTGCACACCCGCGCCAGGATGAACAGCAGGTCGCTCAAACGATTCAAGTAGTGCGCGGTCATGTCGTTCATCGAGTCGCCGTATTCGCCGAACGCCCGCCACGTGGCCCGTTCAGCCCGGCGGGCTACCGTGCGGGCAACGTGCAACAGGGCCGACGCCGGCGTCCCCCCAGGCAGGATGAACGAGCGCAGGTTCGGCAGGTCGGCGTTGAACCGGTCGCAGTCGGCCTCCAACGCATCGACGTAATCCTGGGTCACGCGCAACCCCTTCGCCGGCAGCGGCGTGCACAGATCGGCGCCCACGTCGAACAGCTCGTTTTGCACCCGCGACAGCACCTCGACCACCTCGGCCGGCGGCTCACCCAGCGCGAGCACCACGCCGATCGCACTGTTCGCCTCGTCCACGTCGGCGTAGGCCTCCAATCGCAAATCGGTCTTGGAGGTCCGCGAGAAGTCACCGAGCGCGGTCGAACCGTCGTCGCCGGTCCGGGTGTAGATCCGGGTCAGGTTCACCATGCCTTGACTCTAGTTGCCACCCACCCACGGGATCGGGTACACGAACTGCCAGCCGCCGGGGAAGGACGGCATCGTGCCCATGTTCTGCGGCCACCCCTCGAACGTGGTGACGTTGGGCAGGTCGTCCTCGAGTTCCTGGGCGACGGCCTCAGCAGCATCAGCAGCGGCCTCACCCACGTCCCCACCGACCTCGGCGCCCTCGGCGATCGCAGCGGCCGCGTCACCCAGTTCCGGCAGGTCCCCGCCGCCGGTCACGACCGTCAAGGCCACGATCACGGCGACCAGGATCACGGCGGCCACCACCTCCAGCAGGATGGCCCAGGGACCTTGAGCATCGAAGAACTTCTCGATCGAGGTCAGCATGCTGAACGAGCACGTACTGCCGCCCGGCCAGGTCACCGTGCCCTTGTAGCCGAACGTCTGGTTCTCGAACAGGATCACGGCGACCTCACCCTCACCCATCTGCGGCTGCGGGCTCTTGGAACAGGGATCACTGCCGGAACTGCCGTCGTACTTGTACGTTTCGTCGATGCCCGCCTCTTCGCCCTTGAGCGTGAACGCAGAGGCCAGGTTGGCAGGTGGATCGCCGAGCACCGACAACAACAGCACCTTGTCGTTGAACGTGACCGGGCTCGAGGACTGCGAGCCGGCAGACGAACCACCCGTCGTATACGTGAGTTGTAGGTTCCGGCCGGTGTCGTTGGCGAAGATGTAGCCGTAGCCCCAGGCGCCCGCCGTGGATGTCGTGGTGGCTGATGTCGCGGTGGTGTTGGCAGCTGCCAGCCCGGATGAGTGGGACGCAAGACGGACCTTGGCGCGATAGACGTGGTGCCCCCACGAGACTTTGCGCTTCACGGTGAACTGGCCGTTGTGGCTGACCTTCTTGATGGTCTTCCAATGTCCGGCGGGCTTAACAGGATCGCCGAACCGGCCGCCTCCTTTGAGTTCCTGGATCACGACGGTGCGGGAGGCGCCGGGTGCCCGGACGACACCGGTCAGCGTGATGCGGTGGCCAGCCTTGACGCGGGCATCGCCGGGTTTGGCCAAATGCATCGTGATGCAGGCCTTGCGCGATTGGCCAGGCTGCAAAGAGCACGCCGTGGACGCTGCGCCGGACTCGCCTGCCGCTGCAGCGGGCCGTGGGGGTGAGGCGGCGTTTGCGGGTAAGGGCGCCGCCAGCAGCGCAACACCCGCAAAGAGCACCAATATCGCCTTGGTTGCACGCATAGCGGACTCCGTCCGTAGGCCCCGAAGCGTACTCCCGCCGGACAGTGTTTCGTCAAGCCTCGGAAGTCTCAAAGACGCCGCCGAACGGCTAAGGCAGAATGGCGGCCATGGTGGACGTGCCCGAGATCAGTTTCACATCGAGGGTGGCCAGTATGGCTTCCATGGCATCGATTGCGATGTCCTATCAACCGGGATTGCTGCCTCGCAGTGTCGGCGACCAAGCCATCCTGACCGGGCTCACCAGCGCCGTGAACTACGGCCTTGTGGCAGTGACGGGCTCAGCCGTGGAAGGTGCCGCGACCGCGGTGGTCGGCGCCGAGCGGATGCAACGACCCGGGGTGGCGGCTGCTGCCCACGCGGTCGCGAATGCCGGGGTGGTCGCGGGCAGCATCGCGCTGCGGCGCCTGCTGCCACCGCGTGCCGGGGAACCGTTGCGGCGGGCGACGCTACGCAGCGCAGGCTGGGTCGGGGCCATGACCGGGATCACCGGCATCATCGCGTCCGGCATTCTGGGGGCCGGGGAGGTCCTGGAAGCCCGGACCGGCCGCAGCCATCGCCGTCTCGTGGCGCCCGGAACGGTCGCCGCCGCAACGATCGCCACCACCGTGCTCATCGCACGCAACCGCCGCGACGCCAGACGCGATCTGCTGCCGCCCCCGGTGGACCCACTGCCGCTGTCGGAACAGGCAGGAGCCTACGAGCAGCGGCAGGCGGACAAGTACGAGCGAGTCCCGTCATTGCCGAAGTCGTTGTTGTACGGGGTGGGCGTGAGCGCCGGCCTGCAGGTTGCGGCGCTGGGCGAGTCGCTGGCCTCCGAGGCGATCGCCCACGGCCTCCGGCGGATCGCGCCGTCGCTGGCGCCGTTGGCCAACTGGGCTGGTCATGCGGTGGCGTTGGGTGCGGTAGCGGCAGGTGCGACAGCGGGCCTGGAATACGTCAACCGGCAAGCGGATGCCGGTGGCGCCGCGATCGAAGCGGCCTATAGCAAGCAACCCTCGATGCTCACGGTTTCAGGCGGCCCGGGCTCGCAGATCCCCTTCGACACGTTGTCCCGAGAAGGCCGCCGAATCGTCAACATGGCACTGCCCGCCGGAGAGATCACCAAGGTCACCGGCAAGCCGGCCATGGATCCGATCAGGGCATTCGTGGGACTCGCCAGCGCGCCGCTGGTGGACGAGCGCGTGGACATCCTGATGCGCGAGCTCGAGGACATCGGTGCGTTCGACCGAAAGGTGCTGTGCTTCTGCTCGCCGACCGGGACCGGGTACGTCAACTACGTGATGATGGAGACCCTGGAGTACCTGACCGGTGGCGACTGTGCCACGTTCGCGCTGCAGTACTCGCTGAGGCCGTTATTCATCTCCCTTGACCGGGTCGCCATGGGTCGGGAGCAGAACCGGGCCATGCTGCACGCGCTCACCTGGCGGCTGCGCTCCATCCCCGAAGCCAAGCGGCCGCGGCTGGTCCTGTTCGGGGAGTCGTTGGGTGCACACACCATGCAGGACGCATTCCTGCACGAGGGCACGAAGGGATTCGAGCGGGCCGGTGTCGACCGTGCCCTGTTCGTGGGCACGCCGGCGAGCAGCGGCTGGGCGATGCGCTGGCATGCGGATCGGGAGAAGTCCGACCCGCGCGGGGAGGTCATCGAGGTCGCCAGCTACGAGGAGTACCTGGCCCTGCCCGAAACCAGCCGGGAGACTGCGCGCATCATTCTGCTCAGCCATCACGAGGACCCGATCGTGAAGTTCTCGCCCGCGCTGGCCGTCGAGGTTCCGCAGTGGCTCGAAGAGCCCCGCGAGACCGGCATTCCGCGGGGTTTGCGGTGGCGGCCGGTCGGAACGTTCCTCAACGTGGGCGTGGACCTCAAGAACAGCACCGATGTCGTACCCGGAGTATTCGTCTCGCGCGGCCACGACTACCGGGCGGACCTGGCCCGTTTCACGTCGGTCGCCTTCGACCTGCCGACCGACGAGCAAGCGATGGAGCGGATCGAGCAGGCGCTGCGTGCCCGCGAGCTGGAATGGGCCACCGACCGGGTGCAAGCCGAGCAGCTGCAGCGCGCCAGTGAGGCCCTGCAGCGGCAACTGAGCCAGTGGGGGATCAGCGACCTGTCGTCCTCGATCACGGCACCCTCTTCGTGACCTTCGACCTTGTCGTCCTCGGACTGTTGATCATCGTCAACGTCCTCAATCACTCGCCGTACGTCGCACAGAGGTGGTACGTCCCCACGGGCATCGTCGGCAGCGCCCTGATCGTTTGGATTGGCTACCGGGCGGGGGTCACGCTCTCCGACATCGGACTGGGCCCGAACAGCTGGATCCCCGGCCTGATCTGGTCGGCCGGCTGCATCGCGCTGGTCACCTCGGTCTACGTGATCGGCGGGTCGATGACGTTCACCCGCCGCTTCCTGGCCGACGACCGGGCGGTGCTCGGGCCGCGTACTTTGGCCTACAAGGTGCTGGTCAACGTGCCGCTGGGGACGGTGTTGTTCGAGGAGTTGGCCTTCCGCGGAGTCGGCCTGGCTCTGCTGGCCCAGTGGTTTCCCTTGTGGCAGGCGGTGCTCTACTCTAGCCTGCTGTTCGGCTTCTGGCACATCCTTCCGAGTCTGGTGATGCACGACGCGAACGCGGCGGTGGGCGATCTGCTCGGGCAGGGCATCTGGGGCCGGTTGCAGTCGGTGCTGCTCACAGTGCTCGGAACGGCCATCGCCGGTGTCGTGTTCTGCCTGCTACGCATCCAGTCAGACTCGCTGCTGCCGCCCATGGCACTGCACTGGGCGATCAACGGGCTGGGGTTCATCGCGGCGAGTTGGGTGCACCGGCGGGCCGGGCGGATCTAAGGGTCGTGCTGTGGCTGTTCCGGCGGTTGACAGATTCCGACGCACTTGTGAGCCGTAGCGGGCGTCTTGCACCGCCGGCTCAACCGGTCTAAGCAACCTTCGGGTGCAGGCCCAGGCCGGGCGTCTGACCCAGGCAACTGCGCCAATCCACACCACCGACCTCTCAACCGAGGACAACCGATCCGCCCGAACCGCCACTAGCCCGGCAACGCCCCTGCCTACCATGGACCGGTGAAGTTCGAGGTCGTCGGCGGCAACCGCTTATCCGGGAGGGTGCGGGTACCAGGGGCGAAGAACAGCATCCTGAAGTTGATGGCCGCCGCTCTGCTGGCCGAGGGCGCGACCACCCTGACTGAGGTCCCGGACATCCTCGACGTCGAGATCATGGCCGAGTTACTTCGCCGTCTGGGCTGTACAGTCGAGCACGGCCGCGCCGCCGGAACCGTCACCATCGACGTGCCGGCTGAGCCCAAGCATCAGGCCGATTACGACCTCGTCCGCAAGATGCGGGCGTCCATCTGCGTGCTCGGGCCGCTGGTCGCCCGAGTGGGGGAGGCCGACGTCGCGCTGCCCGGCGGGGACGCCATCGGATCCCGCGGGCTGGACATGCACATCAACGGTCTCACCCGGTTGGGTGCCGAAGTCAGTAGCGAGCACGGATACCTGATCGCCAAGTCCGGAGGGCTGCACGGCGCCAAGATCTGGCTGGACTTCCCGAGCGTCGGCGCCACGGAGAACCTGTTGATGGCGGCGGTCCTGGCCAAGGGCACGACGGTCATCGACAATGCCGCGCGCGAGCCGGAGATCATCGACATCTGCCAGATGTTGGTCGAGATGGGCGCTGAGATCTCGGGCATCGGTTCCTCCACGCTGGAAATCGACGGTGTCGAGAGCCTGCACCCAGTGACCCACCGGACCGTCCCTGACCGGATCGTCGCCGGTACGTGGGCAGTGGCAGCGGTCATGACCCAAGGCGACATCACGATCGACCAGGGCGATCCGACCCACCTCGAAATCGCGCTGGACAAGCTCGTGAGCACGGGTGCCATGGTCGAGGAACTGCCCGCCGGCTTTCGGGTGAGCATGGACCGCCGGCCGAAGGCTGTCGACATCGTCACGCTGCCGTACCCGGGTTTCGCCACTGATTTGCAGCCGCAGTTCATCGCCCTCAACGCCATCGCCGAAGGCGCGGCCATGGTCACCGAGAACTTGTTCGAAGCGCGCTTCCGGTTCGTCCACGAACTCACCCGGCTGGGCGCCGACGTGCACACCGACGGCCATCACGCCCTTGTGCGGGGACGGCCGAGGCTCTCGGGGGCCCCAGTGGAAGCCACGGACGTGCGGGCCGGCGCGGGACTGGTGCTCGCTGGGCTGGTCGCGGACGGCACCACCACGGTGCACGAGGTGCACCACGTCGACCGCGGTTACGCCGGTTTCATCGAGGCCCTGCGCGGGGTCGGAGCCGACATCACGCGCCGCGCCGACTGAGCAGAGCCAGCGCCCGGTCGCGGTCCTGACGCCACACCATCAGCCGGGGGCCGTCGGTGGTGCGCACGAGGTTGACCTTGAACCCGTGGTCGGTCAGCAGGCGCCGCTGCATCTCCGCGCGGATGTAGTCATCGGCCGTGGCCACCGGCACCATCAATCCGTACTCATCAGTCGAGCCCGGCGTGGGTTCGTCGGCCACCAGGGACTGTCCGCTCCGGAACGCCCACCGCAGCAGCAGGACCAGCAGCGCCATGATCAGACCGGCGATCACCGGCCCGAACAGGTAGGAGTAGGTGGACCAAGCGGGCACGCTGCCATTGTGCGCCCGCACCAGCCGACCCGCATCATGTCCGGATTTGCAACGCGTTGGACGCCCAGGGCACTGATTGCCGGCGATTCCGGCCGAGTGGGCGCGAACGTGTTGCAAATCCGGACACGACCCCGCCAGGAAGAACGCAAGCCCGACCGCATTAGCCTCGAAACATGAAGATCGCAGTGGTGGGCGCCGGTCTGATGGGCGCCGGAATCGCGCAGGTGTCGGCGACAGCGGGCCATGACGTGGTCCTGCAGGACGTGAGCGAGGAGGGTCTCTCGCGGGGTCGGGCCGGCATCGAAAAGTCCCTGGCGAAGTTCGCTGAGAAGGGCAAGGTCGACGATGTGCAGGCGGTCCTCGACCGCATCAGCACTACGACCGACCTCGATGGCGTTGCCGATGCCGAGATCGTGGTCGAAGCCGTGTTCGAGAAGTTCGACATCAAAGCCGAGGTGTTCGGCCGGCTGGACAAGATCTGCGGGCCGGATGCTGTGCTGGCCACGAATACGTCTGCGATCCCAGTGACCTCGATCGCCGCCGTGACCTCGCGGCCGGAGCAGGTCGTGGGGACGCACTTCTTCTCCCCGGTCCCGATGATGAGGCTGTGCGAACTGGTGCGCGGATACAAGACCAGCGTCGAGACGTTGACGCGAGCCCGGGAGTACGCCGAGGGCATTGGCAAGACCGTGATCGTGGTCAATCGCGACGTTGCCGGATTCGTGACCACCCGTTTGATCACGGCGCTGTCCAACGAAGCGATGAAACTCGTGGAGTCCGGGGTGGCGAGCGCCGAGGACGTGGATACCGCCTGTCGCCTGGGCTTCGGGCACGCGATGGGGCCGTTGCAGACGACGGACATGACTGGTGTCGACATCATGCTCAACGCCACGTCCAATATCTATGCGGACACCCAGGACGAGAAGTTCAACCCGCCAGAGATGCTGCGCCGCATGGTGCAGGCGGGCGACCTGGGCCGTAAGACCGGCAAGGGTTTCTACGACTACTCATGAGGCTGGTCGTTGCCACCTGCCAGGTTGACTACGTCGGCCGGCTCAGTGCCCACTTGCCGATGGCCCGACGGCTGCTGCTGGTGAAGGCCGACGGGTCGGTGTCGGTGCATGCGGATGACCGCGCCTACAAACCGCTGAACTGGATGAGCCCGCCCTGCACGCTCGTCGAGATCGACGACCCTGACGACACCCTGTGGGAGGTCACGAACAAGGCGGGGGAGCGGTTGCTGATCCGGATCGCGGAGATCGAGCACGACTGGTCCGGGATGCTGGGCCAGGACCCAGGGTTGATCAAGGACGGTGTCGAGGCGCATCTGCAGGAGTTGCTCGCCGAACACGTCCACACGTTCGGCGAGGGCTGGACGCTCGTGCGCCGGGAGTACCCGACGGCGATCGGGCCGGTGGATCTGTTGTGCCGCGATTCCGAGGGCACGGCCATTGCGGTGGAGGTCAAACGCCGCGGCGAGATCGACGGTGTCGAGCAGTTGACGCGCTATCTGGAACTGCTGAACCGGGATCCGCTGCTGGCGCCGGTAACCGGGGTGTTCGCGGCCCAGGAGATCAAGCCGCAGGCGCGTACGTTGGCGCAGGATCGGGGAATCCGGTGCCTGGAGGTCGACTATGACGCTCTGCGGGGTTACGACGACGAGGAATCCCGGCTGTTCTGAGGTCGCCGGACGCGGCGTTTTGTTGCGATGTCGTTGGTATCCTCGGCGTGTCGCAACGACAACGCGACAGCCCGGACAACTTCGCGACAATTCAGTTCAGATCGATCGCCCAGTGCGTGAACGAGCGGTCCAGTGTCATGCCCAGGTGCTGGTAGACCTCCAGCGCGCCGGTATTGGAGTCGGTCGCGAGCCGCACCTGCGGGAAGCCTTCGCGAAAAGCCCGATCGCGGGCAGCAGTGATCAGTTCCCGGGCCAGGCCCTGCCGCCGGAATGCCGGATCCACCGCCAGACTGTCCACCCACACCTCATCCACGCAGATCAGGAACGCCGCGGCGACTATCCGGTCACCCTGTCGGATCACCAAGAGATCCTCGGGCTTGAAGTCCGATCGCTCAACGGTCTGGGCGCGCCAGCGCGCGAGGGACACCGGGGTGCGGTCGCGGAACTCCGTGAAGCACCGTTCGATCAGCTCGAGTGCGGCATCAGCCTCGTCACCGGCTGGCTGCGCATGATGCGTTGCCGCGGCCGCCGGGATCGTCAACATCCACGACGTGTACCGCGGGGTGTACCCGAGCCGGGTGAACCACTGTGCGACATCGCGGCGTTCGTCGTAGATGCTTTCCCCGATCCGCGGTGCCCCGCGCTGCCGGGAACGCCACACCGACCAGCGCTCCAGCCAGCTCCCGATGCCCTGGCCGCGCGCATCCGGGTGGACGTCGGCCCAGCGTTTGCGAAGGTCCCATAGCAGGCACCACCCGATGATCCGGCCGCCGCTCACCACCACGCAGGCATCCCGCTCCCGGTCGATCTGCGCCAGATCCGCGCGGACGTCGTCGGCGTCGAGCATCGCCTCACCGGTGTCGGCGAGTTCGCAGGCGTTGACCATCGCGACCACCTCGGGGATGTCGTCGTCGGTCAGGGGTCGGGCGTGCCACACCCGCCCATTATCGGCGATGATCCCTTTGCCAGACTGGGGCCATGGCTGAGAAGACGCTGGTGATCGTCGGGGTGGGCACGGTTGGGACGCAGATTGCGGGCCTGGCCAAGGACGCGGGCTGGAGTGTCCTCGGAATCGAAAAGGATGCTGCCAGCGCGCAGGCCGCGGCCGAACGTACGGGTGTGAGCGTGACGGCTGAGGTCGCCGAGGCCAAGGGGGCTGGACTGGTCATCGAGTGCCTGCCCGAGAAGGCTGCCCTGAAGCATGCGGTGTTCGGTGAGGTCGCGGCGCTGGTCGCCGAGGACGCCGTCCTCGTGACGACCGCGACCGCACTGTCGGTCACTGACTTGGCGCTAGCCACCGGCCGCCCTAACCGCGTGCTCGGCCTGTCGATGCCGCACGACCCGGCTCGCACCCACGCCGAACTCATCCGCCCGGACTTCGCCGACGCCGATGCCGTCGAAAGCCTGCAGGCGTTTCTGGCCGACGTCGGCCGCACCGCAACGGTCGTGCGTTCCAAGCCGGGCTACATCGCCGACGGACTGCTGTTCGGCTACCTCAACCACGCGGTGACCATGTACGAGGGCGGATACGCCAGCCGCGACGACATCGACGCGGCCATGCGCTTCGGCTGCGGCTACCCCATCGGCCCGCTGGCGCTGCTCGACAAGATCGGCATCGACACCGCCTACGACGTGTTGGATGCCCTCTACGCCAGCAGCGGCCGGCGGCTGCATGCCCCGGCGCCGATCCTCAAGCAGATGATCGCCGCCGGACGGACCGGTGACAAGGCGGGCCGGGGCTTCTACGGCTGCGACGAGCAGACCGAGACGGCTGCTGGGACCGGCGACCTGCGTGCCGTGCGCACGGTCGGCGTTGTGGGTACTGGCACCATGGCGTCCGGCATCGTCGAGGTGTTCGCCAAGTCCGGCTACGACGTGGTGTTCGTGGCTCGCAGCGAGGAGAAGGTGGCCGGGGTGCAAGCGGCCGTCACGAAGTCGCTGGACAAGGCCGTGGCCAAGGGCAAGATGACCGAGGAAGTCCGCGCCGAGGTGCTCGGTCGGTTGAACGGAGCTACTGAGCGGGAGGCACTGGGCGACGTGGACCTGGTCGTCGAAGCCATCGTGGAGAACCTCGAGGTGAAGCTTGAGTTGTTCCGCGATCTCGACCGCATTTGCAAGCCGGGCGCGATCCTGGCCACGACCACCTCGAGCCTGCCGGTGGTCGAGATGGCCGCAGTGACCGGCCGGCCGCAGGACGTCGTGGGCATGCACTTCTTCAACCCGGCGCCGATCATGAAGCTGGTCGAGGTGGTCAGCCCACTGACCACGGGTCAGGACGTAACCGACACTGTGGTCGCGCTGTGCAAGCAGCTGGGCAAGGTGCCCGTGAAGTGTGGTGACCGAGCCGGCTTCATCGTCAACGCGCTGCTGTTCCCCTACCTGAACGACGCGGTGCTGCTGCTGGAATCGCACTACGCGACGGCCGACGAGATCGACGAGGTCATGACCAAGGGTGCTGGACTGCCGCTGGGGCCGTTCGCGCTGCTCGATGTCGTGGGCAACGACGTCTCGCTGGCCATCGAGCAGGTGCTGCACAGCGAGTTCCGGCTGCCCGAACTGGCGCCCGCCCGGCTGCTCGAGCAGATGGTCGAGGCCGGCTACCTCGGACGCAAGACGGGCCGCGGGTTCCGCTCCTACCGTTAACCCGGCGGTGAAGTCGCAATCCGTGAGCATTCTGGGCATGGGTTAGCACGCCGGACGCTGAAAACCCGCCCGTTGTGCTCACCGATGCCCGGAATGCTCATGGATCGGCTGGGCAACGCGCGGCTTGCTGGCGCGTTGTAGCCGGAACGAGTGGTTCGCTAAGGACATGTCCCGCCGCAACCGCCGCCGACCCGAGCAGTCCCGACCGCTGTCGGCGGGGTATGCCGGACGCCGGCGGGAGGGCGACTTCATGGTCCAGCCGGTGAGCGGCGGGCAGGCCGGCAAGGCCTACGTCTGTCCGGGCTGCAACCAGCAGATCGCGGCCGGGGTTGCGCACGTGGTCGCGTGGTCGGAGTTCGAGGGCCCGGAGTACCGCCGGCACTGGCACACACCCTGCTGGAATCGGCGTCGCTAGGGCGGTGGCCCCAGGATCCTTCACCGTTTCGAACGGTGATGGATTGTCCAAACGGTGAAGTCGACCACTAGCTACCGCAACTTGACCCGCACCGGCGTCGGCAGCTCCAGACTGCGCCCGACGGTGCACAGCCGGTCATGGGACTCCGCGGCGATCCGGGGCAGGACCGTGCGGGCGGCGTCCCCTTCCGGCCCCTGCGGGAAGCGCACCTCGAAACCCACCACCACGTCCAGCAGGCGGTTGCCCTGCTCCGTGCGCTCCTTGCGGGCGCTGACCTCGACCGCGAACTGCTCGGGTTGCGCCCGGCGGCTGGTCACGTGATCGACGTCGATGGCGGTACAGGCCGCCAGCGCCGCGAGCAGCAGCTCGACAGCGGAGAATTCGACCTCGCCACCGATTCGGACCTGCCCCCCGGCTTCGTTGGTGGCCACATACTCGCCGAGAGCACTTCGTTGCAGGCGGATCGTCGTCATGGCGCCGAATGTAGGCGTTCTAGCGGGTCGGGCGCATACTGGAAGTGGGTGGGGAGGTTTCTCATGCAGGGGGTCTACCAGGCGATTCTGGATCGCATGGAGGAGGGGGTCTGCGTCGTCGATGCCGGCGGCCGGATCACGCTGTGGAACGCCGCTGCTGAGCAGATCACCGGATATCGCGGACAGGACGTGCTCGGTCGCGCTGCCATGGAGGTGCTGCCAGATGGCGCCTCGGACGACACCGCCGCTGCCGACCGTCAGGTGTACCTGCACCACAAGCACGGCCACCAGTTGCCGGTGATCCTGCGCCGGACCGCTCTGCTCGACGAGCGGGGGGCGGACACCGGCTGTTTGATCTTCCTCTCGGCCGTCCCCGGCGCCCGCCCGGCGCACGGTGGGCTGCAACTGGCCGAGGGCGACCGCGACCCCCTGACCGAACTGGCCAACCGGCGCTGCGTCCAGCGGCACATCGAGCCGCTGGTGGCCGTTGAGCTGAAACCGGTGGGCGTGTTGTTCATCGACGTGGACGGGTTCAAGGCCGTGAACGACCGATTGGGCCACTCGATGGGCGACCGGGTGCTGCGCATGGTGGCACGGACCGTGGCCAACGGCTTGCGGCAGTCCGACTGGGCGGTGCGCTGGGGCGGTGAGGAGTTCGTGGCCGTCGTCCACGCTGCCCGCGCCGAGGAGCTTGCGGAAGTGGCGGAGCGCCTGCGCACGTTGATCTCCAGTTCCTGGGTGGAGGCTGCCGGCACGCGGATCTCGGTCACCGTGTCCATCGGCGCCACGATGGTGGAACCGGGGCAGAGCCTGGAATCCGCGATCGATCGGGCGGATCATCTGATGTATGAGAGCAAGCGGGCGGGTCGCAACCGCGTCACCAGCGCTCGGCCCGGCATCGTGGTGGACCTGACCACCAGCTGACAAGGAGGCCCGGATGGACGTCGTCATCGACGTGCAAGGGGTTGTGAAGAAGTTCGGCAGCACACTGGCCCTGGACGGCCTGGACCTGCAGGTGGAACGCGGGGAGGTGCATGCCTTCCTGGGTCCGAACGGCGCCGGCAAGACCACCACGCTGCGCATCCTGCTTGGGCTACTGCGGCGCGACGGCGGCAGCATCGAAGTGCTCGGCAAGGACCCTTGGACGGATGCGGTCGCGCTGCACTCCCAGTTGGCCTACGTGCCTGGTGAGGTGAATTTGTGGCCACAACTGACCGGCGGCGAGGTGATCGACCTGCTCGGTCGCCTGCACGGTGGCCTGGACCCCCAGCGCCGGGCGCGCTACCTGGAACTGTTCGAGCTCGACCCGACCAAGAAGTCCCGCTCCTACTCCAAGGGCAACCGGCAGAAGGTGGCGCTGATCGCTGCACTGGCCGCCGACGTGCCTCTGTTGCTGCTCGACGAGCCGACGTCGGGTCTCGATCCGCTCATGGACGCCCGGTTCCGCGATTGCGTGCATGCGTTCCGGGAAGGTGGCGGCACGGTGCTGCTTTCCTCGCACATCCTCAGCGAGGCCGAAGCCCTGTCCGACCGGGTGACGATCATCCGCAACGGCAAAGCGATGGAAAGCGGCAGCCTGCAACAACTGCGGCACCTGTCCCGCACCCGCATCGATGCCCGGGTGGCGGAAGTGCCTTCGGGCCTGCACGACATCCCCGGCGTTCATGACCTCGATGTCGAGGGGCAGCGGGTGACGTGCGAGGTCGGCGACGACGGAATCGGTCTACTCATGTCCGCGTTGTCCGAAGGCGGGCTGCAGGCGCTGACGAGCCAGCAGCCCACGCTCGAGGAGGTGTTCCTCAAGCACTACCAGGACGGCGCCGGCGATGAGTGAGTTCACCGGCACCGGCACGCTGGTCCGCCTGGCGCTACGCCGCGACCGCATCCTGCTGCCCGCCTGGATTCTGGTGTTCGCGGGCATGGCCTACAGTTCAGCGGCCGCGACAGTCGGGCTGTACCCGGACGAGGCCGCCCGCCGCACCGCTGCGGAGGCGGTGAACTCCTCGACCGCCTTGGTCGCGTTGTACGGACCGGTGTACGACCCCGAGAGTCTCGGCGAGATCTCACTGTTCAAGATGACAGCCTTCGGCGCGGCGCTGGCTGCCGTTTTGATGATCTTCCTCGTGGTCCGGCACACCCGTGGTGACGAGGAATCCGGACGCTTGGAACTCATGGCCTCGGGTCGGCTCGGCCGCAACGCCCCGCTGACGGCGGCGCTGATCGTTGTAACTGGCGCCAGTCTGGTGATGGCTCTGCTCAGTGCTGGTGCGCTAAGTTCCACGGGATTGAGTGGCCAGGGTTCGCTGGCATTCGGTCTCGGCTGGGGCCTTACCGGTCTGGCCTTCGGAGCAGTTGCCGCAATCTGTGTGCAGATCACTACCGGCGCCCGGGCGGCCCGCGGAATTGCGCTGATCGCACTGGCCGTCGCGTATGCGATCCGGGCGATCGCCGATGTCACTGAAGGCACGTGGCTGTCGTGGTTGTCGCCCATCGGCTGGATGCAGCAGGTGCGCGCCTACGCCGGGGATCGCTGGTGGGTTCTGCTACTCCCGCTGGCACTGACCGTGGTGTGCGTGCCGATCGCGTTCGCCCTGCGCAGCCGACGGGACCTGGGGGCCGGGTTCATCACCGACCGTCCGGGTCCGGCTCACGGCCGCCTCGGCACGGTGTGGGGTCTGGCCTGGCGCTTGCAGCGGTCGGTGCTGCTGGTCTGGGCGGCGGTCTTCGCGCTGTTCGGGTTGCTGATGGGCTCGTTGATCGAATCGAGCACAGGGTTCCTGAACAGTGAGCAGGCGATCGAATTCCTGGAGAAACTCGGTGGGGCCAAGACGCTGACCGACGCGTTTCTGGGCACGGAGCTGAGTTTCATGGGGATCATCGTGACCGGCTTCGGGATCAGTGCGGCCGCCCGGTTGCGCTCCGAGGAGACCGATGGGCACGCCGAGGTGCTGCTGGCCCAGCCCGTTGACCGGTTGCGCTGGGCGTTGAGCCACATCCTGATCGCGGCCGGCGGAGTTGCGGCCATCCTGCTCGCGGGTGGCCTGGGCCTGGCGATCGGGGCCGCCCTGACGACTGACAACGCCCCGGGTTTCTGGTCGCTGGTAGGTGCCGCCATTGCGCGAGTGCCGGCTGCGTGGGTGCTCACGGCGGTGGTGGTGCTGCTGTTCGGATGGCTGCCGCGCTGGGTTCCCCTGGCCTGGGGAGTGTTCGTCGCCGCGCTGGTGCTCGGCGAGTTCGCGCCGCTGTGGGACGCTCCGCAATGGGTGATGGACATCTCGCCGTTCGTGCACTCGCCGCGGTTGCCCGCTGCCAGCGCCTCGATGGGCGGGCTGATTCCGCTGGCGGCTGTCGCGGTCGTTCTCCTGGTGGTGGGACTGGTGGGCTGGCGGCGGCGCGATCTGCAGCCGTGATTAGGCTCGGGAAGCATGGAGCGGATAGGTGCCAACTCGGTGCTGCCTGCCCGCCGCGAGTCCCTGACGCTGCTGACACCCGACGGCCTTCGTCTGGTTGCCGAACTGGCCCTCCCGCTGGATCGCGACCCGGTCGCGACGCTGGTGTGTGTGCACCCGCTGCCCACCCACGGCGGCATGATGGACTCCCACCTGTACCGCAAGGCCGCTTGGCGACTGCCCGCGCTGGCCGATCTCGGGGTCCTGCGCTTCAACACCCGTGGCACCAGCAGCGCAGCCGGTACCAGTGAGGGCACCTTCGATGAAGGCAACGCCGAGGGTCTGGATCTACAGGCCGCGGTCGCCGCAGCGGCGGGACTTCCGAACGTGTGGCTAGTGGGCTGGAGTTTCGGCACGGATGTCGTGCTGCGGCACGGTCTGGTGCCTGGCATCAAGGGGGCCATTCTGCTCAGCCCGCCGTTGCGCTTTGCCACCGATGCCGATCTCGAGCGCTGGGCCGGGGACGGCCGGCCCTTGGTGGCGATGGTGCCCGAGTTCGACGACTTCCTGCCCCCTGCCGACGCTGCCCCGCACTTCGCCCGCGTCCCACAGACGGAGTTCATCGCGGTGCCTGGCGCGAAGCACTTGTGGGTGGGGGAGCGGGCTACCAGTACCGTGCTGAATCAACTCGTCACGACCGTGACCGGAACCCCGATTGTGCTACCTACAGAGTGGGACGGACCTATGGAGAAGTGGAGCGACATATGAGTCAGCTGGAAGGCAAGAAGGCGCTCGTCACCGGCGCCAGCCGGGGCATCGGGCGCGAGATCGCCCTGGAGTACGCGCGGCAGGGGGCCGACGTGGCCGTTCTGGCCCGCAACGCCGAACTCCTGGAGGAGGTTGCGGCTGAGATCCGTGACCTCGGCCGGACCGCTGTGGTAAGAGTGGCCGATGTCACCGATGCCGACCGGGTGCAGGCGGCTGCCCAGGAAGCCGTGGACGGCCTCGGCGGGCTGGACGTACTGGTCAACAACGCGGGCGGCAACTCTTTCTCCTCGCCGGTGGTCGGGATGCGGTTCTCGGGGTGGGAGAAGACCCAGAACCTCAACGTCTCCTCGACCGTGCACATGCTGCAAGCCGTAGGCCCGGTGCTGCTCGGCCAGAAGTCCGGTTCGGTCATCAACGTCGCCAGCGTCGCAGGAATGCGGGGCGCGCCGATGATGAGCCACTACGGCGCCGCCAAAGCCGCCATCATGTCGCTGACCCGCAGCGTGGCGGTCGAGTGGGCCTGGGCCGGGGTGCGTTGCAACACCCTGCTGCCAGGCTGGATCGAGACCGACCTCACGGAGTTCCTGCGGGCAGCCCCGGACGGCGGTGCCGGTGCGCTCGCGCGGGTGCCGATGCAGCGTTGGGGACAGGTCGCGGAGATCGCGGCCGGTGCGGTCTTCCTCGCGTCCGACGCGTCGTCGTTCATGACCGGACAGGAGCTGATCCTGGACGGCGGCCTGTCGGCGATGCCGTAGCGGGGTCCGGCATGTTGATCATCCCGCGAGAGGGGCGTGTCAGGTCCAACCGTGAGCGGGTATCGGCTATTCGGTGTCCGGAATTGCAACGCGTTCGGCGAAGAAGGGCCCTTTCGGGGCCGAATTCGGCGGTTTTGCCCCTAACGTGTTGCGAATCCGGACACCTCACCCGCAGTCCCCAATCAGCAGAAGGTACGCAGACTCGACCTGCTGCACCGCCGACTGCATCAGAAGAATTATCGAAAGTGGTGAAAGCGGTCTGTCCGGTTTTGCAGCATTTGCGGGTCTAGTGCCTGTCGCCGACTATCAGCGATGGCCGCAAGGGCTCCGGCGCAACCACGCCGCGGCCGGTCGCCCATCTACCCCGGGGTTGCCGGGCCACCGCTCATGGGAAAGGCTGAGGGCATGAGCATCGTAGACGTGCGCGACAAGATCGGGTCGCTGGAGAACGTGCTGGACAAGGTCGACGGGGTCGTGCTGGACACTGACAAGATCCTGGAGAAGGCCGACGCTGCGCTTGAGGTGGCGGAGAAGGGCGTCGAGGTCGGCAAGCGCAACCTGCCCAAGATCGCCGTCGGGCTGGCGGTCGTCGCCGTCGGTGCGGCTGTCTTTGTGGCTGTTCGTGGGCGCCGCAAGGCAGCACAGCAGTGGCAGGTCCTCGAGCAGCCCGAAGACACCCAGCAGTCGATGCGTGACGTCGCCGAGAGCCGCCAGGACGCCAGCGATCTGGCCGATGCGGCGGACATCATCGACGGGCAGCAATGAGGGTCGTCCTGCTGCACGCTTTCCCGGTCGACCATCGGCTGTGGGACGCGCAGGTGGCATTCCTGACTGCCGCCGGGTACGACGTGACTGCCCCGGACCTGGGCGGTTTCGGCGCTTCGGATCTTCCCGAGGCACCGGCCTTGTGGGAGATGGCCGCGCCGATCCTGCCTGCTGAGCCTGCAGTCTTCGCGGGCCTGTCCATGGGTGGCTACTTGCTGATGGAGATCCTGCGCAAGGCGCCGGAGAAGGTGGCGGGGGCGATCTTCGTGGACACCAAGGCCACCGCGGATTCCGAGCAGGCGCGCAAGGGACGCTTCGAGGTCGCGCACGCGATGGAACGCGACCCGGACCTCGAGGGGTTGGCCCAGAACCTGCTGCCCAACCTGCTCGGAGCGACCACCCGCGAGCAGCGTCCGGATGTCGTGGACACCGTCCGGTCGTGGATCATGCAAGCGCCACCAGCAGCGGTCGCCAATGCGGCGCGCAGCATGGCCGACCGGCCGGATTCCCTTCAGACATTGCGCAGCTACGAACGCCCGGCCGCCGTGGTCTGGGGCTCGGAGGACACCCTGTCGCCTGCGGCCGAGCAAGAGTTGATGCTGCAGGCCATGCCGCAGGCGGTGGGTCGGGAGATTGCGGGGGCAGGTCATCTGAGCGCCGTGGAAGATCCAGCCGCCCTCAACGACATCCTGCTGGAGGTTCTGCGCGACTGGTTGGGCTGAGGCTAGTCCAACAACAATGCGGCAGAACGGCATTCGACCCCTCAAAGTAGGCTGACTGCGTGCAGGTCGTGACGGATGCCGTGACGATCCGCAAGGGGGACCGCGAGATTCTCGCGGGCGTTTCGCTCGGGGTCGGTGATGGTGACCGGGTGGGCGTCGTGGGTCGCAACGGTGCCGGCAAATCCACGCTGCTGCGCGCCCTGGCCGGGACCGAGACGCTGGATTCGGGTCGGGTGGTCGCCACCACTGGCACCACGATCCGGCTCGTCAGCCAGCACGACCGGCTGCCTTCCGGCACCGTTTTGCAGGCCTTGTTCGGCGATTCCGAGACCCACGAATGGGCAACCGATCCGCGTATCCGCAGCATCGTCAACGAGTTGCTCGACCCGCAATGGCTCGACCGTGAGACCTCGGCGCTGTCCGGAGGTCAGGCGCGCCGCGTGGCGCTGGCTTCGGCTCTGGCCGCCACGCCCGATCTGCTCCTGCTCGACGAGCCGACGAACCACTTGGACATCGAGGCGGTGCAGTGGCTCGCCGAGCACCTGCGGGCCTGGCCCAAGGGCCGCCGCGCGCTGGTGGTCGTCACCCATGACCGGTGGTTCCTGGATGAGGTGACCGAGCGCACCTGGGAAGTGGTCCGCGGCAACGTCGAGCAGTACGACGGGGGCTACGCGGCCTACGTGCTGGCCAAGGCCGAACGCGACGCCGCCAAGCAGGCTGCTGAGGCGCGTCGGCAGAACCTGCTGCGCAAGGAGTTGGCGTGGTTGCGGCGAGGTCCGCCCGCCCGGACCTCCAAACCCCGGTTCCGGCAGGAGGCAGCGTTGGCGCTGATCGCCGACGAGCCGCCGGCACGGGACCGCCTGCAGCTGCAGCAAGTGAGCATGAACCGACTGGGCAAGCAGGTCATCGACCTCGACCACGTCACCCTGCGCCCCGCACCGGGAGCGCCGATCGTGCTGCAGGACCAGACCTGGGGATTGGGACCGGGGGACCGGATCGGGCTGCTGGGGCCGAACGGGGTCGGCAAGACGACGTTGCTGCGGTTGGTGCTCGGGACGCTGGCACCCGATGCGGGCCGGGTGCGGCGAGGGAAGACCGTTCTGCCCGCCCTCGTGGATCAGCGGTTGCCGGTCGTGGATCCCGAGGTCCGCGTGCTGCCCTGGCTGGAACAGGCGGGACAGCGGGTCGTCGTGGCTTCGGGGGACGAGCGCACGCCGGGGCAGTTGCTGGAGGAGTTCGGCTTCACCGGTGATGCCCCGTGGAAGCGGCTGGGTGAGGTGTCCGGCGGGGAGTTGCGCCGCTTGCACCTGATGCGCACGTTCCTGTCCGGGGCGAACCTCTTGATGCTCGATGAACCGACCAACGACCTGGACACCGAGACGCTCACGGTTCTGGAGGACACCCTGGACGGCTGGCCCGGCACGTTGGTGGTGGTGTCGCACGATCGCTACTTCCTCGAGCGGGTGTGTGACGACTTCTGGACGGTTCGCGACCGGCGGCTTGCGCATCTGCCCGGTGGGATCGAGGAGTACCTGCGCCAAGAGCCGGCTGTCGCGGTCGCGGCGACGCAGCGAACTGGCGGCGACACCCGGGCCGTTCGCAAGGAATTGGCCAGGGTTGAGCGGGAGTTGAGCAAGGCAACGGCGCGGGTCGCGGCCATCCACCAGCAGATGGCCGAGGCCGCCACTGACCCCGCCGCACTGGTCGGTCTGGGTCAGGACCTGGCGTCGGCCGAGGCCTCAGTCGCTGACCTCGAGGAGCGCTGGCTGGAGCTGGCCGACGAGGTCTGACCGCTGTCGCGAAGTTGCCCGCACTGTCGCGTTGTCGTCACGACACGCCGAGATTACGGACGACATCGCGACAAAACGATTACGGACGACATCGCGACAAAACAGCGATGGCTAGCGGGCGACAACCTTGTCCGGTATGACCCGCACCACGACCCGCACGTTGTCGGTGCCGTCGTCGGCGGGATAGCGCTCCCAGCCCTGGTAGGTCCCAGCGAACTTGTCGATGAGTTCCCGGCCACCCTCGCGGGTCATCTCAACGTGCCCCCGGACCTCCACGTAGGAGTACGGGTTGTCCGTGTCGTACACCAGCACGGTCGCGCGTGGATCCCGCACGAGGTTCTGGTGCTTGCGCCGGCCCTCGACCGTGGAGATCAGGATGTCGTCGCCGTCGCGCTCGTACCAGACCACGCTGCTCTGTGGCTGGCCGCTCGGCTCGATCGTGGTGACCACGGCGAACTGCTTGGGCTTGTCCAGCAGGGACTTGGCTGTGTCGTTGAGCATCACGTGTTCCGGAAGCGGTTGATCTGAGTCTCAAACTTCGCACGCTTCTCGGGGTTGCGCACGCCCAGTCCCTCCTCGGGAGCCAGGCAGAGCACGCCGACCTTGCCCTGATGTGCATTGCGGTGCACCTCGTAGGCCGCCTGCCCGGTCTGGTCCAGCGGGAAGCTTTTGCTCAACGTCGGGTGGATCATGCCCTTGTCGATCAGCCGGTTGGCCTCGTAGGACTCCTTGTAGTTGGCGAAGTGCGAACCGATGATCCGCTTCAGGTTCATCCAGAGGTAACGGTTGTCGTACTCGTGCATGAAACCGGAGGTCGAGGCACAGGTGACGATCGTGCCCCCCTTCTTGGTCACGTAGACACTCGCGCCAAACGTCTCGCGGCCGGGGTGTTCGTAGACGATGTCCACGTCCTCGCCGCCGGTGAGTTCCCGGATCTTCTTGCCGAGGCGCTGCCACTCCTTGGGGTTCTGGGTGGTCTCGTCCTTCCAGAACTGGTAGCCCTCGGCGTTGCGGTCGATGATGTACTCCGCGCCCATCGCCCGGCAGATGTCGGCCTTCTCGGGGCTGGACACCACGCACACCGGGATCGCCCCGCCGTTGAGCGCGTACTGCGTCGCGTAGGAACCCAGGCCGCCGGAAGCCCCCCAGATCAGCACCACGTCGCCCTGCTTCATGCCCGCGCCGTTGCGCGAGACCAGTTGCCGGTAGGCCGTGGAGTTCACCAGGCCGGGGGCGGCCGCTTCTTCCCATGTGAGGTGGCCCGGCTTGGGCATCAATTGGTTGGACTTCACGAGTGCGATCTCGGCCAGCCCGCCGAAGTTGGTCTCGAAGCCCCAGATCCGCTGCTCGGGGTCGAGCATGGTGTCGTTGTGGCCCATCGGGCTCTCCAACTCCACGCTCAAGCAGTGCGCGACGACCTCGTCACCGGGGTTCCAGGCGTTGACGCCCGGGCCGGTGCGCAGCACGACGCCGGCCAGGTCGGACCCGATGATGTGGTACGGCAGGTCGTGGCGCTTGGCCAGCGGGTGGCTGCGACCGTAGCGCTCGAGGAAGCCGAACGTGGGCAGCGGTTCGAAGATCGAGGTCCACACGGTGTTGTAGTTGATCGAGGAGGCCATGACCGCCACCAGCGCCTCGCCCGGGCCGAGCTCGGGGACCGGTACGTCATCGAGGTGCAGCGACTTGCGAGGGTCCTTCTCGCGGGTCGGCAGGCCTTCGAACATGTCGACATCGTCCTTGTGCACCGTGATCGCCCGGTACGTCTCGGGGAGGTCCATCGCCGCGAATTCCGCCGCGGGAGCCTCGTTGAGGATGGCGTCAAGGATGTCTTTCATAACCCCTCCAGTTCCGGAACCTACTTGCACGCTAGCCGGTTGCCGACGGGGCTCGGTCGGGAGGGTGAGCCACTACGACATGCGACCGGCCATGCGCGGACAGTAACTTTGCCGTGTCGAAACATGGAGGATTCATGAGGCGTCTGTGGGCCCCGCTGGGTGCAGGAGCATTGCTGGTTGGTGGCGTCGTGATGGCCGCGCCAGCCAGTGCCGAGCCCTACCCCTACACGATCGAGAAGGAGAACACCGGCCCGGCCTCGATCGTGGCGGGTTCGGACCAAGTCGCCGAGTTCACGATCACCGTCTCGTACAACAGCGAGCCGCAACCCATCGAGGGACCCGCGATGGCGTCCTTCTGGGACACCCTGCCTTACGGATTGGTGCTCGCTGAGATTCCCGCAGGGTGTACGGGCACGGTCGGGACCAGCCAGCTGGAGTGCGACGTGGACTTCAGCGAGGAGAACTCGGCCAAGGTCGTGGTGAAAGCCACCGCCCAGGACTGGGCGCGACCCGGGACGTATACGAACTGCGCCTATCTTGCCCTGGGTGCCTCCGAATTCGATCCTCAGCAGTACCAGGTCTGCGGGTCGGGCGCGCCGCCGGTTGAGCAGATCGACCAGACCGTGGCCTCGGCCTCGGTCGAGGTGACCAACGTCGCGGACATGCAGCTGGCTGCCAGCCAGCCTGGTCAGGTCGACCCTGGTGCCGGTGCCCAGATCACGTGGACGGCCAGCAACGGCGGGCCCTCGGGCGCAGACCTGCCGCTGACCCTGACTGCGACCCTGCCCGCAGGGGTCACCTGGGTCGGTGGGGGCGCAGCGCCGTGGGAGTGCAGCGCGAGTGGCCAGGATGTGACCTGCACGTTCAACCCGACTCCTCCGGACGCGCCGCAGATGATCTGCGCTCCCGTGATGGGTGCCGAGAACATCGGCTGCCCGGTGCTCGTGGTCCCGCCCGGCGCGGAGATCCCACCCGTGACCTGGAACGTCATGACAGCCAAGCCGGGCACGGTGGCGAAGTATGACGTGACCGCCAAGGTGACCTCGCCGACCGAGGACAGCACGCCTGCGAACAACTCCGCCGTCTCGACGATCAACGTCACCCCCGTCGATCTTGCGGTTTCCAAGTCCGCAGGGTCCCCGGTGTTCGTGGGAGACGAGGCGAC
>ERZ724512.212-NODE-212-length-24474-cov-7.625210_pt1 | contig 24474 bp, 23 predicted proteins | sample MGYA00376045_ERZ724512 | MGnify/ENA primary metagenome ERZ724512 (study PRJEB28724, sample SAMN07190883) | activated sludge metagenome | isolation source: activated sludge of sewage treatment plant in Hong Hong | place: Hong Kong | collected 2016-03-17 ... | reverse complement strand
CTGATGCGGCCGCCGGTGTGATCGGCGCCGCGCACGCGGGCCGGGTGGGGCTGGCGGCGGGGGTGCTGCAGGCCACCGTTGCGGCGCTGCGTGCCAGGGGAGCGCGGCAGCTGACCGCCTGGATCGGCCCGCACGTGTGCGGCGCCTGCTACGAGGTGCCGAAAGAGCTGGCCGACCAGGTCGCGCAGCAGGTGCCCGGCACCCGCTCGACCACCTCATGGGGCACGCCCGCCCTCGACCTCGGCGCCGGCGCGGCCCGGGTGCTCGCCCACCTGGGCGTCGAGACGGTCGACGTGGCTGCGTGCACCCTCGAAAGTGCCGACCTGCACTCGTATCGCCGTGACGCGGCGGCGTCGGGACGGCAGGCCGGCATCATCTGGCTCGCCGGTGCGTGTCGCACGAAGAATGCCGGCTGAGCGCTGCCACCATGGGTACGTTGCAGTGGCTACCGCAATTGATGAGGGGTTTGAAATGGCTGACGCACTGAAGAAGGCCGCCGTGTGGCTGGGGTTGGTGTCCGACAACAACTACGCCGGCTCTGAGTACGGTGCCGACGACGTCACCCAGCAGGTGCCGCGCGACGACGACCGGCAGCAGCAGGCCTACGCCCCGCAGGCGTCGTCCCAGGCAGCCCCGGCCGCACCCGTGCCCGCGGCGGCCACCGTCACCGAACTCGAATCGCGTCGTCCGGTCGCGCCCGCTCCGCGCACCGCCGACATCAGCCGCATCATCACCGTGCACCCGCGCACCTACAACGAGGCGCGCACCATCGGTGAGAACTTTCGCGACGGCGTGCCGGTGATCATGAACCTCGGCGACATGGAAGACGTCGACGCCAAGCGGCTGGTCGATTTCGCCGCCGGGCTGATCTTCGGGCTGCATGGCAGTATTGAACGCATCACCAGCAAGGTGTTCCTACTCTCGCCGCAGAACGTGAACGTGACGGCGGAAGACAAGGAGCGCATTGCCGGAGGGTTCTACAACCAGAGCTGAGCAGGCGGCGTGACCTGCGGCTCGACACCTGAAGGAAGTGCCCGTGCAGTTGGTCGGATTGATCCTGTGGTACGTGCTGTGGGCGTACCTGGCCGTGCTCATGGTGAGGGCTGTGCTGTCGTTCATTCCGCTGTTCGTGCGTGACTGGCAGCCGCGTGGGGTGATGCTGGTGATCGCCGAGTTCGTCTACACGCTCACTGATCCGCCGCTCCGCTTCATGGGCAGGATCATTCCGCCCCTGCGCATCGGTTCGACCAGTTTCGATCTGGGCTTTCTGGTGCTGTTTCTCGGCCTGTCGTTCGCGCAGCGAATGATCCCCTACATCTTCGCCTGACAGGCCGATTCTGCTTCGTCGCAGGCTTTGGCATGGCGCTACCGAACCGGCTAGCCTGACGAAGGCCCAATCGAGCAAAGACTCTTCCGTGAGGTGAAGCATGACCCTGTCCCTGGAGCAGGTCCGTCAAACCCGATTCCACTTGGCCCGGCGCAACGGGTACGAGCCGATGGACGTCGACAACTTCGTCGACAAGGTCGAGGTGACGCTGCAGCAGTTGGGCGAGGAGAACGAGACCCTCAAGCAGCAGCTCGACGCGCTGACCGCCGGTGGCGAGGGCGACGCCGCCGCACCCGGCGACGACCGCTCGGCCGACGTGCTGCGGCGCCAGTTGAACGAGTCGCACGCCGAGGTCGAGCGCCTGCGCGGCGAGCTCGAGGGTCGCGGCACCGAACTGGCCGGGGTGCAGGGCGAGTTGGACGCGGCCCGCGCTTCGCTGGCCGAGGGCGATCAGAGCGGCGCGCTCAGCGCGCTGCAGGCCGAGCTCGACCAGGCCAAGAAAGACCGCGACCAGGCCACCACCGACCTGGCGGAGCGCGACCAGCGCATCGCCGAACTCGAGAGCCAACTGGCGAGCGTACAGGCCGATCTCGAAGCCGCCCGCGGCGCTGCCGACGAGCGCACCGGCAAGGTCGAGAACATCGTGGTGACCGCCGCCCCCGACGCGGCCCCCGCCGTCACCAAGCTGCTGCAGATGGCCACCGAGCAGGCCGAGCGGCTGGTCAGCGAAGCCGCCGACGAGGCGCAACGCATCACCGCCGACGCCACCGCCAAGGCCGACTCGACGGTCGAGCAGGCCGCGGGCCAGGCCCACGAGACGCTCAGCGGCGCCAAGTCACGGGCCGAAGAGATCGAAACCCAGTCGAAGGCGGCCGCCGACTCGCTCGCCGTCGAACTGCGGGCGAAGGCCGAGGCCCTGCAAAGTGAGATCGACCAGCGCCGCACCGAGCTGTTCAGCTCGCTCGAGGGCGAGCGCGACGAGTTGCGCGGCAAGGTCGACCACCTGCGGTCGTTCGAGGCGCGCTACCGCGACAGCCTGACCACCCAGCTCAAGGCGCACCTCGATTCGCTCGCGGGCAACGCCCAGCCCGACGACGTTCCCGAGGTGCTGAACCAGCCGGCCGGCCAATCGGCAACCCCGCGCCTGGACGCGCTGCTGAACGATCAGAACTGATCGCGCGTCACGCCTTCGGTCGCGTCGCGGCGGGTGGTACTCTCTGCGCTCGGACATGACTGAAGGAGCCCCCCGATGCCTACGGCTCGCCACGCGAACCGGGTCGCCGACCCGACCGCGTCCATTCCGGTCGCCGAGGGTGAAGAACCCTGGACGGCCGAAGAACTCGACGAGATCCGCGACGAACTGACCGGTGAGGTGGCCCGGCTCGAACGCGCGATCTCGGTGGCCGAGGCGGGCCTGAAAGACCTGTTCTCAGACGGCAGCGAGGGCGCCGGCCGCGACCCCGCGGACGTCGGTTCGTCGAACTTCGAGCGCGACCAGGAGATGTCGCTGGCGCAGAACGCCCGCGAGATGCTGGAGCAGGCGCAGCTCGCGCTGCGGTTGTTCGAATCGGGGGAGTACGGAACATGCGAATCGTGCGGCCAGCCGATCGGCAAAGACCGGTTGCAGGTGTTTCCCCGAGCCACCCTGTGCGTTCCGTGCAAGCAGCGGGAGGAACGGCGATAGCCACCCCGAACCGACGCTACGCATTCTGGGCGGTGCTGCTGGGCGCCCTCGGCTTCGTCGCCGACTTCCTGGCCAAACGGTGGGCGCTGGCCAACCTCGACCCCGCCTCGCCCGTGCAGGTCATCCCGGGTCAGCTCTACCTGCACCTGATTCGCAACCCCGGCGCGGCCTTCAGCATGGGCGAGGGTGCCACCGTGCTGCTCACGTGCCTGGCCATCGCCGCCATGATCTTTCTGCTGGTCTGGATGGTGCCGCGGGTGCGGCACCCCGGGTGGGCGGCCGCGACGGGCCTGCTGCTCGCCGGCGTGTCGGGCAACCTGTTCGACCGGCTGTTCCGTGAACCGGGCCCGTTTCACGGCCACGTGATCGACTTTCTGCAGGTGCCCTGGTTCGCCGTGTTCAACGTGGCCGACATCTGGATCACCTTCGCCGCCGTCACCGTGATCTGGCTGACCATGATCACGCAGGTGAACCTGGCCGGCGAGCGGGTCGACCGGCCCGAGAAGGCCGACTCGAAGCCGTCCGGCGACGACACCGGAACGCCCGCGTCGTGAGCGTCCACCTGGTGCCCGACGGGCTGGCCGGCGAACGGGTGGACAGCGCGGTGGCCCGCATGACCGGGTTGTCGCGCAGCCGGGTCGACGAGCTGATCGCCCAGGGCCTCGTGCAACTCGACGGACGGGCGGTGCGCAAGTCCGTGCGGGTCGCCGGCGGTGAACTGCTCGAGGTGACGCTGCCGGCGCAGCCATCCGGGGTGCCGGTGGTGCCGCAGATGGTCGCCGGGCTGCGCATCGTGCACGACGACGCCGACATCGTCGTGGTCGACAAGCCGGCGGGGGTGGCGGCCCACCCGTCGCTGGGGTGGACGGGGCCGTCGGTCACCGAACATCTCGCAGCCGCCGGCTTTCGCATCTCGACCTCGGGTGCGCCCGAACGGCAGGGCGTGGTGCAGCGGCTCGACGTGGGCACATCGGGGCTGATGGTGGTGGCCAAGAGCGAGCGGGCCTACACGCTGCTCAAGCGCGCCTTTCGCGACCGCACGGTCGACAAGGTGTACCACGCGCTCGTGCAGGGCTTCCCCGACCCGCACACCGGCACCATCGACGCGCCCATCGGCCGGCACCCGGGGCACGACTGGAAGATGGCGATCGTCGACGGCGGTCGGCACAGTGTCACCCACTACGACACCCTGGAGGCGTTCAGGGGCGCCACCCTGCTCGAGGTTCATCTCGAAACCGGGCGCACCCACCAGATCAGGGTGCATATGGCCGCCATCGGCCACCCCTGCGTGGGCGACCCGCTGTACGGGGGCGACCCGGTGCTGGCGGCCCGGCTAGGGCTGGAGCGCCAATGGCTGCACGCGGTCGAACTCGGTTTCGACCACCCCGGCTCGGGCGAACCCGTCCGCTTCACCTCGCCCTACCCCGACGACCTGGCCCACGCCCTGGGCGTGGTGGCGCGCGACTGATCGTGCACCGTGGTGAAACATTCTCGTCACGTGCTTTCGCTAAGCTGACGACCGTGCGTAGAGCGAAGATCGTAGCAACACTGGGTCCGTCCACCGACAGCCTTGAGCGGGTGATCGGCCTGATCGAGGCCGGCGTGAACGTGGCTCGGCTCAACATGTCGCACGGCGACCACAAAGACCACATACGCCGGCTCAAGCTGGTGCGTGACGCGTCGCACGAGGTGGGCCGCCCGGTGGGCGTGTTCGCCGACCTGCAGGGCCCCAAGATCAGGCTGACGAGGTTCGAGAACGACTTCGCCATTCTGGTGCCGGGCGAGCAGTTCGTGATCACCACCGACGACGTGCTGGGCACCGCCGAGCGGGCGGGCACCACGCTGAAGACGCTCACCCAGGACGTGCAGCCCGGCGACGACATTCTGATCGACGACGGCAAGCTGCGGCTTCGGGCGGTCGAGGTGACCGACACCGAGGTGATCACCGAGGTCGTGGTCGGTGGCCGGGTGTCGAACAACAAGGGCATCAACCTGCCCGGCGTCGCGGTGTCGGTGCCGGCCCTGTCCGAAAAGGACGAGCACGACCTGCGCTGGGCGCTGCGGCACGGCGTCGACATGGTGGCGCTGTCGTTCGTGCGCAGCGCGTCCGACTATGACCGCGTGCGCGAGATCATGGATTCAGAAGACCGGCACGTGCCGGTGATCGCCAAGATCGAGAAGCCGCAGGCCGTGGCCAACCTGCAAGAGATCATCGACACCTTCGACGCGATCATGGTGGCCCGCGGTGACCTGGGCGTCGAACTACCCCCCGAGCAGGTGCCGTCGGTGCAGAAGCGCATCATCGAGAGCGCCCGCAAATGGGCCAAGCCGGTGATCGTGGCCACCCAGATGCTCGAGTCGATGATCAGCGCCCCGCAGCCCACCCGGGCCGAGACCTCTGATGTGGCCAACGCGATTCTGGACGGCGCCGACGCCGTGATGCTGTCGGGCGAGACCGCGATGGGCGAGTACCCGATCGAAGCGGTCGCGGTGATGAGCCGCATCATCAACTACACCGAAGAACAGGGACTGCATCAGATTCGCGCCATCGACTGGGACCCGCACACCCACTCGGGCGTCATCTCGATCGCCGCCATCGACATCGCCACCCGCATCGGTGCCAAGTACCTGGCCGCGTTCACCATTTCGGGCGACACCCCGCACCGGCTGGCCCGGTTGCGCAGCGAGATTCCGATCATGGCGTTCACGCCCAAGCCGCGCACGGCACAGGAACTGACGTTGTGCTGGGGCGTGCAGTCGTGGGTGACGCCCGAGTTCACCACCACCGAGGCCATGGTCGAGTCGGTGCAGGACGCGCTGCTCGAAACCGGCTGGGTGAAGCCGGGCGACTTAATCGTGATCGTGGCCGGCAACCCGGCCCGGTTCGGCGGTCAGACCAACTCGGTGCGCATCTACGAGTTGCACGGCTGACCAGCGCAGACGACAACGAGGGTGGCGGCGATGCCGTCACCCTCGTCGGTTCTGGGGTGGGTGGTCGCTGAGCCGGGAACGCGTGTTTCCTGACTGGTGCGAGAAACCGCCCCCGATCGGTCAGTCGCCGAGCTGCAACTTGGCCAGGTGGTGCGCCACGTCCTTGGTGGCAGGGTAGAGCTCGAGGTAGCGCCCGAACAGGTCGTCGTACAGGCCCTTGTTGTCGTCGTCGGGCGTGACGTTCGCGGACACCTTCATCCAGCTGGTGTCGGCGTCGGCCGCGCCGACGTTCTGCGCCGAGATCAGCGCGTCGCCGTAGCTGGCGCCGATGGCGAGCTTCGGCAGCACCTGATCGATGCCGCAGACGTCCGACATGATCTGGGTCCACAAACCGCCCTTGGTGCCGCCACCGACCGCCACGTAGCGCTTGCCCTCGCCGCCGGCCTCTTTGATCGACTCCAGCAGGTGCCTGGTGCCGAACGCCGTCGCCTCGAGCAGTGCCCGGTACAACTCGCCGCGGGTGGTGCTCAGCGTCAGGCCGGCGATCACGCCCCGGGCCATCGGGTCACTGATCGGGGTGCGTTCACCGGCGAAGTAGGGCAGCGCGAGCAGGCCGTTCGAGCCCGGTACCACGTCGCTGGCCTCTTCGGTGAGCACCGCGTACTCGACCCCGCCGGTGATGTCGCGCAGCCACGTGGTCAGCGCGCCAGAGGCCGACAGGCCGCCGGCGAGGGCGAACGTGTCCTTGTAGGTGCCGGTCAGTGCCCACAGGTTCGGGTGCGCCATGAAGTGGTCGGCGATCAGGTCGGCGACGATCGTGGAGCCGTACATCAGCATCACGTCGCCGGGATCCTTCACGCCCACGCTCAACGCCTCGCAGAACGCGTCCGTGCTGCCGACGCCGACCGGAATGCCCTCAGGCAGGCCGCTCAGCGCCGCACCCTGGGCGGTGACGTGGCCGGCGATGTCGTTGGAGTACTTCAGTTCGGGCAGCGGCAGGCCCGGCGCGACCATCTCGCACCATTCCGGGATCCAGTCCTGGGTCTTCGGCGAATACATCGGGTCGAACATCGAGGCCGACAGGTGGTCGAGCACGTACTCGCCGGTGAGCTTGAACGTCACGTAGGTCTGCGACATGAAGACGTACTTCGCCTTCTCCCACACCCAGGGCTCGTTGCGCACCGTCCACAGAAACTTGGGGCCCTGCGACTGTGAGGTGAGCACGTTGCCGCACTTCTCCACCAGAGCGTCGACACCGATCTTGTCGGTGAGTTCCTGGACCTCCTTGTAGGCGCGGGTGTCCACGCCGTAGAGAATGGCGGGCCGAAGCGGCTTGCCCTCGGCGTCGCAGAACAGGCTGCACGGGCCGATGCCGGAGGTGGTGATGCCGACGACGGGGCCGTCCGCCTTGCTCAGCAGATCATGGGTGATGGCCAGGAAGTCGGCCCACCACACCTCGTCCGCATCGTGCTCGACGTGGCCGGGCTTGGGCATGGAGGTTCTGTGGGCCTTCTCGGCGGTCGCGATCACCTTGCCGTTCAGTCGGGCCAGCACACCCTTCGAACTGCCGGTGCCGAAGTCGATTCCGATGACCAGACGTTTGTCTTTCGCCATGCTTGGTTCCTTTCTGGGAGCGTCGGTGCTCGGCGGAAGGACGGCCACGCTGCCTGCACTCCCGCAACAGCAAGGTATTCCAAACAGACGCCGGATGGGAGGGGATGAGTGTGAGAAGTGAGATTTTGTGTGTGGTTTGCCCCACTTTCGGTGAGAGGTCGTGCACCCGGAGGCGTGGACGAGGCCCGCTCAGTCGGGAACCACCGCCACCTTGATGCCCTCGCCCGACGCGACGAACTCGATGGCTTCGGCGGCCCGCGAGAGCCCGAAGGTGTGGGTGACCAGCGACATCGTGTCGATGGCGCCGCTCTCGATCAGCCGGACGGCCCGAACGAAGTTCTCGCGCCCCGAGTTGGAGGCACCCACCACGGTGATCTCTTTGTAGTGGATCAGGTTGGCGGCGATGGTCGACCAGCCCTCACCGGCCAGACCGGCGAAGATGCTCACCCGGCCGCGCTTGCGCACCAGACCCAGGCAGTCGTTGACCAGTTCGGGCACCCCGATGCACAGCACCGCCACGTCGGCACCCTCGCCGGCCGACAGGCCGTTGACCACGGCCGACAGGTCGTCGTTGGTCGGGTCGACGGTCACGGTGGCACCCAACGCCTCGGCGCTGGCCCGACGGGTCGCGGACGGGTCCGACACCACGACCGCCGCCGCACCCGCGATGCGGGCCAGTTGCAGGTGAATCAGCCCGATCGGCCCTGCTCCGACGATCACCACCACGTCGCCCACCTCGACCCGGTAGTTGTCCATGCCGTTCAGGCAGCACGAGATCGGCTCGGCGAGCGCCAGTTGGGCCGGTTCGAGGTGCGCCGACGCCTTCACCAGTTGCCCGCGTTCGATCGCCGCGCGCGGGATCAGCCAGTAGTCGGCCAGGCCGCCGTTGATGTCGTAGCCCACCAGGTGCACGTCGTCGCACAGGTGCTCGGTGCCGCGGCGGCAGGGCCCGCACACCCCACAGCACACCGAGGGCGGCATGCTCACCAGGTCACCCACCGCGAAACCCGTGACGCCCTCGCCGACGGCCTCGACGTAACCGGCCACCTCGTGCCCCAACACCACACCCAGTTCGACACCCTTCGACTTCTCGCCGCGCAGAATGCGAAGGTCGGTGCCGCAGACGGTGTTGGCGCCGACCCGGGTGAGCACCTCGCCCGGCCCGGGTGTCGGCGTGGCCAGTTCGGTGAGTTCGGCCGGCCGACCAGGGCCGCGATAGGTGAAACCGCGCATGATCACTCCTGTTGGACGAATCCGCATCGGCGGCGGACGATGACGGTGGCCTCCGTCCGCAGCGTCGATGCTTCGCACGGTGGTCAGCGGCCTGCCGGTTCTTGCCGACGGTTCTCAGCATGCTACAAATCGCGAGCCGGTGGCCGTCGGCCGGTCACGCCCCGTCGAATACGGGTGGCCGAGTTCGCGCCCATCCGAAGGGAGTACTGAGAGGGCCTCCCTCGCCGGTTCACGGTGTGATGGCGGCACGGGTGAAGTGCCCAGGAGGGGAGTCGAACCCCTATGCCCTTTCGGGCAGACGGGTTTGAGCCGTCCGCGTATGCCATTCCGCCACCTGGGCCAGAGCCCTACGATCATGCCACATTCTGGTTGGCCATGCTGGCCGGGGTAAGGTGCTCTGTGCAGCAGCCGTCGGCGAACCGAGGCCGAGGCAGACCTGATCCCTTGACAGAAGAGTGCAACCCATGACGTCCGAAGCCGTAGCCACCCCCGGCCGAGCCCGCGTGCTCGTCGCTGAGGACGAAGCCCTGATCCGCCTGGATCTGGTCGAACTGCTCACCGGCGAGGGCTACGAAGTGGTGGGTGAGGCCGGCGACGGCGAACAGGCCCTGTCGATGGCCCGCGAGCTCGAACCCGATCTCGTCGTGATGGACGTCAAGATGCCCAAGATGGACGGCATCTCGGCCGCGTCTGTGATCGCCGAAGAACGCATCGCCCCCGTGGTGATGCTCACCGCGTTCAGCCAACGTGAACTGGTCGAACGCGCCCGTGAGGCGGGTGCGATGGCGTACGTGGTGAAGCCGTTCGACGCCTCCGACGTGGTGCCGGCGATCGAACTGGCGATGGCCCGCTACGCCGAACTGCGCGCAGTCGAAGAAGAGGTCGAAGACCTGCAGGAGCGGTTCGAGTCGCGCAAGCTGGTCGAGCAGGCGAAGGGCCTGCTCATGGAGGGTCTTGGCCTCACCGAGCCCGAGGCGTTCCGGTGGATCCAGAAGACGGCGATGGACCTGCGCAAGTCGATGCGCGAGGTCGCCGAAGGAGTCATCGACCACTCGAAGGCCGGCAAGAAGCCCAAGCGCTGACCGCTTCCCTGGTCGAGCTTGTCGAGACCCCGGTGGTTGCGTTGGTTGCCGCGGAGCGGGGCTGACGCCTTCATCCCGGCGAACGCCGGGATCTCGGATCGGGCCCGTTCGCCTGACCCGCTCGTCCGGGTCGGGTTGTCATCGGCGAACGCCGGGATCCCTTTCGCAGCTGACGAGGTCGCCGAGCGGCGCCGCACGTCGTGAGATTACGTCCGACGTCGACGGCGTCTGCGCTGAGCAGGCGGTAACGCCCCTCGAATCGGACGTAATCTCACGGGCGGGTGGCGACGACGGCGGTGGCGTCCAGGTCGTCATCGGTGTGCGCTTCGGGCCAGAGGCCGGCACGATCGAACATGGCCGTCGCGCCCGGCACCTGGGCGGGGGCCACCTCGATCAGCAGCCGGCCACCCGGCGCGAGCCAGTCGTCAGCGTCCATGGCGATGCGGCGGTGCACGTCGAGGCCGTCGCGGCCGCCGTCCAGAGAGATGCGGGGCTCGTGATCACGCGCCTCGGGCGGCATCAGCGCGATGCTGTCACTCGGCACGTACGGTGCGTTCGCCAGGGCCACGTCGACGCGCCCGCGCAACCCGGTCGGCAGCGCCGCCCACAGGTCGCCGGCGAACACCTGGGCGCCGGGCAGGTTGCCCCGGGCGCACGTCACGGCCCGGTCGTCGACGTCGCACGCGTACAGCTCCACGCCCGGCACCCGACGCGCCAGGGCTGCTGCCAGGGCGCCGCTGCCGCAGCACAGGTCCACCGCCACGGCACCGGCCGCCAGCCCGCGGGCCCCGAGTCGCACCAACAACGCAGAACGTTGCCGGGGCACGAAGACGCCTGGTGACACGCTGATCCGGAGCCCGTCGAACTCGGCCCAGCCGAGCACCTGCTCCAGGGGTTCACCCGCCACCCGGCGCGCGACCAGGGCGTCCAACGAGCCGGGAGCGGCCAGCAGCAGCGCCGCCTCGTCTTCGGCGAACACGCAGCCGGCCGCTCGCAACGCGGCGACCACCTGCGCAGTGTTCACCGCCGCTTCGGCCGCTGCAGTGCGCACGTCACCCGGGCCGTGCAGAGCCGATCACCGGCGTCGTTGGTGATCGCCACCTCCCAGGTGCCGAGCCGTCCGCCGATGTAGAGCGGGGTGGCCGCGCCGTTGACCCAGCCGTCGCGAATCGAGCGGTGGTGGGTGGCGTTGAGGTCGACGCCGAAGATCACCCCGCCCGGGCCCACCTCGGCGAAGGCCGCCATCGAGGCCAGGGTCTCGGCCAGCACGCACGACGCCCCGCCGTGCCAGAACCCGAACGGCTGGGTGTTGCCGGCCACGGGCATGCGGCCGGTGGTGCGCTGCGCCGACAGCTCGAACAACTCGAAACCCATCTTCTCGTCGAGCGCGCTGCTGATCTCGTGGGCCCAGTCGGGAAGCGTCATGGGGTCACGATTGCACATTCGGGGCGGCGCGAAATTTGTCGGTGGGCTCCGCTACCCTCGCACGAGTGAGCGACGAGCCGGGCACCCTGCTGTTGATCGACGGCCACTCGGTGGCCTACCGGGCCTTCTTCGCCCTGCCGGTGGAGAACTTCGCCACCACCACGGGCCAGCACACCAACGCCGTCTACGGCTTCACGTCCATGCTCATCAACGTGCTGCGCGACGAGCAGCCCACCCATCTGGCGGTCGCGTTCGACGTGTCGCGGCAGACGTTTCGCAGCAACCTCTACAGCGAGTACAAGGCCAATCGCAGCAAGTCGCCGCAAGAGTTCACCGGCCAGGTCGCGCTCATCAAAGAGGTGTTGGACGCGCTGAACGTCACCCACGTCGAGCTGGACGGGTTCGAGGCCGACGACATCATCGGCACGCTGGCCAAGCAGGCCGAGGGGCAGGGCATGAAGGTGCTGATCTGCACCGGCGATCGCGACACCTTTCAACTCGTCAGCCCCGATGTCACCGTGCTCTACCCGCGCAAAGGCGTCTCAGACCTGGCCCGCATGACCCCCGAAGCGGTCGAAGAGCGCTACTTCGTGCCGCCCGCGCAGTACCCCGAACTGGCGGCGCTGGTGGGGGAGTCGTCCGACAACCTTCCGGGCGTGCCCGGTGTGGGGCCGAAGACCGCGGCCAAGTGGATCGCCACCTACGAAGGGCTCGAGAACATCGTGCGCCGGGCCGCCGAGATTCCGGGCAAGGCGGGCGAGTCGTTTCGCGCCCACCTCGACGACGTGGTGCGCAACCGCGAGGTGAACGCGCTGGTGTGCGATCTCGACCTGCCCGTGACGCTGTCTGAGCTCGAGCGCCGCGACTGGAACCGAGAGGCGGTGCACACGGTCTTCGACGGGTTGGAGTTCCGGGTGCTGCGCGACCGACTGATGGAAACCCTGCCCGCCGAACAGACCGGCCCCACCGGCGGCTTCGAGGTGGCGGGTGACGTGCTCGAACCCGGCGCGCTGGGCGACTGGCTCGCCACCCACGGCCGCGGTGAGCTGACCGGGCTCGACGTCACCGGCCAGTGGCGAGCGGGCACCGGCGACATCTCCGGCCTGGCGCTGGCTGCCGCCGACGGCGCCGCCTGCTGGTTGGACGTCACCGAACTCACCCCGGCCGACGACACGGCGCTCGCCGACTGGCTGGCCGACGATTCCGCTCGCAAGGCGCTGCACGACGCCAAGGGCCCGCTGCTGGCCATCTGGGCGCGCGGGTGGCAGTTGAACGGCCTGGCCAGCGACACGCAGTTGGCCGCGTACCTGCTGCGGCCCGACCAGCGCATCTACGACCTGGGTGACCTGACCGCCCGGCACCTCAAGCGCGAGCTGAGCGCTGAGGCGCCCACGGCGCAACCGCAAGACCAGTTGGCGTTCGACTTCGACGACCCCGACCAGGGGCAGGACTCGATGATTCGCGCCCGGGCAGTCATCGATCTGGCCGTTGCCCTCGAGGCCGAGCTCGATGAACGGGGCGAGGCCTCGCTGCTGGCCGACGTCGAACTGCCACTGCTGCGCACCCTGGCGGTGATGGAGCGCGACGGCATCGCGGTCGACGCCGACTACCTCGACCAACTGCACAGCGACTTCGACACCGCGGTGCGCAACGCCGAGAGCGACGCCTACGCGGTGCTCGGCCGGCAGATCAACCTGGGTTCACCCAAGCAGCTGCAAGAGGTGCTGTTCGACGAGCTGGGCATGCCCAAGACGCGGCGCACCAAGACCGGCTACACCACCGACGCGGAGTCGTTGGAGGGGTTGTTCGTCAAGACCGAGCACCCGTTCCTGGCGCACCTGCTGCGGCACCGCGACCAGATCAGGTTGCGGCAGACCGTCGAGGGGCTACAGAAGTCCATCGCCGACGACGGTCGCGTGCACACCACCTACATTCAAACCATCGCGGCCACTGGACGGCTCAGTTCGACCGACCCGAATCTGCAGAACATTCCGATTCGCACCGAAGAGGGCCGGCGGATCAGGCGGGCGTTCGTGGTGGGGGCCGGCTACGACACGCTGATGACGGCCGACTACAGCCAGATCGAGATGCGCATCATGGCGCACGCGTCCGAAGATGCCGGGCTGATCGAGGCGTTCCACTCGGGTGAGGACTTTCACACCGTGATGGCGTCACGGGTGTTCGCGGTCGAGCCCGACCAGGTCGACACTCGCATGCGGGCCCGCATCAAGGCGATGAACTACGGCCTCGCCTACGGGCTCAGCGCCTACGGGTTGTCGCAGCAACTGAAGATCGAGGTGTCCGAGGCGAAGGGCCTGATGGACGAGTACTTCGAGCGGTTCGGCAACGTGCGCGACTACTTGCGCGAGATCGTCCGAACCGCCGGCAAGACGGGGTACACCGAAACCATTCTGGGTCGCCGGCGGTACTTGCCGGATCTCACCTCATCGAACCGCCAGCGCCGTGAGATGGCCGAACGAATGGCGCTGAACGCCCCCATTCAGGGGTCGGCGGCCGACATCATCAAGGTCGCGATGCTCGACGTCGAGGCCGCGCTGGCCGCGCAGGGGCTGGCGTCACGCATGCTGCTGCAGGTGCACGACGAACTGGTGTTCGAGATCGCCCCCGGTGAGGCAGAGGCAATGGAAGCCCTGGTCAGAGACAAGATGGGCCACGCGGTCGACCTGGCCGTTCCGCTCGAGGTCTCGGTGGGCACCGGACGCTCCTGGCACGAGGCGGCGCACTAGCCCTCGGTCGAGACGTTCCGCTGGGCGAGCTTGTCGAATCCCGTTCTGCTGGTCGACCTTGTCTGGTTGCGTTCAGTACCGCCATCCGCTTCAATGTCGCGTCTGACAGGGGTCGAGCTTGTTTGGAAAGCCGGTCGTCAGTGCCGTCCGCAGTCATCCCGGCGAACGCCGGGATCTCTGGTGCGGTGCGCCGGAGGTGAGATCCCGCATCAAGTCCGGGATGACGGTCGCTGGTTGGGTTGCGGGTCGACGGTGAGGGGTGTCGGCAAGTTCGACCGACGGTGAGGGTCTCGACAACGCTACCGACGCAAAGCGCAACGCTGAAGCGGAGTGGGCGCGTCCGCTCCGCGGCGCAGACGCAACCAAGGCAACGGCAGCAGACGGAACCAGATCAACGGCAGTCGACGCAACCCAACCGAAGACGTGGACAATCTCGCCCGGCGGATTGACTCAGCGAATGGTCGCCAGCACCTCGGTGCGCTCCGCGCCGTCTTCGGTCCACGTGCCCGTCAGCGTGCCCAGGGGCACCGCGGTGTGAATGTGCTCGCCGTCCAACACCCGCACCAGACGCGCGGCCTCCATGGACGCGTTCGACACCAGCGTGATGCCGCTGCCGACCACCGTCATGCTCTTCTCGCCGCGCGACAGGTCGGCCTCATTGTCGCCCTCGTGGATCACCCGAATCAGTTCGGCCACGTACACCGGATCACCGGTGGCGTCGTACACCCAGCGCTTGCCCAGCACCGAGTGGTCCGTGGTGCCGACCAGGTAGGCGTCCTCGCCGTCCAGCGCCTCGTCACGGTAGGTGAGCGGCACCTGATACACCACCCCGCCGCTGCGGACGATCATGGTCTCGATGCCGACTTCGCCGTCCGGGTCGACGAACCTGAAGGACGCCACCCGCTCCAGATCGCCGGCGTCTCCGGTGAACCAGGGCTGCGACGGCAGCCACTGCGCCAGCAGTTCGAGCTTGCTGGGCGTGAGTTGGGCCTCGTGGATGGTTGCTGTGCCGCTCATGGGGGGATCCTTCCCGATCCTCGTCGGTTGTCGCTACGGCACAACGCTAGACCCGGGCGGCGACCGGCGCTGATCGATCGCCCATTCGTTCACTGCGCGCACTCGGTTGCATCCGCATCGTGAGACTGCGCCCGCAGAATTTGACCCGCCGGTGCCCGGTCGACAAAATCCTACTACGCCCATAGGGGATGAGTGAAATAAACCCAGATCCACCAATAACTTTTCGACCCATCCCCTCCATCGCGGGCACATCATCGACAGGAGTTGTCTCATGACCGTCTCACGCAGAGCCGTGATCACCGCACTCTCGGCATCGGTTGCCCTGGCGATGACCGGCTGCGCCGGAGCCGGATCGAGCGACTCGACCGCCGCTCCGGCGTCGCCGGCCGGTGGTGGCGCGACGGTGCTCAACCTCTACGCCTACGCCGTGCCCAAGGTCGGCTTCGACGCCCTCATTCCCGCCTTCAACGCCACGGCCCAGGGTGCAGGCGTGCAGTTCCAGGCCTCCTACGGCGCCTCGGGGGATCAGTCGCGCAAGGTCGCGTCGGGTGCCGAGGCCGACGTGGTCAACTTCTCGGTCACGCCCGACGTCACCCGCCTCGTGGACGCCGGGCTGGTCGACCCGAACTGGGCCGCCGGCGAGCACAAGGGCATTCCCTTCGGCTCGGTGGTCACCATCGTGGTGCGCAAGGGCAACCCCAAGGGCATCAAGGACTGGGACGACCTGCTCAAGCCCGGCGTCGAGGTGGTGACCCCCAACCCCTTCAGTTCGGGTTCGGCCAAGTGGAACCTGCTCGCCCCCTACGCCACCTTCAGCGACGGCGGCAAGAACCCGCAGGCCGGTCTCGACTACATCGGCAAACTGGTCGCCGACCACATCAAAGTGCAGCCCAAGTCAGGGCGCGAGGCCACCGAGACCTTTCTGCAGGGCACGGGTGACGTGTTGCTGAGCTACGAGAACGAGGCGCTGTTCGCAGAGGGCCAGGGTGACCCGGTCGAGCACGTCACGCCGCCGAGCACCTTCAAGATCGAGAACCCGGTGGCCGTGCTCAAGGCCAGCAAGAACCTGGCCGCAGCCGAAGCGTTCCGCGACTTTCTCTACACCCCCGAGGCGCAGAAACTGTGGGCGCAGGCCGGCTTCCGTCCGGTCGACCCGACCGTGGCGAAAGAGTTCGCCGGCAAGTTCCCGCAGCCCACGAAGCTCTGGACGATCGACGACCTGGGTGGCTGGAAGGCCGTCGACGCCGACCTGTTCGCCAAAGACACGGGCAAGATCGCGGTGATCTACGACCAGGCCACCTCGTGACGACCACGACCACCACCTCGGGAGTCACCGCTTCCGCGGCACCCGAGGCTCCACCCCCGGCCCCGGCGCGTCCGCTCCCACCCCTGTTCCGCGCTCGCCGGGCCGGTCACGTCAACGGGCTCACCCTCGGCGTGGTGGTGCTGTGGCTCAGCCTGATCGTGCTGCTGCCCCTGGCGGCCCTGACCGTCACCTCGTTCTCGGACGGCTGGACGGGCTTCTGGGCGGCGGTCACCGCCCCGGTCGCGCTGGCCGCGCTGGGCACGACGATTCTGGTCTCGGCGGTGGTCGCCCTGCTCAACGTGGTGGTCGGCACCTTGATCGCCTGGGTGCTGGTGCGCGACGAGTTCGTCGGCAAACGCTTCGTGGACGCACTGATCGACCTGCCGTTCGCCCTGCCCACCATCGTGGCCAGCATCGTGCTGCTCTCGCTGTACGGGCCGAACAGTCCGATCGGAGTGGAACTGAACGCCACGCGGTGGGGCCTCATCGTCGCGCTCGCCTTTGTCACCCTGCCGTTCGTGGTGCGGTCGGTGCAGCCGGTGCTGATCGAGGTCGACCGCGACGTCGAGCAGGCGGCGGCCTCGCTCGGCGCCAACAACTGGACGATCTTCCGCCGCGTCGTGCTGCCCACGCTGGCGCCGTCCATCATCTCGGGCGGGGGACTGGCATTCGCGCGGGCGATCGGTGAGTACGGCTCGGTGGTGCTGATCGGCGGCAACATTCCGCGCGAGACCCAGGTGGCCAGCCAATACATCCAGCAACAGATCGAGATCGACCGGCCGGTGAACGCCGCCGCGGTGTCGGTGGCTCTGCTGGCCATCTCGTTCGCCACCCTGCTGGTGCTGCGTTTCTTCGCCTCCCGCGGGCAAGACCGTGAGGAGCGGGCGCGATGAAGCTCAGCACCCCCGCCCGCATCGGGCTGCGCACGGTCGCACTGCTGTATCTCACCGTGCTGCTGGTGGTGCCGATCGTGACGATCCTGTGGCGCACCTTCGAGCCTGGCTTCGGCGCGTTCTGGGCGTCCATTCGCACCCCGGCGGCGATCTCGGCGCTCAACCTGTCGCTGCTGATCGTGGCCATCGTGGTGCCGCTCAACGTGGTCTTCGGCGTGATCACCGCACTCGCCCTGGTGCGTGGACGGTTCCCCGGCCGCCGGCTGCTCTCGGGCGTGGTCGACCTGCCGTTCGCCGTCTCGCCGATCGTGGTGGGCGTCTCCCTGATCATGCTGTGGGGCGTGCACGGCTGGTTCGGCGGCATCGAGAACACCGGCATCAAGGTGATCTTCGGCCTGCCCGGCATGGTGATCGCCACGCTGTTCGTCACACTGCCGTTCGTGGTGCGCGAGGTCGAACCCGTGCTGCACGAGATCGGCACCGAGCAGGAGCAGGCCGCGGCCACCCTGGGTGCGTCCGGCTGGCAGACCTTCTTTCGCATCACCCTGCCCGCGATTCGCTGGGGGCTCACCTACGGCATCGTGCTGACGGTGGCCCGCTCGCTGGGCGAGTTCGGCGCAGTGATCATGGTGAGTTCCGGCTTTCCCGGCGTCTCGCAGACGCTCACGCTGCTGGTTCATTCCCGCTACATCGACGACCACAACATCCACGGCGCCTACTCCGCGGCCACCCTGCTGATGTTCCTCGCCATCGTCACCCTGCTGCTGATGAGCCTGCTCGACCGCAAACGCCCCGCCACCCCAGGAAGTGCGCCATGATCACCGTCACCCACGCCGACAAGTCCTACGGCACGTTCAAAGCCTTGGACGACGTGTCGCTCGACATTCCCTCGGGCACGTTGACGGCACTGCTCGGGCCGTCCGGCTCGGGCAAGTCGACCCTGCTGCGCGCCATCGCCGGCCTCGAAGACCTCGACGGCGGCTCGGTGGTGATCGCCGGCCAGGACGTCACCCACCTGCCGCCCCAGCGACGCGGAATCGGCTTCGTGTTTCAGCACTACGCGGCGTTCAAGCACCTGACCGTGCGCGACAACGTGGCGTTCGGGCTGACCATTCGCAAGCGGCCCAAGGCCGAGACCACCAAACGCGTGGACGATCTGCTCGAGGTGGTCGGACTGGCCGGCTTTCAGCACCGCTACCCGGCCCAGCTCTCGGGCGGCCAGCGGCAGCGCATGGCGCTGGCCCGGGCGCTGGCGGTCGATCCGCAGGTGCTGCTGCTCGACGAACCGTTCGGCGCGCTCGACGCCAAGGTGCGCGACGACCTGCGCCGCTGGCTGCGCCGCCTGCACGACGAGGTACACGTCACCACCGTGCTGGTCACCCACGACCAGGAGGAGGCACTCGACGTCGCCGACCGCATCGCGGTGCTCAACGCCGGCCGCATCGAACAGGTCGGCAGCCCCGACGAGCTCTACGAACAACCCGCGAACCCCTTCGTGATGTCGTTTCTCGGTTCGGTGTCACGGTTGAACGGCGAAATCGCCCGGCCGCACGACCTGCGCATCGAACGCGATCGTCAGGTGGCGATCACCGAAGCCGAACGCACCGGCGTCCGAGTCACCGAAGCCCGGGTCGAACGGCTCGTCCGGCTCGGTTTCGAGGTGCGCATCGAGCTCAGCCACACCACCACCGGCGACCAGTTCTTCGCCCAGTTGACCCGGGCCGAAGCGTCCGGGCTGGCACTCACGGTGGGTGACGTGGTGTGGGTGCTGCCCACCCACACGCTCGGCACTGGGCTGCCCGCTCTCGCCGGCGAGGAGGAGTTCCCAGCACTCGCGGTGTGACCGGGTGGGCGACGCGCAACAATGAGAGCCGTGGAGATCTCTGCCAAGACCGAATACGCCGTGCGGGCCATGCTCGAACTCGCGGACGCGTCAGACCCCTGGTCGGCGCCGGTTTCGGTGGACGTGCTCGCGCAGGGTCAGGGACTGCCGCGCAAGTTTCTGGAGGCCATTCTGGCCGACCTGCGCCGCGCCGAACTGGTGATCAGCACCAAAGGGTCCCGCGGTGGCTACCAGCTGGCCCGGCCCGCGTCCGAGATCGCCGTCGGGGCGATCTTCCGGGCGGTGGACGGTCCGCTGGCCGAGGTGCGCGGACGGCGTCCGCACCAGACGGAGTACGACGGGGTGGCGAAGCACCTGCCCGTGCTGTGGGTGGCGGTGCGCAGCAGCCTGCGCCAGGTGTTGGACGACACCTCGCTCGAACAACTGCGCAGCGGCGACCTGCCGGGGCACGTCCGTGATCTGGCCGCCGAGCCCGACGCGTGGTCGTCACGCTGATCGAGCTCAACGGGGTTCTGGGGTGCGACAACGTGGCGCGAGTTCGGAACCGTCCCCAACTATCGCCACCGGCGCGCAGCAGCCTCGCCGGTTTGCTTGTCACGACGCCTGATCGAGCTCGTCGAGATCCGCTCGGGTGCCGGGACGTCGAACCAGCACGACGATTGGTGCTCGATGGGTTTCGACCAGCGGAGAGCGCACCCTGCACCCTTTTGGGAAATTGCTCTCCGCGCGGCCGCTAGGTACGCTGGTGCAGCCTCGCAATCTGTGGGTCCTCAGACCGAGCAGGTTCCGCGAGCCCCTGATGATGAATTTCTCGGACCTCTCCGGCGAACCGAATCTGGCAGGAGCATGATTGCGGCGCGCCCACAACGTTCAGTCAACATATCGGAGCCCTACTACATGACCTCCTCTCCCGAGGCAGCCCAGATCGCGATCGACGACCTGGGATCCCCCGAGGCCTTTCTCGCCGCGGTGGACGCAACCATCAAGTACTTCAATGACGGCGACATCGTCACCGGCACCGTCGTCAAGGTCGACCGCGACGAGGTACTCCTCGACATCGGTTACAAGACCGAAGGCGTCATTCCTTCCAAGGAACTCTCCATCAAGCACGACGTGGACCCGTTCGAGGTCGTCGCCGTCGGCGATGAGATCGAGGCCCTGGTTCAGCAGAAGGAAGACAAGGAAGGCCGCCTGATCCTGTCCAAGAAGCGGGCTCAGTACGAGCGCGCCTGGGGCACGATCGAGAAGGTCAAAGAGTCCGACGGCGTCGTCACCGGCAAGGTGATCGAGGTGGTCAAGGGTGGTCTGATCATCGACATCGGCCTGCGCGGCTTCCTGCCCGCGTCCCTGGTCGAGATGCGCCGCGTGCGCGACCTGCAGCCCTACGTGGGCATGGAGCTCGAGGCCAAGATCATCGAGCTCGACAAGAACCGCAACAACGTGGTGCTGTCGCGCCGCGCGTGGCTCGAGCAGACCCAGTCCGAGGTGCGCCACACGTTCCTCAACCAGCTCGGCAAGGGCCAGATCCGCAAGGGCGTCGTGTCGTCGATCGTCAACTTCGGCGCGTTCGTCGATCTGGGCGGCGTGGACGGCCTCGTGCACGTCTCTGAGCTGTCGTGGAAGCACATCGACCACCCGTCCGAGGTCGTCGCCGTCGGTGACGAGGTCACCGTCGAGGTGCTGGACGTCGACATGGACCGCGAGCGCGTCTCGCTGTCGCTGAAGGCGACCCAGGAAGACCCGTGGCAGACCTTCGCCCGGACCCACCAGATCGGCCAGATCGTGCCGGGCAAGGTCACCAAGCTGGTGCCGTTCGGTGCGTTCGTCCGCGTCGAGGAGGGCATCGAGGGTCTGGTGCACATCTCCGAGCTCGCCGAGCGTCACGTCGAGATCCCCGAGCAGGTCGTCCAGGTCAACGACGACGTCATGGTCAAGATCATCGACATCGACCTCGAGCGTCGCCGGATCTCGCTGTCGCTCAAGCAGGCCAACGAGGGTGTCGACATGCATGCCGACGACTTCGACCCGGCGCTGTACGGCATGAGCGCGTCCTACGACGAGCAGGGCAACTACATCTACCCCGAGGGCTTCGATCCCGAGACCCAGGAGTGGAAGCCCGGCTACGAGGAGCAGCAGGCGGCGTGGGAGCGGCAGTACGCCGAGGCCCAGGCCCGCTGGGAGGCGCACAAGGCCCAGGTCAAGGACGCCGAGGCCGCTGGGGTCGAGGCCGCCGTGGCCCAGGTCAGCACCGCCGCGTACTCCGCGGGTGGCGCCACCGAGGATTCGGCTCCCGAGGGCTCGCTGGCCTCCGACGAGGCGCTGCAGGCTCTGCGCGACCGCCTCACCGGCAGCCGCTGACCGCAAGCCAACACACACGCGAACGGCCCCCACCATCCGGTGGGGGCCGTTTCGCGTCACAATCGACACGTGACCAGGGGTGCGGGGTTGTTGATCGGGCTGACCGGCGGCATCGCGTCGGGCAAGAGCGCAGTCGCCGACCGGCTGGCCGAGCTCGGCGCGGTGATCATCGACGCCGACGTGCTCGCCCGCGAGGTGGTCGCACCCGGCACGCCCGGTCTGGCCGCGATCGCGCAACGCTTCGGGCCCGAGGTGCTGCAACCGGACGGCACGTTGAACCGGCCCGCGCTCGGTGCCGTCATATTCGCTGACGAAGGTGCCCGACGTGACCTGGAGGCGATCGTGCACCCGGCCGTCCGGGCGCGGGCCGCCGAGTTGACCCGGGCGGCGCCCTCGGACGCGGTCGTGGTGCAGGTGATTCCGCTGCTGGTCGAAACCGGGCAGCAGAAGTCGTTCGACCGGGTGGTCGTGGTCGACGTCGACGCGGCTGTGCAGGTGCGCCGGCTGGTTGCCCGCAACGGCCTGTCGACCGAACAGGCCATGGCTCGCATCAGCGCGCAGGTCACCCGCGGGGAGCGTCTCGCGGCCGCCGACGATGTGCTCGACAACAACGGCACGCCCGAGCAGTTACGAGCGGCCGTCGATGCGCTGTGGACACGTTGGCACCAGCCTGCCTAGCCCCGCAACCACCGTGTGGCATGGTGTGATGCATGACCGGCTCTCACCCCCCGAGCTACGAGAACTACCCGCCGCCCAGGGCAGATCGACCGATCGCCGACGAGCCGGGCACCGGTGGCTCGTCGGGTTGGACGCCCACACCGGCCCCGTCCGGCGGCTCGCTGCAGCCGGGGTCTGGGCCGCAGTCGTCTCGACGTACCGTGCTGACCGCAGCAGGCCTCGTGGTGGCGGGCGTGGTGGCGGTGACGATCTTCGCGAACAATGCCGGCGAGCCGGATGAGCCCGATCCGATGGAGTCATCGATCGACGACCCGGACGACCCCGACGAACCGATCTACGATCTGGACGGCTACCAGGTCGTCGCCGACAGCGATTGGCAGGTTCGCTCGTCGACCCCGCACCGGCTGGTGCTCGCGAACGGGCCGAGCCTGGTGACCTTCCTGGCCTATCAGGCGGGGCAGGATGCAGCCGCCCTCGATGAGGCACGGCAGCAGTTGAAGCGCTACGCCGCCGAGGTGCGTACGTTCAAGCAGGTCAGCGACAACTCAGAGGAGTCGGACGACCTCGAAACGGCCGAACTGATCGGCACCGGAACCGTGGACGGCAAGCCGGTGGACGTCGTCTCATCGGTGCGCATCGCCGTCAGCGACGACTACCAGGCCCTTGCGGTGGTGTCGGTGGTACTGAAAGCCATGACCGTGGCGGCCAGGCAGGCCAAGCAGATGCGCGAAGACTTTCTCGATCAGCTCGGCTGAGGCGTTCTGACCTCCGGGCAGCCCACGATCCCGCAGCACACCGGGGCGGCGCACGGTGGGGTGATCCCTCGCCTTGAGAGACTGGTCGGCACGTGGCCGCCCAGGTCACCCACCGACCGAAAGGAAACCACCGTGCAGTGCACTCGTTGCCACGCGGACATTCCAGAGGCTGCTCACTACTGCCAACAGTGCGGCCTCGACGCCCGCGCCGGTGATGGCGCCCGCAGGTCGTCGTTCGCGGCCAAACCGAACGAGTCTGTGGTGTCTCTCAAACTCGTCTCGACGATCATGCCCAGGGGTGCCGCCGTGCGTCCGATGACCTACCAGTTCGCGCTCGGGCTCGCGCTGCTGGCCACGGTGATCGTGGGCGCCACCGGAGCACTGCCGATCGCGGTGCTGATCGCCGCCTTCGCCATGCCGATCGTCTACATCGTCTACCTGTACGACGTGAACATGTGGGAGGACGAACCCCTGCTGGTCACCGGCCTGGCCTTCGTGCTCACCGCCGTGCTGGGCGGTGGCTGGACCTGGCTCTGGACGAGTTGGCGCGGCTCAACCAGCGCGGGTTCGTCGTTCGACGCGACCGCCACGTTGCCCACCGTCAGCGGGTTTCTGATCGCCGCCGTGCTCGCCCCAGTGATCGGCGAGGCGATTCGCCAGGTCGGCCCGGTGCTGCTGGCGTCCAGGCCCGAGTTCGACGACCTGATGGACGGCCTGACGTTCGGCGTCATCTCGGGCGTCGCGTTCGCCACGGGTGACACGCTGGTCAAGCACTGGCCGCTGATCACCGGCGGCTACGCCGGTGCGGCGGACGCCCCCACCTGGATTTCGCTGCTGGTGCTCGAAGGTTTCGTGAAGCCCTTGGTGATGGGCACCGCCACCGGCATCGCCTGCGCCGAGTTCTCGGGGCTCGGCGAGGGCCACGACGGCTTCACCCCCCGTTACTTTCGCGGCGTGGCCGAGGCCGTCGCGGCCAACGTGCTGTACGCGGGCGGCACCTACCTGCTCACCTTCCTGGGTAACCAGGTGCTGGCGCTGGTGCTGTCCGTTCTGTGGGGCCTGGCCATTCTTGCGGTGCTCATCATTCGCATTCGCACGGCCCTGCACCGAGGCCTGATGGAGGCGGCGCTCGAGTCGACCGCACGGGCGCGAGGGGTCGGGCCGGGGCTGGAGTTCTGCCCCTCGTGTGAGATGCCGCTGCTGCCCGCCGCCGAGTTCTGCTCCAACTGCGGCGTCAGCGTGCGAGCCACCTTGAAGGTGCACCCACCGTCGAAGGACGCCGCGGCCTCAGCGGGCGGTACCCCGAGAGAGGGGGCGCAGGCATGAGCCAGAACCAGTTCCCGGGCCAGGGTGGCCAGCAGTTCCCGCAGGGTGGCCAGCAGTTCCCGCAGGGTGGCCAGCAGTTCCCGCAGGGTGGGCAGCAGTTCCCGCAGGGTGGCCAGCAGTTCCCCCAGGGTGGCCAGCAGTACCCGCAGGGCGGGCAGCAGTACCCGCCGGCCGGCCAGGGCCCCGGCGGCTACGGCCAACCCCCGGGCGGCCCGCAGGGCCCCTATCAGCCGCAGCCACCCAAGCCGAAGAGCA
>ERZ724512.211-NODE-211-length-24495-cov-6.493576_pt1 | contig 24495 bp, 28 predicted proteins | sample MGYA00376045_ERZ724512 | MGnify/ENA primary metagenome ERZ724512 (study PRJEB28724, sample SAMN07190883) | activated sludge metagenome | isolation source: activated sludge of sewage treatment plant in Hong Hong | place: Hong Kong | collected 2016-03-17 ... | reverse complement strand
ACCTCACCAACTACATCGCCCGCAGCCTGCTCGAAACCGGCGGATTCAGACCCCACCTACACCCTGGATTGTGAAGAGCCGGATATCCACCGCGGAGACGGTCCGCAAGTGGGTGCGGCAGGCCGAGATCGATCAGGGCGCTCGACCCGGCACGACGAGCGAGGAGTCGGCGGAGTTGAAGCGGTTGAAGCGGGAGAACGCGGAACTGAAACGGGCGAACGCGATCCTGAAAGCAGCCTCGGTTTTCTTCGCGGCCGAGCTCGACCGGCCCGGGCAGTGATCGTGGACTTTATCCGCGAGCATGCCGACCACACACCCGCCGAGGGCGGGCTGCGATGGGGAGTGGAGCCGATCTGTGCCGTGTTGAGTGAGCATGGTGTGAAGATCGCCCCGTCGACCTATTACGAGTGGCGCGACAAGCTGCCCACCCAACGGCAAGAACGCGACACCGTGCTGGTGGAGCACATCCGTCGGGTCCACGCCGACAACTACGGCGTCTATGGCCCGCGCAAGGTGTGGCTGGCGTTGAACCGGGAAGGCATCCCGGTTGCCCGCTGCACCGTGGAACGGCTGATGAAGACCGTGGGGCTGGCCGGAGTGGTGCGTGGCAAGGTGAAACGCACCACCATCGCCGGGACCGGACCAAGGCCGGATGACCTGGTCAAGCGCAACTTCGAACCACTCGCCCCGAACCGGTTGTGGGTGGCCGACTTCACCTATGTGTCGACCTGGGCCGGCTGGGTGTTCGTGGCGTTCGTGATCGATGCATACGCCCGCCGCATCCTCGGCTGGCGCACCGCCACCGCCATGACCGCCGAGCTGGTCCTAGACGCCATCGAACAAGCCATCTGGACCCGGCAACAACAAGGCCACGACCAGTTCGACAACCTGGTCGCCCACAACGACCGCGGCGTCCAATACCTGTCAGTGGCCTACTCCCAACGCCTCGCCGACGCCGGCATCACCCCGTCGGTCGGCGCCGTCGGCTCCTCCTATGACAACGCTCTGGCCGAAAGCATCAACGGTCTCTACAAGACCGAAGTCATCCGCCGCCAAGGGCCCTGGCACAACGTCGACGCCGCCGAGATCGCCACCGCGCAATGGGTCGACTGGTACAACCACCGCCGACTCAACCAACACGCCGGGGACATGCCACCGGCCGTCCTCGAACAAGTCCACTACGCTCAACAACAACCCTCAGCAGCAAGCTGAGGAGTCAACGAAATGAGTCTCCGGACACACCGGGGCGGTTCATGGTGCGTCGGGTAGCGGGTGCCGTCTGCACCAACTCGGGCGGGTAGTGGCCCGATCAGGTCGAGTTCGGCATCAATAGGCCATTCATGCTTTGCAGCGAAATCTGCTAAGGAACGCGCTTCGGCAGCTTCGGCCCGGTCACGGTCGATGATGGAACGCCACAAACGCTCAGCAGCAATCATCGTCGACTTGTTCAGGGCCTCGATTGTAGCAGAGATGAGGATTGTCGAACGGGTTTTCATGGCGTATTTGTCGGTTCGAATGACCATCCATCTGTTGCGCCTGCTCCTGCCGCGCGGTGTGGGTGAGGGGGTTGCTGGGGCGTCGTGCCGCCACTGTGGACGCGTTTCGCGTTGCGGCACTGCCCGCTGCCCAGCTGGCTCGCGAGCCAGCCGACACACTGCAGCGGCGCGCTCACCAGAGCGCCTCACTCACTCCCAACTGGGGGCGGGCTAGGGTCGCCTCATGCTCGACCACACCCCCGAGTCGGCGCTCGCCGTCCGGATCGTCGGCCTGCGCAAGATCTATCGCGGGATCGCGGCCGTCGACGACCTGACCATGACGGTGCCCCGCGGCGGCGTGCACGGCTTTCTCGGGCCGAACGGGTCGGGCAAGACCACCACGATCCGCATGCTGCTCGGGCTGTTGCGAGCCGAGGCCGGCACCATGGAACTGTTCGGGCAACCGGTGCCCGGGCGGCTGCCGCAGGTGATCGACCGGGTCGGTGCGATCGTCGAACAGCCGCGATTCTTCGAGAACTTCTCGGGTCGCAAGAACCTGGCACTGCTCGCCCAGGGCATCGGTGTGCCGATCGGCCGCGTGGGTGAGGTGCTGCAGCAGGTCGGTCTGGCTCCGCGGGCGACCAGCGCCTTTCGCACGTATTCACTCGGTATGAAACAGCGGCTCGCGGTGGCCGCCACTCTGCTGAAGAACCCCGATCTGCTGATCTTCGACGAGCCGACCAACGGTCTCGACCCGCAGGGCATCCACGAGTTTCGCAGCACGATGCGCGCCCTTGCCGACTCCGGACGCACGGTGCTGGTCTCGAGTCACATTCTGGCCGAGGTGCAACAGATCGCCGACACCGTCACGATCATCGCCCGCGGACGCACCGTGACCGAAGGGCCGGTCGGGGCCCTGCTGGCCGGCGCCGCCGATCCGGTGCGCGTGGTGGTGGACGACGTCGCTGCCGCGGTGGGGGTGCTGGGCGAAGGGGGATTTCTCGTCCAACCGGACGGCCCGGCGCTGCTGGTCACCCGGCCGGACGCTGCGGTACACCCGGCCGAGGTGTCGCGGGTGCTGGGGGAGCACGGGCTGTGGGTCAGCGAGCTGAGCGTGCTGCGACGCAATCTTGAGCAGCTGTATCTGCAGCTGACCGGGCCCGGAGCGGCCCCGCCACCGTTCGCGCGGCCCGCTGGGTCGACGGGTCCCACCGGCGTGCCGGGATCCGCCCCGGCAGCTGCGGCCCCGCCGGCGCGTCCGGAATCGTGGGCACCCGAAACCCGGCCACCCGCGCCTCCTTCGCACGACGACGAGCCGCCGAGGGTGCGGTTCGGTGGCGGTGCGGCATGACCAACCTGCTCAAAGCCGAAATCAACCGCTGGTTCAGCCGCCGGTTGTGGTGGGCGTTGCTGCTGGCGGCGGTGGCCGCCAGCCTGCTGGTTCTGCTGGGCGCCGGCCTGGCCTACCAGCCGCAGACCCCGGCCGAGATCGCGCAGGCCGAGCGCGACTACGCCGAGGCGCAGCGGCAGTCCGAGCAGGAACAGAAGGAGTGCCTGGAGGCCGGTGAACCCGTCGACGAATGCGCGTGGGTGCCCGAACGCAGCGATTTCGTCTTCGAACCGCCCAGTTACTCGATGCTGGTCAACTCCGGTGCGCTGTCCGCCACCCTGATCGGCGGTCTGGCGGCTCTGGTGATCGCGGCGTCGTTCATGGGTGCCGAGTTCAAGTCCGGCAGCCTGGCCACCTGGCTCACCTACGTGCCGCGCCGGGTGCCCGTGTTCGTCAGCAAGGCGGTCGTCTCCGTGCTCGGGGGGACCCTGCTCGGTGTGCTGCTGCAGGGTCTCACCCAGCTCGGCATGCTCGGCTACGCCTGGCGCTGGCTGGGTGCCGCGGGCCTGCACGGGGCCGATGCGCAGTGGGGTGTCGTCGGGCGCGGCGTGGTGGTGACCGCAGCGGCCGGACTGGTCGGATTCTGCCTGGCCACGTTGTTCGGCAACACGATCGCGCCCCTGGCCACCATGCTCGGCCTGACCATGACGCAGTGGGTGGTCTGGGTGTTCACGCTGCTGGTCGGCACCGGCTCGTGGGTGCGCGCGATGCCCGACAACAACCTCAACGCCTTCGTCAACGGCCACTTCGAGACCACGTTCATGCTGCGCGGACCGTCCGGTGAAGAGGTGGGGCAGGTACTGCGGATCGGATTGGGCGAGGCGTCGCTGTACCTGGGCTGCCTGTTGATCGTCGTGGTGGCGTCCGCTCTGTGGAGCTTCACGCGGCGCGAGGTGCGCTAGCGTCGCGGACGTGTATGGATCACTGCGCGACGACCTGACCCGCACCCTGGACGAGATCCGGGCAGCCGGCCTGTACAAGAACGAGCGCGAACTGGCCACGCCTCAGGCGGCCCACATCGCCACCCCGGAGGGTGCGGCCCTCAACTTCTGCGCCAACAACTACCTGGGCCTGGCCGATCATCCGGACGTGGTCGCCGCCGCCCACGCCGGCCTGGACGACTGGGGCTTCGGCATGGCGTCGGTGCGCTTCATCTGCGGCACGCAGAGCCAGCACCGCGCCCTGGAACGCGAACTCGCGGCGTTTCTGGGCACCGACGACGCGATTTTGTACTCGTCGTGCTTCGACGCCAACGGGGGAGTGTTCGAAACCCTGTTCGGCGCCGACGACGCCATCATCTCCGACGAGCTCAATCACGCCTCGATCATCGACGGGGTGCGCTTGAGCAAGGCGGCCCGCTACCGCTATCGCAACGCCGACCTGGCCGACCTCGAGGCACAACTGGTGGCCGCGTCGGGGGCGCGCCGGCGGGTGATCGTCACCGATGGGGTGTTCTCGATGGACGGCAGCTACGCGCCGCTGCAGGGCATCTGCGACCTGGCCGAGCGCTACGAGGCGCTGGTGTTCGTCGACGACAGTCACGCCGTCGGCTTCGTCGGCGAGGGCGGCCGGGGCACCCCGGAACTGTTCGGCGTCAGCGATCGGGTCGACATTCTCACCGGCACCCTGGGCAAGGCGTTGGGTGGGGCGTCCGGCGGGTATGTGGCGGCGCACGCCGAGATCGTGGCGCTGCTGCGGCAGCGCTCCAGGCCGTATCTGTTCAGCAACTCGGTGGCGCCCAGCGTGGTAGCGGGCTCGCGCAAGGCGCTCGAACTGGTGGCCACCCAGGGCGAGGCGCGTGAGCGGCTGGCCGCGAACGCGTCCCTGTTTCGCGAGCTGATGACCACCGCCGGTTTCGACCTGCTGCCCGGCAGCCACCCGATCGTGCCGGTGATGTTCCCCGGTGACGACGGTGCCCGGCTGGCCACCCAGATCGCCGACCGGATGCTCGCCGACGGCGTGTACGTCATCGCGTTCAGCTTTCCGGTGGTGCCGCGCGGCAGGGCACGCATCAGGGTGCAGCTCTCGGCGGCACACTCCGAACGGGACGTCCGGTCCTGCGTCGAGGCGTTCGTCGCGGCACGGGAGTCCGTCGGGTGAGTCGCGCTGATCGAGCTTGTCGAGATCCTGGTTTCGACACGCTCAACCAGCGGCGGCTTCTGCCGCGGCGATCGTCTCGGAGTTGGCTTCACGCCGCGCGTAGCCGACCAGGGCCAGGTGGCCCAGCCCGGCCAGCACGAACACCGCCCGCAGGGCCCAGTCGCGGCTGAGGAACGTCTCGCCCAGGCCCACCAGCACCCCGCCGAGGGCGGTGCCGATGGCGATCGTGCCCCAGCCGAAGAACCGGTACACCGAGTTCACCCGGCCGAGCAGCCGATCAGGTATCAGCCGCTGCCGCAACGACACCGTGATCACGTTCCACAGCACCACGAACACGCCCTCGGCCACCCCGCAGATCCAGAACGCGGCCGCCCACGGCAGCAGCGCCATGGCAAGCAGCGACACCCCCATGCCGACGATCGACACCAGGAGCGCCGTGCCCGGCGACAACCCCTTGGTGATGCGTTCGGCCAGCAGCGAACCGATCACCGCCCCCAACGCGAAACCCGTGGTGGCCAGCGCGAACTGCCAGCCCTCGAACAACCCGAGCACCTCTTGGGCGAACAGCACGCTGGTGGCGAAGGCCACATTGCTGAGCAGATTCAACAGGCCCAGCAGAATCGCCAGGGTGCGAATCAGCCGATGGTTCCACAGCCAGCCGAAGCCCTCGGCGATCTCGCGCCTCCAGTCGATGCGGGTGCGGACGCCCGTCGGCTCACCGCCCTTGGCCGCGAAGCTGCCGGCCAGCGCGAACACCAGGGCGGCGCTCACCGCCAACAACCCGGCATTGAGCAGAAACGGCAGCGCCAGCGCGACTGTGATCAGCACCCCGCCGAGCGCGGGCCCGACGAAGCTGTTCATGGTCGTCTCGGACGCCCACATGCGCCCGTTCGCCTTCTCGAGCTGATCGCGCTCGACCACCGAGGGCATCAGGGTCTGCGCGGTGTTGTCGCGCAGCACCTCGGCGCACCCGAGCAGCAGCGAGGCGACGCACAGCGCCGTCACCAGCAGCGGCCCCGACGAGGGTTCCGGCGCGCCGGCGGCCAACTGCTCCGGCGTGGGCAGGCCGCTCTGATAGCGCAGCACCAGCAGGCCCAGGGCAGCCACCACGACGAACCGGCAGACGTCCATCGAGCCCACGAGCGTGCGCCGGTCGAACCGGTCGCTGATCACGCCCGCCGGCAGGCTGAACACCAGCCACGGAATGCGTCCGGCCACCCCCACCAGGGCGATCAGCATGGCGTCGCGGGTGACTGCCGAGGCGAGCCACACCAAGGCCACGCTCATCAGCCCGTCGCCCAGGTTGGCGGCGGTGGCCGAGGCGAACAGCTTGCGGTAGTTGGCGCCCAGCGGCCGCGCCGCGGTGCTCACGACTCGGTCTCGGACGGCAGCGGCGCCCGGTCGGTGGGGAACAGAGCGAACACGAGCGAGTAGGTCACCTCGCCCGCTGCGTCCTGCGTGCCGAACTCGACCAGCAACTCGTTCATGCGGTGCATCCACTCATGGGCGCGCTCGGCCGAGATGCGGATGTCGCGCCGATTGGCCGTCATGACGGCGTCGTCGGGCACGCGGCGCAGGTCGTCCAGAGCGCTGCTGAGCGTACGCGCCTCCTGGCCGACAGCCGCGTGGGCCCGGTCGTAGAAGAACACCCGTGCGGTGCGTCCGTAGTACTTGGCCTCGAGCGCGCGCACCTTCTTGGTGCGAACCACGTGCACCAACCCCGCCTCGCCCAACACTTTGAGGTGGTGCCCGATCGTGCCCTTGGGCTTGCCCAGCACCTGGGCCAGTTCGGACGTGGTTGCGGCCCGTTCGAGCAGCAGCGACACGATCTGCTGCCGGGTGGGTTCGAACAACGCCCGGTACTGCGCGGGGTCGGTGAGCCGCAGCTCGTCCGGCATCGAATAGTCGGCCATTGCCGTATGGTCGGCAATTGCCGACTATAAAGTCAAGCTGCTACGGGAGCCCGCGCGACCAGCCGGCGGGTCAGCAGCGTGCCGCCGGCCGTGGCGATCGGAAAGATGACCAGCGCCAGCACCGGCACCGACAGCAGCAAGAAGGTCGGCACCCCGAATCCGAGCACCACCCAGGGGTCGCGGCCCAGCAGCTGCAGGCGTTGACGCAGGCTTCTGATGCCGCGCCGTCCGGCCGCCGAGCCGATCATCTCGACGGTGATCATCCAGCCGCCGAACAGGGCCGAGCCGACGGCGGCCAGCACGCCACCGACAACGGGGATCAGCCCCACCAGCAGCAGCACCACCCCGACGGGCAGGGTGATCGCGGCCACCGTGACCAGATGCTTCAGGGTCGACCAGAAGGCGCGCAGTGGTTTTTCGTCGGGTTGCCGATCGAGACTGCCGGCGTGGGCGTCCACCTCTTCAGAGATGCGGTCGTACAGCGGGGCCCCCAGGGCCAGCGTGGTGGCGGTGAACAGCAGCACCAGCAGCACCCCGCTGGTCACCACCACGAGCAGCGCCACCAACCCCCGCAGTGCCTCGGCGCCCGCCCAGCCGTCAGCGAACGGGGTCACCCATACCGCGACGCGTTGCGAGACCCAGCTCGCCGACACGAAAAGACCGATGAACACCAGGCCGGTGATCAGCGGGGGAATCAGGCCGAGCCCGAACAATCGGGCGCGCCGAAGTACCAGACCTGCGCCCGTGATCAACAGCCCGATGCCGCGTGCCAGGCCGCCGATCGGATTCGACCGAAGGCGTGGCGGTGCCGATGGATTGCTCACGGCCCCCCTCCCCGATAGGCCGAATGCTGCCGACCACCTTACGGCACGGCCCAACGAAACCGGGTGATCGTGATCTGGTTCACAGGTTCGCGGCCAGTTCGACCAGCGTTTCGGACGTTCCGCCGTCGATTCTCACGGTGGCCAACTCGTCGCCTCTGGTGGGCCCTCGGTTGATGATCGCCACCGGTTTGCCGGCCTTCGCGGCGTGCCGTACGAAGCGCAGCCCCGACATCACCGTGAGTGACGATCCGGCCACCAGCAGCACTTCGGCCTCGTCGACCACCCGGTACGACACGGCCACCCGCTCGGGCGGTACCGATTCGCCGAAGAACACCACGTCGGGCTTCAGCACGCCGCCACACCGGTCACACGGCAACACCACGAAGTCGCCCCACTGCTCGACCACGGCGTCGCCGTCGGGCCGCAGCCGGGCGTCGTCCAACTCGGCCCGGCCGGCCGCGACCTCGCCCTCGACGCCCGGGTTGGCCGCCTCCAGCCGTCGCTGCAGCTCGGTGCGCGCCGACACCGCGCCGCAGCTGAGGCAGATCACCCGGTCGATGCGTCCGTGCAGGTCGATGACCGACGGGCTGCCGGCGGCCTGGTGCAGGCCGTCCACGTTCTGGGTGATCACCGTGCGCAGCCCGCTCTCGCGCAGCGCGACGAGGGCGTCGTGGCCGGGGTTGGGCCGAGCGACCCCGAAGCTGCGAAAGCCCAGCAGCGAGCGAGCCCAGTAGCGCCGGCGGACGCTCTCGGCGCCCAGAAAGTCGGCGTACTGAATCGGGTTGGTCGGCCGGGCTCCGGCGCCGCGGTAATCGGGTATGCCCGAGTCGGTGCTGATGCCGGCACCGGTGAGGGCCACCCAGCGGCGGCCCCGCAACAACTCGGCCAGCTGCCCGGTCACTGCAGCATCATCGCCCGCACCGCGATGGCCACCAGCAGCGCCGCGGTCAGAGCTGCCACGCCCGGCCACTGCCAGCGGTCGCGCCGCAGACGCGGCGGCAGCACCAGCACCGCGGCCGTGGCCAGCCCGCCCAGCAGCCCGCCCAGATGACCCTGCCATGAGATGCCGGCCCCGCCCACCACGGTGATCACCACGTTGATGCCCAGCCACATCAGAATCGTCTGATAGTTGCCGCCCGACTTGCGGGCGACCACCAGCAGGGCGCCGAGCATGCCGAAGATCGCCCCGGACGCACCCAGCGCTGAGCTGTCGGGTGCGGCCAGCCACATCACGGCTGCGGACGCCGCCAGCGCGCTGACCAGGTACACGGCCAGAAACCGCGCCCGTCCCAGCACCTGTTCGAGCGGGGGCCCGAGAAAGTACAGCGCCAGCATGTTGGCGCCCAGGTGAATCAGTTCGGCGTGGGTGAAGGCGCTGGTGAGCACCTGCCACCAGGCTCCGGTGGCGACCCCGGCGGCCCAGTAGGCGCCTTCGACGACGCTGCAGGCCTGCTCACCGACGCCGGGGTAGTAGCGGCCGCTGCCGTCGTTCACCAGGCACGAGCCCCAGGGGCTGATCGACAGCCGCACGCCCCAGGTGCCGTAACCGCCGCCGCTGAGCAGCACCAGCAGGTACACCGCCAGGTTGACCCCCAGCAGCGTGAAGGTGGTGAGCTGCGGTTTCACCGACCGGCGACCCCCGTAGGGGCCCTCGCCCTGCCGGGTGGCCCGAGCCCCCGCGTGCACGCAGTCGGGGCATTGCACGCCCACCGAGGCCGGCACCATGCAATCGGGGCACACCGGACGACGGCAGCGCTGGCACCCGATCAGCGTCGCGCGGTCGGGGTGCCGGTAACAGCCCTGTGGCTGGGGTGGCTGGCTCATCGGCTCACGGCAGCGTGCGACTGCGCTGGTCGATGCCCAACTCGCCGTAGGGGTAGTCGGGTAGCGCGGGTTCCGACACCTCGGTGAGGCGGCGGGCCGCGTCGCCGTCGAGGTGCACTTCAGCGACGGCCAGCGAGCCCTGCAACTGCTCCAGCGTGCGGGCGCCGACGATCGGTGAGGTCACCTGCGGACGATCGGCCAGCCAGGCCAGCGCCGCCTGCGCCATGGTGAGCCCGGACTGCTTCGCCACGTCTTCGAGCGCGTCGAGCACGGCCCAGGTGGCGTCGGTGTTGCGCCGGTCGTAGGCCTCCATGCCGCGGGCCGGGTTGTCGCCCAGTCGGCTCGCACCGCTCGGTCGCGTGTCACGCCGGTACTTGCCCGTCAGCCAGCCTCCGGCCAGCGGGCTCCACGGCATCAGGCCAAGCCCGTACCGCTCGCAGGCGGGCACGATCTCGAGCTCGATGTAGCGGGTCAGCAGGTTGTACTGCGGCTGCAGCGACACCGGCACCGTCCACCCTTGGGCGGCGGCGCGTTCGGCCACGGCGGTGAGTTGCCAGCCGACGAAGTTCGACAGCCCGAAGTAGTGCACCTTGCCGGCACCGATCGCGTCGTCGATGAAGCGCAGGTATTCGTCGATCGGCGTCAACGGATCCCACGCGTGCAGTTGGTAGAGGTCGATCGATTCGACGCCCAGCCGGCGCAGGCTGGCCTCCAGGGCGTCGTGCAGGTGCCGGCGTGACAGCCCGACGCCGTTCGGGCCGTCGTTCATCGGGAAGCGGCCTTTGGTGGCCAGCACGACCTGGTCACGCGCGTCGGCGCGCTCGCCGAGCCAGTCGCCCACGAGCTGCTCCGAGACGCCGCGCGAGTACACGTCCGCGGTGTCGATGAACGTGCCGCCGGCTTCGACGAACGCGTCGAGTTGGGCGAACGATCCGGCCCGGTCGGTTTCGGCGCCGAAGGTCATGGTGCCCAGGCAGAGCCGCGAGACAGCGAGCCCGCTGTCGCCGAGAAGTCGGTATTCCATGGCCCAACCCTAGGCGGAACGGTCAGTCGATCGGGACTACGCTGTTCGGGTGCCCGTGCCCGACTTCATCATCGAACTGCGTGAAAAGGTGGGCCACAGCATGTTGTGGCTGTCGGGGGCGACCGCGGTGGTGCTGCGCTCGTCGAACGACGGCGAGCAGGTGCTGCTGGTGCGCCGGGCGGACGACGGTGCGTGGTCACCGGTGGCGGGCATCGTCGATCCGGGTGAGGATCCGCACGTCACCGCGATCCGAGAGGCGGCCGAAGAGGCGGGGGTCGAGATCGAGGTCGAACGGCTCGCCTGGCTGAACGTCACCGAGCCGGTGGTGTACGCCAACGGCGACGTGACCCAGTACATCGACCACACCTTTCGCTGCCGCTGGGTGGCCGGCGACCCGGTGCCGCACGACGGTGAGGCCACCGATGCCGCGTTCTTCAGTCTCGACGCGCTGCCTGAGATGCCCGACCATTACCTCGAACGCATCATGATGGCGGTGGAAGACCGCCCCGACACGGTGCTGGGCCGACGCGCCTGACCGATTCGAAGGGAGCCCCCATGACCGACAACGCCGCCGACGAGGCCCGCGACGACATCGTCAGCCAGGACGTCGCGCATCAGGGCGATGAGGTCGATGACGTGACGGTGCGCGATCTGCCACCGGTCGACGACGACACGCTGAACCGGCTCGACGAGCCGACGTGATGCAACCCGAGCCGCAGACGCATCTCGAACGTCTTCTGGCCCGGGCCCACGCCAACCCCACCGACGCCAAGGCGTACACCGCGTTCGTCAAAGAGCTGATCGCCACCACCGTCGGGGTGCTGGGGCACGCCGAGCCGCACGGCTTTCAGCCGCTCGCGCTCACACCGTCCGGCTCGCTCGGCGTGTGCGTGTTCACCCACCCGGTGCGCTACGACGCGTTCACGGCAACGCAGTTGCCGGCGCTCGATTGGCAGGTGCGCCCCGATCGCGCCAGGCCGCTTTTCGAATGGGCCGTGGCCAACGACTTGTTCGTGCTGCTCAATCCCGGCAGTCCTTTGAGCAAGGACTTTCCACCCTTCGAACTCAACGATGTACTGCACGGGCGCTGGATTTGAATCGACTCACAACCGCGTGCCCGAACTCGTTCGACATTTCTCGCCCCTGGTTGCAACGTTTTGGGCGGCTGCTGCGTTTATAGGGTCATGAGCGTTCTGCCCACCCCCGGTCAGACCCTGCTGCGCATCGTCACCCTGGCGGTCGCCACCATGGTGGCGGCCGGTCTGTTGCTGGCGGGGCTGCTGTCGGGCTGAGCTTCGCGTCACCCGTCAGCGACGGCGCTGCAGTATGTGCCAGCGAAAGCCCACCACCGTGCTCTCGATGGCTTCGAGGTAGCGGTGCACGCTCTTGTCGACCCCCAGCGCGACCGGCTCCGACACCGTTGGCGGCCGGTCGAGCGCCGGCCATTCGCTCCACCACACCTGCACGGGCAGGCGCAGGTGATGAAACTGCACCCGCAGGTCGAGGTTGTCGACCCGTCCGCGGCTGGCCCGGCGAAACTCCTGCGCGGGCGGCGTGCGGTACCAGAAGGTCGTTTCGTACTCCATCGACGCGGTTTCGCCCGGCTCGAGCGGCGTGGTCAGCATGATGTCGACGGCGTACAGCCCGTTGTCGAGGGCGTACGGACGGCCCGCTCGCCCGCCCTGAACCACGCGCACGGTCGCGGCGTCGGTGTCGAAGATGTAGGGGTACCTGTCGAGCCGTTCGTTGGCCCGAATGACGTGCACCGTGCGGTGCGACTCGGGTAGGCCGTCGGGGCCGACCCGGTGCCACTCGTGCAGCGACACCGTCTGATGAAGTCGTGGCGGCAGCACACCCGGGGCCACCACCGACCCGCCGACCACCGTGTCGCCGGGTGCCCGCGAGCCGGCCAGGCGCAGCAGGGCGGCGGTGTCGTCGGGGCTCATCTCGAACGCCTCGATGAACCAGCGCAGGGTGCCGAGGCTCAGCGACTGGCCGCCCAGGGCGCGGTAGACACGGTCTTTCAGCTTGCGTGGCAATGCCTCATCAGCGGTGGGCTGCAGGCCATTGCGCCACAGATATTCGGCGATCACCTGGCAGATGCCACTTTGATGTAAAGCATGGCTCTGCCGACGGCCGATGTTCGCCTGCCAGCGTTCGGCGTACGGCGCTTCCAGCAGCAACTCACGCAGCTTTCGCGACGTGTCGTCGATTGACTTCCTGTCCAACGGGGCCTTCTTGGGGGGTGTCTTTTTAAGCATGCTAATCAACCAGCCCGCAACCACCAACACTGATCACTTTCGGGCGCGTCCACCCGGTGCCACGAGTAGCCTGACAGCCATGCGCGTGCTCGTTGCCGACAGTTTCGACTCGTCCGGTCTGGACGCCCTGGCGAAGGCCGGCTGCACCGTCACCTACCGCCCCCAGGCCAAAGACCAGGCCCTGGTCAACGAGGTGGCAGCAGCGGCGCCCGACGTGCTGATCGTGCGCAGCACCAAGGTGCCCGAGGCGGTGCTCGCCGCCGGTCCGCTGAAGTTGGTGGTGCGCGCCGGCGCCGGCTACAACACCATCGATGTGGCGGCGGCATCGAGGCTGGGCATCTACGTGTCGAACTGCCCGGGCAAGAACTCGATCGCCGTGGCCGAGTTGGCCTTCGCCCTGATCGCCGCCCTGGACCGCCGCATCGCCGACAATGTGGCCGACCTGCGCGCCGGGGTGTGGAACAAAGGCGAGTACGGCAAGGCGCGTGGCCTGTTCGGCCGCACGCTCGGCCTGATCGGGCTGGGCGGCATCGGCTCGGCCATGGTGCCGCGGGCGCAGGCCTTCGGCATGCCGGTGGTGGCGTGGAGTCGCAGCCTGACCGACGAGCGCGCCGCCGCGTTGGGTATCACCCGGCTCGGGTCACCGACCGAGGTGGCCGAGCAGGCGGACGTGGTGAGCGTGCACCTGGCGCTGAACGATGAAACCCGCGGCCTGCTGGGCGCCGACTTCTTCGCGGCGATGCGCGACGGTGCCTTCTTCGTCAACACCTCACGAGGTGAGGTGATCGACCAGCCCGCACTCGCCGCTGCGGTGCGCGACAAGGGCCTTCGCGCCGGCCTGGACGTGTTCGCCGACGAGCCGTCGGGCGGTCAGGGTGAGTTTCACCCGGCCATCGTCGACCTGCCCGGGGTGTACGGCACGCACCACATCGGGGCGTCCACCGATCAGGCGCAGCAGGCGATCGCCGACGAGGCGGTGCGTATCGTCCGGGTCTTCGCCGAAACCGGAACCGTGCCCAACGTGGTGAACCTGGCCCGGCACACGCCGGCCACCTGCACCGTGGTGATCAGGCACCTCGACCGGCCCGGTGTGCTCGCCGCAACCCTGGACGCGATCAGCCTGGCCGGGCTGAACGTGCAAGAGATGGAGAACGTGGTCTTCGAGGGCGGCGAGGCGGCGGTCGCGCGCATCAACGTCGAAGGCTCGCCGCAGGCCGCGGTGGTCGAGGCGATCAGGGCGGACGACAACGTCCTGGACGTGCAGGTCATCGGGTTGTAGGGGCGGCCGACATTTCACCCGCAGGGGGATGGGCAGCACGGCCCGCTGCCGTCACACTGGGTGAACCGCCGAAGGAGGCAACCATGACCAGTCAGCCCACCGTGCCCGGTTACACCCCGCGCGACGACGAAGATCTCGATCCGGCCCCCGACGCCGCCGCGCCGCAAGAGGGCATGGAGGTTCAAGGCACCCCGGTGATCGATGCCACCAAGGTCGATGCCGACCAGATCGACGCCGACCCCGACAACGCGGCCAGCGAGCAGTAGCCGCCGACGCAGCGTGCGGTGCGAACGTAACTGCCTTTCTGACACGTGACTGCCTGCACGCGGGCAGCGACGTGTCACAAAGGCAGCTACGTCGTTGGATTCAAGTCGGGGAGCCGTCCGAAGGGGTCAGCCGGCGAAAGAAGTCGAGCGACTCGGCGAAGATCAACTCGGCGTCGTTGTCGAGCGTGGCCACGTGGTAGCTGTCTTGCAGCACGATGTGGGTGACCTCGGCCGACCCGACGCGGTCGAGAAACGTGCGCCACGACAGCGCCGGCACCACGTGGTCGACCGCTGAGGTGAGCAGCAGCACCGGCAACCGAAGCTGTGGCAGGTCTTCGACCACGATGCGCCACAGCTTGGTCTGGCTGTACATGGCCTGCAGTGGGTTGCGGTCGTAGGCCAGTTCGGTCACGCCCGACTTCTTGATGTCGCCGGCGATGCCGCCCAGCGACGGCACCACGTGCCGCAACATCGGCAGCACCAACAGAGCCGGGCTGTTGTGCTTGAAGATCGGGTTCACCAGTACCAGGCCGGCCAAGGACGGCCTCTCTTGCGCCAGCTTGGTCGCCAGCAGCCCGCCCATCGACAACCCGGCCGCGAACACGGTGCTGCAGCGCGCAGCCAACTCGTCGTGGGCGCGTTCCAGTTCGCCGTACCAATCGTGCCAGGTGGTGGCGTTGAGGTCTTTCCAGTGGGTGCCCATGCCGGGCAGCAGCGGCACCCGAACCGTGTAACCGGCCGCGCCCAGGTGTTCGGCCCAGCCGCGCATCGATTGCGGGGTGCTGGGGTAGCCGTGGCACAGCACGACGCCGACGTCACCGCCGTCGATGCTGATCGGTTCGGCGCCTGACATGATCGTCATGCCGCCCATCATGGCAGGGCGCCGCGATCAGTGGTGGGTTCAGCAAATCTGCAGGTTGTCTCAAGGTTCGCGGCAGCGAGCTGTGCGACGCTAGCGGCATGGCAGCCCCCGCGACCGTGCTGGTGGTCGACGACGAGGAGAACATCAACTACCTGGTCGCATCGGCGCTGCAGTTGGCCGGACTGCGCACCCTGCGGGCGGCCACCGGCGCGGCCGCTCTCGACCTGGCGCTCGGTGAAAGCCCGGACGCCATCGTGCTCGACGTGATGCTGCCCGATCTCGACGGCTTCGAGGTGCTGCGCCGGCTGCGCGAGGCGGGCTGCCGGGCGCCGGTGCTGTTTCTCACCGCCCGAACGGCCACCGCCGACCGCGTGCGGGGTCTGACCGCCGGCGGCGACGACTACATCGTCAAGCCGTTCGCGTTGGAAGAACTGGTGGCGCGGGTGCAACTGGCCCTGCGCCGGGTCGGTGGCGCGCCCACCCAGGCCGGGCGGCTGCAGGTGCACGACCTGGTGCTCGACACCGAGGCGCACCGGGTGTGGCGTGGGGACGTGGAGGCCAATCTGACCGCCACCGAGTTCAGCCTGCTGCGGCTGCTGCTGGTCAACGCCGGACGCGTGGTCACCCGCGCCCAGATTCTCGACCACGTGTGGCAGTACGACTTCTCGGGCGAGTCGGCGATCATCGAGTCGTTCGTCTCGACCCTGCGCCGCAAGGTCGACGCAGTCGAACCCAAGCTGATTCACACCGTGCGGGGCGTCGGCTACTCGGTGCGAGAACCCTGATGACCCTGCGGCGGCGGTTGTTGTTCGCCCTGTTCTCGCTGGCGCTCACCTTCGGCGTGTTCGGCGCCGGGGTGGTCGCTGTGCAGCGGCACTATCTGATCGGCCAGGTGGACGCCCAGCTGGCCGGCTACGCGTCGTCCCCACGGCTGGTGATCGGGCTGTCGGGTACCGACCGGGCCCAGGTGGCCTTGTCTGAGGTCTACGTCGGACGGCTGTTCGCCGACGGTCGGCTGGTCACGGTGTTCTCGCCCACCGACGACCCCGACCTGCTGCCCGCGGTGGGCAAGGGCGATGTGCTCAGCCAACCGGAGGGCCGCGGCACGACCGCCGGCCAGGCCCGGGGCGTCCGGGTGGTGACGGCGCCGCTGCGCACCGACGTGCAGGCCGTGTTCGCCATACCGACCACGCAGGTCGACCAGGCGATCGCCCAGCTCGCGGCCACCCTCACTGCCGGTGGGTTCGCGGTGCTGGGCGTGGTGGGGCTGGTGATCTGGTGGACCTACCGGCTGGGGCTCAAGCCCTTCGCCGACCTCACCGACGCCGCCCGGGCGATCACCCGGGGCGAGCGGCGGCGCCGGGTCACGCCGGGGCCGTCGGGCACCGAGGCCAACGAGCTGGCCAGGGCGTTCAACACGATGCTCGACGCCAACCAGGCGTCCGAAGAGCGCATGCGCCGGTTCGTCGCGGACGCCTCGCACGAGTTGCGCACGCCGCTGACCACGCTGACCGGCTACTCGTCGCTGTACACCCGGCCGGCCACGGCCGCGGGTGCGTACGGGCTGGTGGACGCCCAGGGCATCGGCGACGCGATGCGGCGCATCAACGCCGAGGCGACCCGCATGACGCGCATCGTGAACGACCTGTTTCTGCTCAACGAGCTGGACGCGGGGGCCGCCGGCGCGGGCGCCGAGGTCGATCTGGGGGCCGTACTGCGCGACGTTGCCGCCGACATCAAGGTGATTCAGCCCGAGCGTCCGGTGCAGGTCGAGGCCGGCGACGGGCTGATCGTGACGGGCGACCAGGATCGGTTGGTGCAGGCGGTCACGGCGTTCACGTCCAACGCGTTGCGCTACACGCCGGTCACCGCGGCCCTGACCATCAGGGGGTTCAAGGTGGGCAAGCAACGGGTGCGGGTCGAGGTGTCTGACGGCGGCCCGGGCATCGCCGCGGGGGAGTTGCCGCACCTGTACGACCGGTTCTACCGGGCCGACCCGGGCCGGAGCCGCGGCAGTGGCGGCAGCGGCCTCGGGCTGGCCATCGTGGCCGCCATCGTGGGCGCCCACCGGGGGCAGTACGGGGTGTCGTCGGTGCCCGGCCAGGGCAGCGTGTTCTGGTTCGAGCTACCCACCTGAGCGCCGTTGGTCGAGAGTGGCGGGGGTTGGGGACGGTTCTCCAGCGGTTGGAGAACCGTCCCCCTGAATCGGATCAGGCGACGAACTCGGTGGTCAGCGTGATCGGAATCGCGGCCAGGGCGGCCGACACCGGGCAGCCGGTCTTGGCCCCCTCGGCGAAGGTCTTGAACTCGTCTTCGGTGAGCCCCGGCACCTTGGCCTTGACCGTCAGGTCGCTGCCGGTGATGCCGACGCCGGGCTGAAAGCCCACCACGGCGACGGTGTCGATCGAGGTGGCGGGGGTGCCGTTGCCGGCCAGGGCGTGCGACAGCGCCATCGAGTAGCAGGACGCGTGCGCCGCGGCGATCAGCTCCTCAGGGTTGGTGCCACCCGCGGACGCCTCGGCCCGCTTGGCCCACGTCAACGGAAACTGACCGACCTCAGAGGTGACCAGTTCGACGTTGCCGGCGCCGTCCATCAGGGTGCCTTCCCAGTGCGCGTGCGCCTTGCTGTGCGTTGCCATCCGGCTGCTCCTTCGGTTCGTGGGGGACGGAGTGTCCGCCCGCAACGAACCCTACCGGGCCAGAAATTCGTCGATCTGGTTGATCGCCGAGCGGGAGCCCTCTTCCATGCCCATGTCGAGCACCTGCTGCAGCGCCTCGGCCGAGTCGTAGCCGCTCACGTAGGTGGCCCGGGTGCCGCCGTCGCGTTCGACGAAGGCATAAGTGCAATGCGACGCGGGCAGCGAGGTGTCGGGCTCGAAATCGGCGTTGGCGAAGAAGTCGTCGAAGGCGAATCGGTCGGGAGCGGCCACCTCGCCCACCACCCAGCAGCCGTGGTAGCGATCGCCCTCGGGACTGGTCATGTAGTAGGTCACCCGGCCGCCGGGGGCCAGGTCGTGGTCGACGAAGGTGGCCGGGTATTCGGGCGGCCCCCAGACCTGTTCGAGCTGGCGGGGGTCGGCGTACAGCTGCCACACCCGCTCGACGGGGGCGGCGAAGTCGGCGACGATCGTCAGGGTCAGGGCGTCGAGGTCTTTGGTGATGTCGACAACGGGCATTTCGGTCACTCCTTGAGTTGGTCGAGCAGGGCGTCGATGCGGTCGATGCGGCCGCGCCACGCGTGCTCGAGTTCGGTCAGCAGTGCTGCGGTCGACCGCACCACCTGCAGATCACCCCTGGCCAGCGCCTCGCGGCCCTGCCGACGCTTGGTCAACAGGCCCGCGCGCTCGAGTACCGCGACGTGCTTCTGCACGGCGGCGAAGCTCATGTCGTAGTGCGACGCCAGGGCGCTGATCGAGTGCTCGCCGCCCAGTACTCGGCGCAGAATGTCGCGCCTGGTGCGGTCGGCGAGGGCGTGGAAGAGCGCGTCCGCCCGATCCTCGTCGTTCTCGATCACGATTCAAAACGTACAACCAAATGATTGTAGATTGCAAGAGGGCGTTGGGAGTTGACTTCGAGCATTCGACACCCCGTCGGCAATGAGGCCGGCCGGTGAACCCCCAAGGTCGAATGAAGGAGTTTCGTCAATGTCCACCCCTGTTCGCCGCCGCACGCTGCTCGTGGGCGGTGCCGCCACCGCCGCGCTCACCCTGCCGACCGTCACCGCCCAGGCCGGTGACCGAGGCAGCGGCGGCCGCACCACGTTCACCCTCAACGCAGAGACCCTGGACGGCGGTGAGCAGGTCGTCGCGCTCACCCTGAACACCGCGGGGCTCGGCCCGATCGATCCCCGCAGCCTGACCGCGGCAACCTTCAGCGTGCACGTCAAGGCGACCAGCCCCATCGACGTGCCCGCCACCGACATCTACAGCGTGTACGACCTCGACCGAACGGTCACCGCAGCACGCCTGGACCGGCGCGGCAACATCGTGCTCGACCTCGAATACGCCGAGGGCGTGGTCGGCGGCGGCACCCTGGGGTACATCGTCAGCCTGGCCCGCAACGTGCGCCTCGATCTGGCCTACACCGTCACCCAGAACGCACCTCTGAAGCTTCGCAACGGCCGCAGCCTCACCCTGAGCCGGCTCGTGCAGGGCAAGCTGTCGAACCCCGAGGTGGACGCCTTCGGCTACGCCACCACCGATGACCTGAAGTACCGTCTGTACGCGCCCCGCGACGGCCGGCGCGGCGACCGCCGTCCGTTGATCGTGTGGCTGCACGGCGGCGGCGAGGGCGGTGCGCTGGCCCAGGGCTACTACGACAACGAGACCACTTTGCGCGCCAACCGCGGCGCACTCGGCTTCGCCACTCCCGAGGCACAGCGCATCTTCGGCGGCGCCTACGTGGTGGCGCCGCAGTCCACCTCGTACTGGCTCGAGGACGGCGACGCGTTCGCCCCGATGATCGCCGACGTGATCGCCGAGGTCGCCCGCCGGCACCCGATCGATCGCGACCGCATCCACGTGGTCGGCTGCAGCAACGGCGGCTACATGACCATGAAGATGACGGTCGAGTACCCGCGGGCGTTCGCCGCCGCCGTGCCGATCTGCGGGGTGGTGGCACCCTTCCGCACCACCGAGCCGATGATCACCGACGCCGAACTCAAGTCGATTCGCACCCCGACGTGGCTCGTCGCCTCTGCCGACGACACCACCGTCGACCCGGTGACCAACAGCGTGCACGCCCATGACCTGATCGCCCGCTCGTACCTCAGCCTGTACGACCACGTGATTTGGAACGGCCACCAGTTCGCCGGCCACTGGTCGTGGATCTACGTGGCACGCAACGATCCGAGCCGGCGCGGTCAGCACATCTGGCAGTGGATGGCGCAGCAGTCCACCCGCAGGCACTGACTGGTGGTGGACGTGCTGCCCAACCCCGACGACTCGGGCAAAGACCTGGGCGTGTTCGCCATCGCCGACGCACTGCCGCAGACCTTTGACCCGGCCGGCAACAACACCCGATCAAGAAGGTGCGCCAGCCGCACCCCCTGACGGGGGTGGCGCGACGTTTACGAATGCGTTTACAGGCCGTTTACAACGCGGGCGCAGACTTCTAGCAATCCCAGTTGTGGAGCCGGTGGTAGCCAGGGGGAAGGCCATCGACGGGGGCCGGAGCGCCGCGCAGGGGTTATGACCGGCGGTCAGGAGAGGACTGGGGGGTTCCTCTCCTTACCGCCGGATTGACGTCTGCGAATCACTGATCGCCGGTGAGTTCGACCTCGAACCCATACGCCGACTCGTCGAACGCCGGCTCGTCGCCATAGACCCGAGCCGCGCCGATCGGCGCCTCGGCCACCGCCGGCCACCCCACGGTGCCGTCGGTGATGAACCGCACCCAGTCGGCGTGCATGCGGTCGGCCAACTGCTGCGGCGGCTCGGCGCCGAGCACCCGCTCGACTCCCGGGGCGTCGAGCACGTCCCAACTGAACGGCAGGTCGTAGCAGTGGCTCGACGTGCCGTCGACCGCGGAGTGGTGGGCGAAGTCGTACAGCCAGGTGCGCTGACCCGCCCCCTGGCGCGACCGTTCGGCCCCCACATGCACCGCCGGTGCTCGAAACATCTGCGCCACCGCGAGCTGGCTGGCCGCGTACGCGGGGCCCAACCGGTCGACCTCAAGCCGGTAGCGCGCCACGGCCGCCTCGGTGCAACCGGCTGCGCTCGCGGCGGCCACGATCTCGCGCACCGACGCCGCCCCGGGAATGGGAAATGCGAACTCGTTGCGGGTGGCGCCCAGCAGCAGCGGCACCTCGGCGCCCGCTCCGGCGCGGATCGCCTCGACCGGAGCCAGCACGATCTCGTCGTCGACCACCGGCGCGAAGGCCAGCGGCAGCGAGCCGGCCGGCGTGCGGCGTGCCGCCGCGATGAGCTCGGTGGGCGGGCTGGCCATACCCGGAACGTCCGGCACCTGGTTGAACTCGGTCTGCCGGTCGAGGATCTGATCCTCGGTGAGCGACCGCCAGCCCGACAGGTCGGGCGAGACGCCGATGGCGGCGGCGAAGCGACGCCCGGTCCGCTCGGCACCAGCGGCCGACAGCGCGCCGGCGGCACCTGACTGAGAAATGGCGCCCCGGAACAGGCCAGCAGCGCGCGGCGAGGTCAGCAGCGCCAGCACACTGCCGCCGCCCGCCGACTGGCCGGCGATCGTCACGCGAGCCGGATCGCCGCCGAAGCCGCGAATGTTGTCGCGCACCCACTCGAGCGCGGCGATCTGGTCGAGCAGGCCGCGGTTCAGCGGAGCGCCGTCGATCCACCCGAAGCCGTCGAAACCGAGCCGGTACGACAGCACCACGGTGACCACGCCGTCGCGCGCGAAGCTGCGTCCGTCGTACCAGGGGCTGGCGGGCGACCCGGCGAAGTAGCCGCCGCCGTGCACCCACACCAGCACCGGCTGCAGGGCGTCACGGTCGCCGGGGGCCGGCGTGAACACGTTCACGTTGAGCGTGTCGTCGCCGGCGTTGGACGGCTCGGGAATCGTGGTCACGTCACCGAACGGACGCCGCTGGGGCGTCGGCCCCGACGCGTCGCAGGCGCGCACCCCGTGCCACGGCACCGGTGGTTGCGGCGCCAGAAAGCGGCGCTCACCGGTGGGGGGTGCCGCGAACGGCACCCCGAGATAGGCGGCCGAATCGGGTCGTTGCACGCCCGAGACCGTGCCGGCACTGGTCGAAATGGTCGGCGCGACCCGGTTCGACTGCCCGCTCATGGCACCGACTGTATCGAGGCGAACAGATGATTTCGTCACCGAACGACTATTCGACTTAGGATGGTACGGATGACCACGGGCCGACATGAGTGAAACAGACAGCGAAGCTGCCGCACTCGCGCCCGTGCACACGTTCGCCTCGCTGGCCGTGCGCAACTACCGGCTGCTGTTTCTGGGGTCACTCACCTCGAACGTGGGCACCTGGATGGCCCGTGTGGCGCAGGACTGGCTGGTGCTCACCCAGCTCACCGACAACTCCGCCACCGCCCTGGGCTACGTGACCGCACTGCAGTTCGCGCCCGGGGTGTTGATCTCGCCCATCGCCGGCGCCGTGGCCGACCGGTTCGGCAAGCGCAGCATCATGATGGTCACCCAGGCCGGCACAGGTCTGGTGTTCGCCGCCCTGACCGCCCTGGTGGCCACCGGCACGGTGCAACTGTGGCACGTCTACCTCAGCGCCGTGCTGGCCGGCGTCCTGTGGGGCTTCGACGCCCCGGCCCGGCAGGCCTTCGTGAGCGAAGTGGTGCCCGACCACCTGCTCAGTAATGCGGTGGGCCTGAACAGCGCGTCGTTCAACGGGGCCCGGCTGCTGGGCCCCGCCATCGCCGGCCTGATGATCGCCTGGGTGGGCATCTGGCCGGTGTTCGCGGTGAACACGTTGAGCTTCGTGGCCGTGCTGGCGGGCCTGGTGTCGATGAACCCCGGCGACCTGCACCCGGCCCCCGTGCGGCGTGGCCGCGGAGCCATTCGCGAGGGTCTGGCCTACGTGCGCGACCGCCCCGACCTGCAGTTGATCCTGTTCTGCATCTTCATGCTGGGCACGTTCGGGCTGAACTTTCAGATCACCAACGCGCTGATGGCCACGCAGGTGTTCGGGGTGGGGCCAGAGGGCTACGGCCTGCTCGGCTCGGTGATGGCGGCCGGCACCCTGGCCGCGGCCCTGCTGGCGGCCCGGCGCCGCCGCCCCCGCCTGCGCCTGCTGGTTGGTTCGCTGGCCGGGTTCGCGGTGATCACCACCCTGCTGGCCCTGGCGCCCACCTACTGGGTGTACGCCGCGCTGCTGGTGCCGGTGGGATTGTCGTCGCTGACGGTGATGACTGCTGCCAACACCACGGTGCAACTGACCACCGAGCCGGCCATGCGCGGCCGGGTGATGAGCCTGTACATGGCCATCTTCACCGGCGGCACGCCGCTGGGTGCGCCGCTGATCGGCTGGGTCGGCGACGCCTGGGGCCCGCGGTGGACGCTGCTCGTGGGCGCGATCGCCACCGGCCTGGCCGCCCTGCTGGCCGCCGGTTATGTGTGGAACCGCATGGGTCGCCCTCGTCGGTTGAGAGGGTTGTAGTCCCGACGTCGTTTATCGCACGTTTACGCCGTGCGGAGAGGCTGGTCTGCGTCAACCAGGCCAGGGGCGGCGCGTGTCACTGAACACCGAGAACTCTCCCGCGCGGCGCGCGGGTTGGTTAGGGTGCCCAGTAACCCCCTGCCGCCCTCGGAGGTTCGATGCCAGCGGTCGATTTTCGCGTTCTCGGCCGTGTTGGCGTGACCGTGGACGGCGAGCCGCGCCGGCTGCGTCCGATGGAGACCACTGTGTTGGCCGTGCTGTTGGCCGACGCGAACCGCGTTGTCAGCCTCGATTCACTGCTCGATCGGGTGTGGCGCGGTGAACCGCCCCGCACCGCCAGCACCGCCATTCGGGTGCACGTCGACCGGTTGCGCTCGGCGCTCGGGCCGGGGCAGTCGGCACGGCTCGCCACCGCGGGCGGCGGCTACCGGCTGCAGGTCGCGCCGAACGAACTGGACGCGTCACGCTTCGAAGCCGCCCTGGGTCGCGGCCGCGAGATCGACGGGCGTGACCCGCCGGCGGGAGCCGCCGCGTTGCGCGATGGGCTGCTCGAGTGGCGCGGGGTGCCCTTCGAGGGCATCGAAGGCATCGAGCCGATCACGATGATGCGCAGCTACCTCGAGCGCCGCCGAGCCGAACTGCTCACCGAGCTGGCCGAACTCGAACTGGCCGCCGGCAATCACTCCGGTGCGGTCGCCGACCTGCGCCGGTGGACCATGGAGTTTCCCGAGTCCGAGGCGTTGGCCTCGAGCCTGGTGATCGCGCTGTACCGCAGCGGCGACCCGATCGGTGCGCTCGATGAGTGCCGGTCGTTCATCACCCGGTTCGCCGATGAGTACGGCCTGGACGCAAGTCGCGCCTTCCGCCGGCTCGAAACGGACGTGTTGAACCAGAATCCGGTGCTCGACGCCCCGCTGCCGCTGGCCAGCCCGGCAGCCCTCGCGCAATCGGCCCGTGACGGCGCCGACCAGGCTGCCCGGCTCGTCGCCGACGGTGACCTGCTCACCGGAGCCGAGGGGTATGCCCGGGCGGTCGAACTGGCGCGTCGCGCCGAGCTGCCTCCGTCGAGTTGGCTGCCCTGGGAGTTGGAGGCGGTGAACGCGCTCAGCCTGGGCGGCCGTATCGAACAGGCCATGGAGCGAGCGGGCGAGGTCGCGGTGGCGGCCCGCC
>ERZ724512.209-NODE-209-length-24519-cov-3.878924_pt1 | contig 24519 bp, 15 predicted proteins | sample MGYA00376045_ERZ724512 | MGnify/ENA primary metagenome ERZ724512 (study PRJEB28724, sample SAMN07190883) | activated sludge metagenome | isolation source: activated sludge of sewage treatment plant in Hong Hong | place: Hong Kong | collected 2016-03-17 ... | reverse complement strand
CGAAGCGACGGTGATGCTGGTCCTAAAGCCGCTGGGCATTTCGGCGGAAACCGCGCTGGCTGGCGCGCTGCTGTATCACCTTGCCGTCGTCGGTCCGTTTTTACTTCTGGGACCACTTGCGTCGGTGCGCGAGGTGTTGGCCCAAGCCCGTGCCGCCCAGTCTCCCGCTGTTTCCGTCGAACCAACGGCTGACTCTGGGCCGATTCGTCCTCGCGAAGAGTGATCCCTTGCTTCATTTTGAAGGGACGCAAACCTCACAAGCGATGCTATATCACCGGCCATGTCTAAGACCCGAGTGACCCTGTCTGCTTTTTCTCCGCTGCTTCTTTTGGCCGCAGTTTCCACGGTATCGACGAGTAGTGCGCAGGCGCAGGCTCCTTCTGAAGGAACGCCTGGCGTCGACGAGAGCATCATTGATCGCTCGGTCAATCCCTGCGACGACTTTTATCGCTTCGCCTGTGGTGGCTGGATCAAAAAGACCGAGATTCCCGCCGACCGTCCGGGCTGGAGCCGTGGTTTTTCTGAAATCAACGAGCGCAATCAGACGGTGCTCAAAGATCTGCTAGAGCAAGCCAGTGCGAAGTCAGCCACCGACGCAAACAGCAAGAAGCTTGGTACGCTGTACAAAGCCTGTATGGACGAGCCGACGATTGAAAAGACGTCGGTTGCAGAGCTGACGGCGCTGCTGGCTCCCATCGACAAGATCAAAAACAGCGAGGGTCTGGCCAAAGAGCTGGCTCGTCAGCACGCCGGAATTGGCAAGCCGCTGTTCGATTTTTCGCCGTCGCCGGACTTTAAGAACGCAAACCAGGTCATCGGCAACCTCGATCAGTCGGGGCTGGGCCTGCCGGATCGCGACTATTACCTAAAGACCGACGAAAAGAGCGAAGCGCTGCGCAAGGAATACCTCGGACACATCGAGCGAATGCTGGTGCTGTCCGGCGTCGCCAAAGACAAGGCGGCTGCGCAGGCTCAGACGATCTTTGCGATTGAAAAGCGTCTGGCACAAGCCTCGATGTCGCGCGTCGAGCGTCGCGAGCCAAAGAACCTGTATCACCGCATTGACATCGACGGTGTGCTGTCGCTGGCTCCGAACTTTGCGTGGAAAGCGTACTTTGCGGCGCTCGGGATTCCGACGGTCAAAGAGATCAACGTCTCGACGCCCGAGTTTTTCAAAGAGCTGAACAAGCTGCTCGTCGAAGAGAAGCTGGAAGACATCAAGACCTATCTGCGCTGGCAGCAAGTTCACGGCGCAGCGATGGGACTGAGCAATCCCTTCGTCGAGGAGTCGTTTTCGTTCTACAGCAAGCGACTCACGGGGACCGACAAGATCCTGCCGCGCTGGAAGCGCTGTGTGGGCTTCGTCGACCACGCGATGGGGGAATCGCTCGGTATGTCGTTCGTGGGAAAGACGTTCGGCGACGACGGAAAAGCCAAAGCGCTGGAGATCATCCACGGCATTGAGTCTGCGATGGAACAGAGCGTGAAGACGCTGGCGTGGATGGACGAGCCGACGCGCAAAGCGGCGCTCGAAAAGCTGCATCGGATTGCCAACAAGATTGGTTTTCCCGACAAGCCGCGCAGCTACGACACGCTCGTCACGAATCCGGGCTCGCACCTCAAGAACATCCTTTCGTCGGCGCAGTTCGAGTCGAAGCGAGAGCTGGCCAAGATTGGCAAGCCGCGCGACAAGAGCGAGTGGCTGATGACTCCACCGACGGTGAATGCCTACTACGAGCCGCTCTTTAACGAGATCGCGTTCCCGGCGGGCATTCTTCAACCGCCGATGTTTGGTCGGACGGTGCCCCGCGCGGTGAACTATGGCGCGATTGGCATGGTCATGGGTCACGAAGTCACGCACGGCTTCGACGACGAAGGCCGGCAGTTTGACGCGGACGGAAACCTGCGGGACTGGTGGTCGCAGTCGGTGAACACCGAGTTCAACCGTCGCGCGCAGTGTGTCGTCGAGCAGTACACTTCGTACAAGCCGCTTCCAGATGCGAACATCGACGGAAAGCTGACGCTGGGTGAAAACATCGCGGATCTGGGCGGTCTGAAGCTGGCGCTGCTGGCGTATCGAGCCAGTCAAAAAGCGCAGCCGACGACGGTGAAGTCGGCGTACAGCGATGAGCAGCAGTTCTTCCTCGGCATGGCGCAGGCTTGGTGTGAGCGTCGTCGTCCCGAGTATTCGCGGCTGCTTATCAACGTCGATCCGCACTCTCCGGCGGAGTTTCGAGTGAACGGACCGCTGTCGAACATGCCCGAGTTCTTTTCGGCATGGCAGTGTGCTCCGACGGCGAAGATGATTCGCAAGAACCAGTGCCAGGTCTGGTAACTGCCGGTGTCGAGCTTGCTTCCGCGACTGCTGCTCATCGGAGTAGCTGTCGTCGCTGCGTGGGAAAGCGTTTCGTCGCTGCGACCTCCGCGTATCAGCGATGGGGATGTGCATGCGCTGGCTGTGGCGGTTCGTGCAGCTCACTCGCCAGGTGAGCTGATTGCCGTCGCGCCCGCGTGGCTGTCGCCGCTGGTCCAGCGCGAGCTGGGTGACTTGATGCCCGTCGAGCACTTGTCTCGTCCCGACGCAAAGCGCTTTGCGCGCATCACCGAAGTGTCCCTGCCATCGTTTCATTCGCCCGACGTAAGTGGGCTTGTCAGCGACGGAACACAGCGCTTTGGTTTGCTCCAGCTGTCTCGCTATCAGCAGACGCCGGTGACGGTGCCGTTTGATCTGACGGAACACTTTCTTGACGCGACGGTGAGCCAAGTGCCGCAGCACGCTTCGGATGCCGTCGAGCGTCCGTGCCTGTGGACGGGACCGCTGCCGGGAACGACTGCGCCTGCGCCGGGCCTACAGCTCGGTGGCTTTTCCTGCGGATCAACCCGAAGTGAGCGACGGACGATGGAGATCGATTACCAGCCTCGGCGTGGCATCGTGACCGATCTGGAATCGGGCCATCGGACGCTGCTGCGCTTTTCGATTCCCGACGACGCTTGGCAAGGCAGCACGCTGCATCTGTGGCTGGGACTTCACGACTATCACCAGCGCAAGCAAGCGCAAGGACCGGCGAACGTGACGGTGGATCTGGACGATGGACAGGCGAAAAAGGAGCTGACGATTGAAGTCCGGCAGGGCTTTGTTCATCACGAGCTTGCGCTGCCGCAGCGTCGCGCCGATGTTCATCATGTTCGGATTGAGCTGTCGGCGCAGCAGGCTCCGCATCATCTCGTTGGTCTGCACGGAGAGCTGCGACGATGAGTGCGCGTTCACCTCGCGGTCGCTGGCTCGATATGGCGCTGGCGCTGCTGCTGGTACTTGTGACGACCACCGCGCTGCTTCGTGCGAGTCGGTCCCAAGGGTTTGCGCGCGACGAAGGCTATTACTTTCATGCCGCCGAGCAGCACGCCGCGTACTACGAAGAGCTGACGTCGCGACTTCTGAAGGGCGAGCTGCGAGCGCTGGGGGACCGTGCGCTCATCGACCGCTATTTTTCCTACAACAGCGAGCATCCACCGCTGCTCAAGACGCTGTTCGGGCTGTCGTGGCGGACGCTCCATCGCTGTAGCTGTCCAAGTGAAGCGGGCCAGCACGCGCTGTTTTACGCGAAACGGCATCGGACGCTCGGGCTTCTGTCTAACGGGGCAGCGATGCGGTTTCCGTCACACCTGCTGACTGGCGTGCTGTGTGCGGCGGTGTACCTGATGGGGCGACGTAGCTTCGGACGAGCGGGCGCGCTGGCAGCAGCGGGACTTGCGATCTTGGCGCCTCGGCACTTTTTCCACGCGGAGCTGTCGTGTTTCGACGCGCCCGTGACGGCGATGCTGGTGATTACGACCTGGGCGTATCTGCGCGCGCAGCAGACCGAGCGTCCGTCGTGGGCGATCCTGTCGGGCATCTTGTTTGGCTTGTCGCTATCGACCAAGCACAACGCGTTCTTTTTGCCGCCGCTGCTGCTGATTCATGCGCTGTGGCTGCGTCGAGACCTGCTTCGTACCGACGCGACGTCCTCGAATCGGACAAACACCCAGCGTGTGCTGCGCTACCTGTTTCAGCCGTGGGCGCTGTCGATGGCGCTGATTGGACCGCTGGTCTACCTTCTGTCGTGGCCGTATCTGTGGTTTCAGACGGTGAAGCGCTTTACGTGGTACGTCGCTTTTCACCTTCACCACGTCCACTACAACATCGAGTACCTCGGCCAAAACTACAACCGACCACCTTATCCGTGGCACTACGTCCCGGTGATGACGCTGCTGACGATGCCCGTGGTGACGCTGCTGCTCGCGCTGATCGGGGCTGCGGTGTGGATTCTGCGCAAGGATCAGCTGGTCGAGACGACTCCGCCCGGTGAGCGCTCAGGCGGAGAGCTGCCGCTCATCCTGCTTTCAGCGCTGTGGCCGATGCTCATCATCATGCGACCGGGGACGCCGATCTTTGGCGCGGAAAAGCACTGGCTGCCGTCGGTTCCGTTCGTCGCGCTGCTCGCGGGGGCGGCGGTGTCGTATCTGATTCGTCAGTCGAGCCAGCGGTCGCTGCATCAAGCCGTGCTCGGGCCGCTCGTGGTGGGGATGGTCCTGACACCGGCGGCGCTGTCGGTTTGGCGTTCTCATCCGTACGGGCTCAGTCACTACAACGCGCTGGCGGGCGGTCCCGTCGGAGCCGCAAACCTGGGCATGAACCGGCAGTTTTGGGGCTACTCGGTGCGCGGTGCGATGCCGTTTTTGAACCACGCGCTCGCGCCCAGCACGGCGGTCTATTTTCACGATGCCAACTGGTTTCAGCTGCAGATGAGTCAGCTCGATGGCTTTCTGCGTCGCGACATTGCCGACGCTGGCATGGAAGAGCCGGGCGTTCGCAGCTCCACCGCCGCGATGGTGATGCACGAAAAGCACTTCAATAAGTACGAGTACTGGATCTGGGACGCCTACGGAACCACCAAGCCCAGCTACGTGGTGACGCACCTCGGGGTTCCGCTGTGTACCGTCTACGAGCGACCCCGCCCCGCCCGAGGTGACAAGTGAGCCGCGATCGTCGCGTCGCCGTGTGGCTGTTTGTGCTGTTCACCGCGATCTTCGGAGCGACAGCCGGACAGCGGCTTGTGCGACCGTCGACGGACACGCACTTTGTCTATCAAGCCGAAAGCTGGCTGCACCGTCGGCTCGATCTGGGTGGTCCACCGCCGCATCAAAACGACTGGGCCGAAGTCGAGACGCTGACGCTGCGCAGTGGTCGCAAGGTGTCGGGGATGTTCCTGCGTGCCAACCCGACGCGCTTTCGGACGCTGTCCGGCGTTGTCGACGAAATTCCCTCAACAGAGATCGTCGCCCGCGAGCGGAAGTACTACGTGTCGTTTCCTCCGTTTCCGTCGATGCTGATGTTGCCGTTTGTCGCGGTGTTTCACCATCGAACAAACGATGTGCTGCTGACGGTGCTGCTTGCGGGCCTGGTTCCTGCGCTGCTCTATCTGCTGCTGCGACGCATCCCGCGTGCGCTGGATCGCACAAACACCGAGAGCCGGCCCGAGTCATTCGACCTGTGGCTGACGGTGATGTTTGGCATTGGATCGGTGTTTTACTTTTCAGCGGTGCAAGGGCAGGTGTGGTTTACCGCGCACATTGTCGCGTCGCTGCTCGCCGTGCTGTTTTTGCTGTGTCTGTTTCCGCTGCGACCGCTGGCCTGTGGGTTTCTGTGTGGCGCGCTGTTTTTGACGCGTCCCCAGATGGCTTCGATGGGTCTGCTGTTTGTTCTTGAACTGCTCCGACGCGCCGCCGACTCGCCCGCGTATCCATCGCTTCGCCTGCTTCAGCGTGAGCTGGTTCCGACGCTGCGCAAGCTGGCCAAGCCTCTCGTTTTGTTTGCGCTGCCTGCCGCGACGCTGGCGGGGCTTGGCGTGACGCTCAACTGGCTGCGCTTTGGACGGCTGTTTGAGTTCGGTCACAGCTTTCTGCAGACGATTCAAGCCGACAACATCCAGCGCTTCGGGCTGATGAACTATCAGTTTTTGCCGCGCAACCTGGCGACGGCGCTGACGCTGCTCCCCAAGCTGCTGCCGCAGTTTCCGTACGTGCAAGTGAGCTATCACGGCCTGGCGCTGTGGTTTACGACGCCCGCGCTGCTGTTTCTTTTGTGGCCGCAGCGTCCGCTCTGGCTGCCGTCGCCCATCGACCGAGAGCCTGCGCAAGAGCGCTCGCGTCAGCTTCGGCTGGGCATCTGTCTGACGATTGTTCCGATCGCGCTGGCGAGCCTGCTGTACCAAAACTCGGGCTTTGTGCAGTTCGGCTATCGCTTCAGCCTCGACTACATGGTGCTGCTCGTGCTGCTGCTTCGGCTCGGTAGTCCGACGATTCCGGGCTCGCTGCTGTTTCGGGTCTGCGTTGTGTTTGGCGTCGTCATCAACTTGTTTGGCGCGCTCACCTTCAACCGCATGGGCGCGTTCTATTTCAACGGCTTCTTTCCGGTGAACTAAAACCGCGCTTCGTCAGCCGTACGCTCGCTGGCTAAGTGCTTGTTCCGTCTGACCTTGCTGTCGCAGCTTGATAGAGAGTGCTTGTCAGCGGCGGCGCTTTGGCTCACACTGCCGCCATGCGTGAAGTCGTCATTTTGCAGGGTGCTCGTACTCCGTTCGGTCGTGGTGTAAAGGGTTCGCTCAAAGACACGCGTCCCGACGACCTGGGAATTGCTGTGGTCCGTTCCGCGCTGTCGCGCTCTGGGGTGGCCGCCGCTGAGATCGAAGACGTCGTTCTCGGCTGTGCATTCCCCGAGGCTGAGCAGGGCATGAACATGGCTCGACTTGTCTCGGTTGGCGCAGGTCTTCCCGTCGAAGTTCCGGCGATGACCATCAACCGCTTCTGCTCGTCGGGTGTCCAGGCTGCGGCCATCGTTGCGGATCGCATTGCCGTCGGACAGATTGACTTCGGTATCGCCGGTGGCGTCGAGTCGATGTCGATGATTCCGATGACCGGAGCGAAGGTGTCGCTCAACCCTCGTCTCGTCGAAGAGCAGTCGGCACTTTATACGCCGATGGGTGTGACCGCTGAAAACGTCGCGCGTCGCTTCCAGATCGCTCGCAACGAGCAAGATGAGTTTGCGTACCAGAGCCACCAGAAGGCGGTTGCCGCACAGAAGGCTGGCTTTTTCGACGGTGAGATCCTGCCGATTGAGACGACGGTGTTCGACGAGACCGGCAAGCCGCGCAGCATCAAGGTGGATCGTGACGAGCTTCCTCGTGGCGATACCGATGTGGCCAAGCTGTCGGGGCTTCGTCCCGCGTTCGATCCGACCGGGTCGGTGACGCCAGGGAACAGCTCGCCGCTGACCGACGGTGCTGCCGCGCTGGTGATGGCTGGCAAGGACAAGATTGGCGATCGTCCCTTCCTGGGTTACTTCCGCGCGTTTGCCGTCGCTGGCGTTCCCCCGGAGATCATGGGCATTGGTCCGGTTCCGGCGGTGCGCAAGCTGCTCGCCAAGACGGGGCTCAAGGTGTCGGACATCGACGTGTGGGAGCTGAACGAAGCGTTTGCCAGCCAGGCGATTTACTGCGCACGCGAGCTGGGCGTTCCGTCGGACCGTCTGAACGTCAACGGCGGTGCGATTGCCATCGGTCACCCACTTGGTGCGACCGGTGCGCGCATGACGCTGACCGCGCTGCGTCAGCTGGCTCGTAGCGGTGGCCGATACGGCATCATCTCGATGTGCATCGGCGGTGGGATGGGCGCTGCCGCTCTCGTCGAGCGGGCCTAATCGTTAGTCGCTCACCAAGACGTGCCGTTTGCGGACCATCGAGTCCCCGGCGCGTCCCGCCCACTCAAACTGCGCGCCCTGCTCACTGCGGAAGGTTCGCTCGATTCGCCACGCGGCACCCGGACAGATTCGGCGCTTGAGCAGCAGCGTGCAGGTTGCCGTACCTGCATAGTGATTAAACGCTGGCGTTCCGTCGGGATCGACGTACTCGGTCCGCACCATGTCATCGGCGCCGCAGGACAGCTGAACTTCCAGTCCCGTGCGTGGACCCTCGGCGGATAGCACGTAGCTACCGGTTCGATACTCTGCCCGATTGAGCGGCAGGTCCGCCCACTCTTTGAACGCGACTTCCTTGCCCTGACATCCGTCGGGATAGACCGACAGCATCGTAATCGGCAGGACCACCGGGCCTCGGCGCATGCGCACCGTCAGCGCTTCAAACACAGCCTGTGGCTTTTGCGTCGGACGCTCGTCTTCGCGATCGAAGGCATTGCAGCGAGCCCAGGCCCAGCCGTACGCGTGCTTTTTGCCCCACAAGTGACTCTGTCCCGACGGAACTTGGTGAAGATCGTAGCGCTCTCCGTCGATTTCGATCGTGCCGGACACCAAGATGCTGTGGTTTGGCGACGTGAGCAGCGTCTCTGCGATGCCCATCGGATTGGCGTAGAGCGCTTTGGGAAACAGCAGGTGCGGGCGATTTTGTCCATCCCAGTGCAGATCCCAGCGAATGGTGTGTCCGTCGCCGCTGAGTGTTCCGCTCGAGTGACTGTGCCCCAGCTCCGACCCGGCAATGCGAATCACAAACGGTCGCTGCTGGCTGTGGAGCGTGCTGATGTCGAAGCGACGATGGATGCCGAAGGTCTTGGCGGGCTGCTTGCCATCGGATCGGCAAAACCACAGCTCGGCATAGGGCGGACCGTGACCCGATTCGGGAGACTCCAGCGTGTAGCGAATCCAGAAGCCGGTCTTGCTTTCTCGATGCGCCAGCGTCAGAAACCAGACCTCGTAGTGACCGGACTGACCCTGCCAAGCCATCCGGTTGTGGTCTTGTGCGACGGGGGTTTGCAAAGGAATGGGCCGAGGCGATGACATGATGGGCTGAAACTACACCATTTTGGGCTTTCTGGCTTGGGCTCGTCCGTCGGCGCGGAATTGTTTCCGACTGCGACGTGATGCGACGATGAGGCAAGACGCGTGGCGATCGGATGCGCTATCGTGGTCATGCGATGTGGTCCGATCACTGCTGCCAGATGCTCTGTCGCTGCGAGCCTTTTTTGTGGTGTCGACCATGAATCAGCGGGCGCTGCGTCAGCTTGTGCGGCTTGCAGGGTTGCTGACGGTGCTGCTGCTTGTGGGCCTGTTTGTGCGGCTGTTTTTGCGTCTGCGCTCGACGGAAGAATCGCTTCAGCGAGAGCGTGGTGCGCGGGCGGCGCTGCTGGTTCGTCAGCCCGGTCTCGACGGAGAAGGCCTTGCTCTGGCGGTGAAAGCGGCGGCTCCGAGCTTGCTCTACGGACGGCCCTTACCGACGGAAGCCAAGGAAGGCTTGATGGTTGCGCTGCGGGTTGCGGAAAACTCGCTGGCGCTGCACGGACACGACGACATTGTGTCGCATGTCGCGTTTTCTCCCGACGGCAAGACGGTGGCGACTGCGGGTCATGATCTGACGGTGCGTCTGTGGGATGAGCGAACCGGACAGCCCCTGCTTCAGCTGCCCAAGCACGGCGATCGCATCACCGAGCTTTTGTTTGCTGCGCAGGGATCGCTCGTTTGGACGACCAGCCTCGACAAGCGTCTGCGCGTGTTTGCGCTGCCAAGCGGCAATCTGCTGTTCGAGCACGCCGGTCACGAGTCGATCCTGAGCGCCGCTCCGGCTGCGGACGGAAGGCAAGTGGCCGTTGGATATCGAGACGGGAGCATTCACTTGGTGGACGTCGTCTCCGGTCGGCTTTCACGGACGCTGACTGGGCATGTGGATGCGGTGCGCTCGCTGGCGTTTTCTCCCGACGGACGGCACCTGGTGTCGGGGAGCTTGGACAAGACCGCGCGAGTCTTTGAGACGACGACGGGCAAAGTTGAGCATGTCATTCCGACGGGAGATCGCGTCACCTTCGTTCGCTTCGCCAGCGACGGTCAAAAGATCGCGGTGGCCAGTCATGACAAGACCGTTCGGCTGTGGAGCCTGAGCCTCGGGGAAATTTTTACGCTGCGTGGTCACGAAGAACAGGTCGTGCGCGTCGACTTTTCACCCGATGGCCGGTTTTTGGCGAGCGGTGATGCGAGCGGTACGATCACGCTGTGGGACGGGCGAACTGGTGATCTGCTGCAAAAGCTACGGGGTCACGAAGAAACGGTGACGGATCTGCGCTTTATGCCCGACGGAGAACACTTGATTTCGGTGGGCTCGGGAGAGCGCGGCGTTTATCTGTGGCACATCGCGTCGGAGCGTCCCGTTGCGATCTTGAGCGGTCATCGTGGAGAGATTCGTCACTTGGACCTAACGTCAGATGGTCGACGAGCGGTCACTGGCAGCTACGATCGCACGGCGCGGGTGTGGAACCTGGAGCGCGTGCTTCCAGCGACGACACTGGTCGGACATCGCCGTCGTATCTCCTCGCTGGAGTTTCTGAAAACGGACGGAACGCGCTTGGTGAGTGCCAGCCTCGATCGGACGGCGCGGCTGTGGCGCTGGGATCGCAGCAAGCTACGCGGTGAGCTGATCGCCGAGCTGATGGGTCACGCGGGACCGCTTCACATGGCGCGTTTTTCGCCGGATGGTCGACAGGTTGCGACGGCCAGCTCGGACAAGACGGTGCGGCTGTGGGATGGTCAGACGGGATCGCACACAAAGACGCTGAGCGGTCATGCGAACACGGTCTTTGCGGTGGCGTTCAGCAGCGATAGCCGACGACTGTTTTCAGCCAGTCGAGACTCGTTTCGGATGTGGGATGCACAAACGGGCGCTCTGCTGGGATCGGCGCTGGCGCACAGTGGCACGCCGATTTGGATGGCTGTGTCGCCCGATGGTCGCTATTTGGTGAGTGCCGCGACGGATCGCAAGGTCATCGTCTGGGATGCGAGCAGCCTGCGACCGCTCGGCGCGCTTCCCGATACGCCCGATCCGGTCAATCAGCTGACGTTTTTACCGACGAGTCGAGGCGGCTTGCTGGTGACGGCGTCCGACGATCAGACGGTGCGGCTGTGGGATGTGCAAAAGCGTCAGTCAGTGGCCAAGTTCCGCGCGCTGCCCGATCGACCGATGGCGGTGTCGGTGGGAAAAGGCGGAGAGCGACTGCTCGTGGTGGGCAAAGATCGCGTGGTGCGGGTCTGGGACATTTCCGCTGCGCCGCACACCGACTCGATCTTGCCGCTGGCTGAGCTTCCGGTGATTGCCGATGACATCGAGCACGGCGACTATGTTCCCGATGGCAGCGCGTTTGCGGTGGCGGGGGCCGATGGTCGCATCAAGGTCTATCGCGATACGTTTGGATCGAGCTTGGAGTCGATGTTTCACGATGCCTGTCAGCGCTTGCGGTTTCAGCCGCAGCACGCGGATGTACGAGATGTGTGTCGTTAGACGCACACGCAGATGGCGGCAAAAACTTGCGAAGCCGTCCTACTCTGTGCGTAAGTGTCCTACATGGTGGCTCTGAAATCGGCGCAAGAAACGCTCAAGTCCCCGCCAAAGAGAGGACTTTTGTATACTTGGCGTCGGTGCAGCCGTTGTCTTCCCGTGCAAGCGGGCCGCTCGGCAGATAGGTAAACAGTCTCGTGGCAAACGTCTTGGTCATGATCGAGTTTCTGGACAGCGAGCCACTGTGCGCCTCGCTGGAAGCGCTGGGTCAGGCTCGGCGTCTGGGAAGTGCGGTCGGCATGACTGTCTATGCGCTGCTGCCGATGCAGTCGGTGGCACCGCAAGCTCGTGAGCGGCTCGGGCAGCTTCTTGGGCACTTTGGCGCCGACGGTGTTGTGCTGCTGACCGCAGAGTCGACGGTTCACGAACATGAGCTGCGCTTTGCGCCGTATGCGCGCGCGCTACAGCAAGCCTGCGAGGAACTTCCGCCGAAGCTGTTCCTGATGGCCGATACGCCGGGGGCTCGCGACATTGCGCCTCGGCTGTCGGCGCGAATCGGTGGCGTGTTTTTGGCGTCGGGAGAGCCGGCCTGCGAACACGGAGGACTCAAGCTGTTTGACTCGCACGGTCAGCAGGTGATGCCGTGTGACGATCCGCTCGCGGATGAGATGTTCGCACCGACGATGCTGCCGGTGGTGATGACGCTGCAAGCGGGACGGTATGCGCTGTCGCGAGGTAGCACGGCGGTTCCGGTTCGCTTTATGGCGCCGCTTGATGTCGATGCCAGCTCCGAGCGGACCCCGGTGCCAGGTGGCGGTTTGGCGGAAGATCACTGCGAGCCGTTTTCCCGAAGCCAGCGTCTGTGGATTCAGCCGCCTGCGACGATTGGGCCCGATACGATTCCGCCGCTGGTTGCGGTTTCATCCGAGCGCGCTTTGCTGGATCGACGCAGCGTTCATTCGCTGATTGCCGTCGGTCAGAGCGTTGTTGACCGCTCCGATGTGCAGTTTGCGCTGCCGCTGGGCGACGGCGTGACCAAGGACTTGCTGCGCGTCATCGAAGCGGAGTTTGCGCGACCGAAAGAGCCTTCCGTCGAGCTGAACTTGAGCGGTCTGCTGAGCTTCCATGGCGATGATGATGAAGAGCTGACTCCGTCGACGGGACGATCTTGGGATGGCAGCGACATTGTGACGGGTGACACAGAGCCTCGGCTGCCGGTGTCTGCTCCGTCGACAGCTGCTGATTCATCTGTCGCGCATCCGCCACGCACAGAGAGCGCGAGCCCGTCGTTTGAGCGAACCAATGCGGGCAGCGACGAGATGTGGGATGGCGATCCGACGCCGCACTCGGTTCAAGACGCCGTGCCGCAAGCGGAGCTGGACGGAATCGATACCGAGCCGATCACCGAGCTGGGTCACAAAGACAGTCACAGCGAATCACCGAAAGCCGCAGCCAGCGACGAAAATGCCAAGCGAGAGGAGCAGCCATGAAGGTCTTGATGCTGGTTTCTCCGCAGTGTCAGCGTGCCGCGCAGATTGCGTCGTCGCTGGGTGATGTCGTTGCGCTGGCGATTGCACCGGACGATACGGTGTTCGCATCGCTTTCGCTGCCTGCGTCGAGCACGCGGATTCGGCTGTGGGACGAATCGCTGGATCCGTCGTCGTTTCATCCGTTCGACGTGGAAGCTCGTCATGCAGCGGTGCTTGCGCAGGCGGCGCGTCGTCTGGGCACATCCATCGTGCTGCTGACGGAGTCACTGACGGGATTCTTAAGCGCAGGGATTGCCGAGCAGCTGAACCTGGCGCACGTTAGTGAAGTGGTATCGGCGAAGCTTGTATCCGACGGAGACGATGATCCACAGCTTCTGGTTCACCGTCGAGGACTGCGCAGCTTGCAAGTGCTACGCGGTACGAGCCAAGCGGTGCTGTCGGTTCTTCCATCGCTACAGCCAGCTTCGGAACCTGCACAGTCGGTGACTTCCGTGACGGAGTGGTCGCTTCACGATGTCTCGCTCGGCGTCGCGGATTTGCCGTCGCCGCAGCTTCAAGTGGTGGCGCAGTCGGTTCGTCATCACCGTCCTCGTCTGTTTCTGTCCCCGGGCGCGCTGGTCGCTCGGCTGCGCAGCGACGGTTTGGAGTAACTACAAATGGGTCGGCCACGCGTTCAATCGGCAGCACCATCCGCGCAGAGTCTGGGCGCGGGACGATCGCCCGCTTCGACAGAGAAGCTGGGCGACGTGAGCCGACTGTTGCGCGCGCGATCCTTTTGGGTCGAAGGTGACAGCAAGGCGGCGCAGCGGGTGCGCGCAAACCTTCAGCTTGGCACTGTGCCGCTCGACAAAGAGGCTGTGGCGTGGATTTCCGACGGTCGCGTGCCCGAGGACAAGCTGGGGATCTCGCTCGATGATGGCGCGGCGCTGCTGGGACCGCACAGCTTTGGCTTTTTGAACAACACCGACGGAATTGCACCGCTCGCAGCCCCACTTGGTGAGCGGCCTCGCGTCGGTCGCGTTGCGCTGGTGGTTCCTCGTCGAGATGCGCTTCCTGAGCTGGCGCCGCTGCTGTGTAGTCGCTTGCTCGGGGTGTCGTGGCTGATCTCGGTGGGCGACGGAGATCCGTCCGAAGTGCTGCGCTTTTTGCAGCATGATCCAGCGACGGCAGGGATGCTGATTGCGCTGGGCAAAGGTGTGCGACCACAGACGCTGCTCGACGCGCTCGCGGGAAAGCCATCGGTGGTGCTGCTGCCGACGCTGCATCGTGATGTGGGTCTGCTTCGTGCGGTGGCCAGACGGTCGCTGTCGCGGGTGACGGCCAACTTCGAGGAGTGGCTGGCTCACGGTGCGCTGCTCGACGCGGGCTTTGGTCCGGTTCCGCAGGGTCGGTCGAGTGTGCGACGCACCTCGGCAAGTCAGCGACGAGCCAGCGTGCTGGTGCTCGGGGCTGGTGCGGATCTGATTCAGCGCGAGCTGGATGCGCTGCGGATGCCGGCGCCGGTGCGGATTGATGCCGACGACGACGAAGCGGTAGAGCGTGCGCTGCACCGAGCCGCAGAGCAGTCCGAGCTGCTCATCCTGTGCGGTGACAAAGATCAGCTTGCGGAGCTTCGTCCGTCGCGACCGGCACTGCTGCTGGATCCGTCGGAGCGCGATCGGCTGCGGGCGCTGCTGGTTGCGATTCAGTCGCTGTCGGTTCCGTCGCTGGCTCATGCCAAAGTGGTGGTTCGTCCGGTGCGTGAGCGCCTGGATTCGGTGCTGTCCGAGCTGCCGCCTCCGCTGTACGTCGCGGGTGAGATGGTGCAGAGCGAGCCGCTCGGGGACCATGACATCAAGCGGCTGCTCCACTCGTATGGCGTGCGTGTCACGCGGCAAGCGCCGGTAAGCACGACGACGTCGGCGCTGCGCGTCGTGGCCAAGCTGGGGACGCCAGTGTGGGTGCTGCCGGGACTGCCGCCGAGCGAAGATGTGACGAAGCTGGCGACGACCGAGTCGCGCGACGGTGTGCTGTGTGAAACGCAGGCCGAGGTAAAGCGTCAGACGTCGCTGTTGCTGGAGCGCTATGCGTACGTGCTGCTTCGGGAAGTGTCACCGCGTGGTCCGTCGCTGCGCATTTTGCTTCAGCGCGAGCGTGGGCTCGGTGACGTGCTGCGGGTCGAGCCGCTGATGGCTGATGCCGAATCAGAAGCGTCGCTGTTGCCGATGTTTTCAGACGATGCGGATGCGCTGGCGCGAGCGTGGGCTGCGCCCGGTGATGCCGATCAGGTCGATGCGCTGGCGACGCTGCTCAGTCAGATTGCTGCGTGCGTCGATGAGCAGAAGCTTCAGGGTGACTTGGTGGTTCGGATCGCCGACGAGCCGGTGGTGATTCATGCCGCGGGTGTGCTGCGTCGCGAGCGCTAGGCTGTGACCAAACAGACGACGCCAGCGACGGTGACGATGATGGCGAGCAGTCGTCTTACGTCGAGCGGCTCTCCGCCCAGCAAGATACCGACGGGGACTGCGAACAGCGGCGACATGGCAGCGAGCGGCGTGGCGATGCTCAAGTCGGTGTGGGTCATTGCGTAGACAAAGATCGAGCTTCCGATGAACGCTTCGGTGATGACGGCGGGAACGAAGCGCAGCAGATCGGGCTTGGAGCAAAAAAGCTGTGGTTCATTCGGCCCGGGCGGATGTTTCAGACGACGGATCAGCCACAGCGATCCAAGCACCGTCGAAGCCAGCAGATAGCGAAAGCCGTTGACGACAAACGGAGTCAGACCGATTCCGCCGCGACGGACCGAATAGGTATTTCCCGCCCACATCAGCGACGTGAGCAGCGCAAGAAGAAGGCCAGTCAGTCGATGTCGCTTGGGTTGCGCGTCGGCGGAGTCTCCCTTGGCGGCGGCTTGCAAGAACACCAGCCAGACGACGCCTGCGACGCACAGCATCGTTCCAAGCAGGCGCTGGCCGCCGACGTGTTCGCCGAGGGTGAGTGCGCCAAACAGCGTCGCCCACAGCGGATAGATCGAAGCAATCGCCAGCGCCGTCGGTGTCCCGAGGCGCATTGCTGCATGATAGAACAGCATGTCGCCAAGGCCGTAGGAGCACACGACGGACAAAGACAGCCATCCGACGCTGTGCAGGGTGAGCGCTCCGATGCTGGCGAGTCCGCCGCTTAGCATGGCGACGACAAAAAAGAGCGGTGAAGCGATGGCGGCGCGCGAAAAGTTGACTTCCATCGCTCCGACACGACCGGCTTGGCGAGCGTACACCGACGAGCCAAGCGCCCAGGTCAGCGAGCTACCGAGCGCGCAGAGCGGCCCAAGCAGCGACTGTGGATCGGAAAAGTTCATCACGAGAGGTTCTGGTTTTTGATTTGGTAAAAGTGGTTATTTATCGTCGAGGGGCTGGTGGCTCAGCGGTCAGCGGATCTTTGGGCCAGGCATGGCGCGGGTATTTTCGCATCAGCTCTCGACGGATGGCGGGATAGTGCTTGGCCCAAAAGCCGCGCAGATCGGTGGTGACTTGGACGGCTCGCTGGTTTGGGGCGAGCAGGTGAATCACGAGCGGCAGTCGTCCCGCAGCCAGCTTGGGCCCGTCGGTCATGCCGAAGAAGTCTTGCAGACGCGACTCGACCCACGGCGGCTGTCCGCTGACGTAGTGAACGCGGGTGCGACGACCACCGGGCAAGGTGATGTGCTCGGGAAGCTGTTCGCTGAGCAGTCGCTGCAGGTTGCGTTCCGTCGGAAGCGACTTGCTGAGTTCTCCAAGGAGCGTCGGAATCAGCGGCTGTCCGCTGAGCTGTGACAGCGCAACCTTCCCGTCGCACAGCACGCGAATCGCTTGGGCAATCAGCGGGCTCGATAGCGGCGGCAGCGCAAGCTCTGGATACGCAGACGACAGCACGGCGAGTCGTGCCGTCAGATCTACGAGGCGTTCTCCGTCGCTGAAGATCTGATCGGTTCGTGCGCTGGCTTGTTCACAGAGCAGCGCGACGGCGCGCGGATCATCTCCGCGTGCGACCGAGCGAGACTCGTCGAGGATGAGCTGACCGAGTCGCAGTCGCTGACAGCGCTCGACTTGGTTGGTGCTGCTGTTCCAGACGAGATCTTCGCTGTCTTTGACGGGATCACCGGGCAGTTCGAGCAGCCAGTCTGCATCAATCGCTGAGACGAGACGAGCGACGGGCTGGCTGCCTCGCTCTTCGACATCGACCAGGACCAGCCAATCGGCATCGCGAACGACGCTGCTTGGTGAAAGTACAGCAGAGCCTCCGACGGCGAGAACCAGCTCGATGGCATCGCTTTTTTTGCGACGACGGGCGACTCGATCGGGAAAGCCGAGCAGCACGGCGCGACCAAGGGCAGCCTCTCGTTCCGACGGTGAGAGCGTGCGTTTTGCCGCAAATCGACGGGCTTTTTCGACAAGCTGGCGACGGGCTTTTTCGACGCGCAAGACGGTATCTGCGTCGAGACCTTCACGCTGAAGCGAGCCTTTGGCAAAGCGCTGTGACTCGGCCCAGCGAAAGCGATCCAGACGATGACCGAGGTCGGAAGGCTCACTGGCGACGGAAGACAGCGCGCGGGCATCGCCTCCGATGCCGCGACTGGCAAGCAAGATGTCACGTTCCCCGAGGAGCGACGCGACCACGGCTGCATCATCGAGGATTCCCAGCTCGGCACCAGCGACGAGCAGACGAGACAGACGTGGTGACAAGGGCAGGGCGGTGAGCTTGCTTCCCAGCGACGTAAGCTGTGATGACTGGTCAATGGCTCCGAGGCTGCGCAAGAGCGACTCGGCGGAGTCGATCGCGGACGGAGGCAGCGGGTCGAGGAATCGCACGTCAGACACCGTCAGTCCCAGCGTGTGCAGCAGCAAGAGCGGCTCGGCCAGATCCATGCGCAGGATCTCAGGGCTATCAAACTCTGGACGCAGATCGTGATCGTGCTTGGTGTAGAGGCGCAGGCAGCGGCCCGGCTGGGTTCGTCCGGCGCGTCCAGCGCGCTGCGCGGCGGCGGCTCGACTGATCGGCACCACTTTCAGCGTCGGCAGTCCCGACCAGTGCGCATATCCCGCTTGGCGCTGAAGGCCGCTATCGATGACGACGGTGACTCCGTCGATGGTGAGCGAGGTCTCGGCAATGTTTGTGGCCAAGATGACGCGACGAGGCTCATTCGGTGCGCGCGGTGCGACAACCCGTCGCTGCTCGGCGAGCGATAAGTCACCATGCAGCGGCAGCACTTCGAGAGAAAACAGCGGAACCAACTCGGCCAAATCTTCCTGACAGCGACGGATTTCCGCGCTACCTGGCAGAAATACCAAGATGTCGCCTTGCCGCTGCGAGCCGGCCTCGCTGCGTGACGCGCTGTCACGGGACACCACCTCGCGAACGGCGCGTCGAACTTGTCGGGCCAAAGGCTCATCACTTGGAAGCGCGAGGTGCTCGACGGACACTTCAAACTGTCGGCCTTGGCTTTCGAGGATCGGACAGTCACCGAGAAACGCCGCGACCTTGGCGGTGTGCAGCGTCGCGGACATCACGCACAGACGCAGATCGGGTCGCGTGGACTGCTGAAGCCGACGGAGCAGCGACAAGAGCAGATCGGTCTGATGATGCCGCTCGTGGAACTCATCGAAGATCACCATCGAGACGCGGCGAAGCTGTGGATCGGACGCAAGCTGACGGAGCAGCACGCCTTCGGTCACAAAGCGCAGGCGGGTCTTTTCGCTGACAATCGACTCGAAGCGGAGCTGAACACCGACGGTATCACCCAGTGTCTCGCCTCGCTCTTCAGCGACCCGCAGCGCCGACAAGTGCGCGGCAATCCGTCGTGGCTCCAGGACCACGATTTCACCCTCGGGCACCATCGACAGCAGCGCGTGCGGAACGCGTGTGGTCTTTCCCGCACCCGGTGGCGCTGCGATGACCACGCTGTTGTGCGTCGTCAGCGTCGCCAGGATCGTCGGCAGCAGCTCGTCGATCGGCAGCGGCACCAGCCCACTTGGCAAGCTGTGCGACGGGGAAATCGTCAGGTCGAGCGATGAAGGGTTGTGCGCTGAAGACATCGGAAGACAGGCGTGGGGCCTACGCGGCGGCGCACGATACAGGCTCGGGCTGTGCGGGTCTAGCGCGCTGTGGTGCGTGTGAAGGGAACGGCGACTACTTGCGTGGCGCGGTGGCGAGTGCGGGCTTGCCGCCTTTGCGTGGATCGCTGGCAGCGCCGAAGCTGGCGGGACGACCCTCGCTGGCGGGACGATACACCACGACTTGCACAGCGGTTTCGAGCGGCGCGGGGGTGATGACGAGCGTGTGTCCTCGCTGGGTCAGCTTTTCGCGGACATCGACGGGAACTTCGGGCTCGACGAGCACGTTTTCAGGCAAAAACTGGGCATGCACACGCGGCGACGAGACGGCCGCTTCGGCTTCCATGCCAAAGTCGATCAGGTTGATCATCGTCTGAACCACGCCGGTGACGATGGTGGGACCGCCTGAGCCGCCTGCGCAGATGATCGAGCCATCTTTTCCGACGGCAATGATCGGGGCCATAGAAGAGGCGGGACGCTTTCCGGGCGCAACCAGGTTTGCTTCGTCTCCGACGAGTCCGAAGGCATTTTCCGTCGCTGGCTTTGCGGTGAAGTCATCCATTTGGTTGTTCAGAATGACGCCGGACTTTGGGCCGACGACGCGCGAGCCAAAGCCAAGGTTGACGGTGGTGGTGAGTGCGGCGGCGTTGCCATTGCGATCGATGACGCACAGGTGGCTGGTGCCTTTGTCTCGTGGGGGCGACGCGGGCTTGCCGGTACCGGGCCGACCGTAGCCGTTCCTTGGCAGGACGCGATCGCTCTGAATCGTCTCGGCGCGACCTTTGGCATAGGCTGCGCTGGCCAGCTCTGCGACGGGAATTTCGGTGAAGGCTGGGTCTCCGTGAAGCTTGGCGCGATCGGCAAACGCATGCTTGAGCGCTTCGATGGTCTCGTGCAGCGTCGCGGACGATCCAAAGCCCTGGGCGAGCGGCGGACGTGCGTCGAGGATCTGGAGCGCTTCGAGTGCAGTGATTCCTCCCGACGGTGGCGGAATCACAAAGAGCTGATGGTTGCGATAGTGCCCTTCGATCGGCGTGCGAACGATGGGCTTGTAGGTCGCAAAGTCGTCGGCTTGCAAGATGCCGCCTGCGCGCTGGTTCGCCTTGAGCAGATCGTCGCCAATGCTGCCCGGCTGGGTCCGATAGAATGCCAAAAATCCGTCTTGAGACAGCACGCGCAGCGTCGAAGCCAGCTCGGGACGGCGGATCTGGGTACCCATCGTCAGGACTTGACCTTGCGGGGCGAGCAGACTGCGCAGCGGATGATCGGCAGCCAGCTTGGGGACGACATTGGCCGCGCTCCGAGCCAGGTGTCTTCCAACCGCAAAGCCCTTGTCTGCCAGTCGCAGCGCCGGTGCGACCACCTGCGCGGGCTTGAGCGATCCATAGTCGGCGAGCGCCTTGGCAAAACCGGCGGCTTCTCCGGGAACACCAGAAGCCAAGCCTCCGACCCGCGATCGCTCTGGAACGGCTTGACCGGTGGCGGGATCGACGAACATGTCGCGGCTCGCTTGCTTGGGGGCCACCTCGCGAAAGTCGAGTGCAGCCACTTGTCCGTCGCTCTTGCGGATCAGCAAAAATCCGCCGCCACCCAGGCCGGAACCAGCTGGTTGAACCACTCCGAGCGCGAGCGCTGCTGCGATCGCTGCATCCACCGCGTTGCCGCCTTGACTGAGGATCTCGGCGCCAGCTTGTGAAGCCAGCTCGTGATCGGCAGCTACCGCGCCAGCTTGGCCAACAGCCGTGTGAGAATACGCAGTGTGTCCCACAGGCAAGCTCGCGACTGAGACGGCCAGTGTGATGGCTCCGGCCAGAGTACGTCGAACCAATTTCCGACGTGAATGCTTACAGTTCAGCGAAAAAATGTAGCTCATGTTATTGTTTTTCATCGCCTCTATTGGCTTCTCTGCCGGCCGCAGGTTGGGGATGGCACCGCGCCACTGTGTCTTCCCTTACACGTTACGACAGGGCGAGTGCTGAGCAGAAGACGGAAGAACAGTGGGCGATAGGGCGCAATCTTCGATTGGGAGCAAAGATGTCGGCCTCTGAGAACTCCAAGGGCAAAGCCCCGCTGACGATGAAGATCAAGTTCAAGTCCGCCAACCTCGAGCAGTTTATCGAGCGGTACTCGGTGGATGTGAGCAAGGGCGGGATCTTCATTCGCACCAAGGAACCGCAAGCCGTCGGTACGAGCCTGCGGTTTGAGTTTCAGCTCCAAGACGGAACGCCGCTGATCGTTGGCGAAGGCACCGTGGTGTGGAACCGATCTCCCGATCCCAGCAAGCCGTCGGTTGCGCCGGGAATGGGCGTTCGTTTCGACAAGCTGACGACGGATAGCCAAGAGCGACTCGATCAGATCTTGGCCGAAAAAGCGCGTCGTGGTGAGACGGGCGTGGAGTCTCGCTTCGATGCGGGCGTTCGATCGTCGCTCAGTGACGCGGCGTCTCCGAGCCAAGTGACACCGACGGCAAATCCTTCGGGTGGTGGCGGCGGTCACAACGAGTTTGGCGACGAACCGACGCGCGCGATGGCTGCCGATCAGGTCAACAAGCTGGCCGAAGCGATGGGCATGAGCGGCCTGATGGAAGAAGATGCGCCGACGAAGGCGAATCCTGCTGCCGTCGCTGAAGCGCTGCGTAAGAAGGCGGAAAATCAGCCATCGATGGCTCCGATGACGCCTGCGGCGGCGAAAGCGGGTCTGTCAAAGACGCTGCTGGGTCAGGGCTTTGGCATGATGACGCCGCCGACCAAGCCTGCCGTCGGTCCGGTGCTGCCGCCGCAGCCGCCCAAGCCGATTGCGCCGCCTCCGCCTGAGCCTGTGCGCGCTGTGCCGGACTCGGCGAAGACGCCAACCGCTTCGGTGGAAGAGCAGCAGCAGCGAATCGCAGACAGCAGCCGGACTCCGACGGGAGCCTCGTCTGCCGCGACGCCGCAGAAGCCGCTCGATCTGCCTTCTGCCGCGACGCCGACGAATCCGCCGCCTGCAAGTGCGAGCAAAGAGTCGGAAGAAGCGCCCAAGCCTGCGGCTACTCCGTCGGTGCCTCCGCCGAAGCTGGATGCGCCAGAGTCGCTGTTTTCGGAATCGGCGCCGGTTTCCATGTTGCCGACGCAGCAGAAGCCAGGCGGAAAGTCCGGTCTGATTGCTGTCGTCGGTGCGCTTGCGCTGCTGTTGGGCGGTGGCGGTGCCTATTACGCGCTGGTGCTCAGCAAAAAGCCGGTGGATACCGGTCCGACGCTGATTTCGACGACGCCGGGTCCAGCGACCAATCCGGCGGGCTCAGGAAATCCGACGCAGCCAACTGCGCAGCCGACGGAAGTGAAGCCGGTTGAACCAGTGGCCAAGCCGCCGGAGCCGACGAGCGTTCCCGTGAAGCCGGACAAGCCGATCGATGGCACGGAAGTCACGACGGAGCCGCCGGGCGCGCAGGTGGAATACGAGGGCAAGCAGTTTGGTCCGACTCCAGCGCGGATTCCGGGTCTTGTGGCGGGCAAATCGCTGCACATCACGCTGCCGGGCTATCTGGAAGTGAAGCCGAAGATCAAAGCGGTGCCCAAAGATGGCGAGCCGCTGAGCTTCACGCTGACGGCGATTGAGCGCGTGGTGGAGCTGACGTCGCAGCCGAAGGGCGCGGACGTGTATTTCGACGGGAAAAAGGTCGGAAAGACGCCGTTCCAGATCAAGAAGCTCGATACGAAGGAAAAGCACGAAATTGAACTGCGCAAGGCTGGGTTTGCCTCGTGGACGCGCACCGTTTCGTCGGCGGATACCTTCGAGGTCAAAAAAGGCAAGGAAGTGCTGACGGTGGAAGCGACGCTTTCGCCGAGCGCGGATGCGGGCGCAAAGAAGGCTCGTCCGGGCAAAAAGGAAGCTGCGGAAGCGGCTCCGGCGGCAGCACCGGCAGCGGACAAGGCGGCGGAACCGGCCAAGGCCGAAGAAAAGCCGAAGGCCGAAGAGAAAAAAGCCGAAGAAAAGCCGAAAGCCGAAGAGAAAAAGGCCGAGGAAAAGGCCGAAGAAAAGCCCGCGACCTAAGCCGCTATTCCGCCTGATACGAGCGCCCGCGCCACGTCACGGGCTTTCCTGCCAGCGCTCGAAACACCGACACACACAAGATGTAGGCCACCACGAGCCCGCCGAGCGATCGGACGCCTCGCGGGGTCACATGATACGAAGCGTAGAGCGACAGCCTCGCCAGCCAGTCCGCGCCGTAACAGATCGTCGCAGCGAGCAGGAAGCGGGGCGGCTGGCCGTGTAGCAGCGTCATCGCGAGCGCGGTCCCAAACGCAATCGTCGGAAGCGCGAAGACCAGCGCGACGATGGCGCTCAGCAGCGGTGCCAGCGCCTTCACGGGCCCGAGTGCGACGTAGAAGTTCTTCACCCAGCCCGACACAATCGCCGACAGCGAGTCGTACATCCGCAGCTTGACCACCGACGTTCCATGCGCGACGCACAGCCCGAGCTTGTGCTGCTTGATAAGCTGCGCCATGCGAAGGTCTTCGATGACCTCTCGCTGGACCGCTTGATGCCCGCCAATTTGTTCGTAGGCATCGCGACGGAACAGCATAAATGGCCCAAAGCCGCAGGCGTCGCTGCGCTGTGGATCGTTTACCTTGACCGGATCGAGCAGTCCCCACAAGAGCAGCGCCACCACCGGCTGGGTCGCTCGTTCCCAGAAGCTTCCGGCGACCAGCTCGGGCATCAGCGTCGTCAGACCCGCGTTCTGCGCTTCCGCGAGCGCCACCGCTTGACGAACCGCCGTCGGACGAAGTCGCACATCGGCATCAATGAACAGCAGATAGTCGCTGCTCGCACCGAGCGCTCCGTTGTGGACCGCATGCGGCTTGCCGAGCCAGCCCGGCGGCAGCGCGGGGGGATTCACCAGCGTCAGTCGGCGATCGCTCTCCGCCAGCTTGCCGACGATGGCTCCGGTTCGATCCGTCGAGTGATCATCGACCACCTTCACCGTCAGCGCCGGATAGTCTTGATTGAGCAAGCTGCGCACGCAGTCGCCGATGTTGGCTTCTTCGTTGCGGGCCGGAACCACAATCAGCACCGACTTGGGATTGCGCTGGGCCTGGTCTCCAAGCGGCAGCTTCGGCGTGCGCAGTCGATTGAACAGCAGCAAGAGCGCCAGCGCGAAGTGACAAAATGCCACGCCCCACAAAAATGGGGTCAGCGAAACCATGTGCAAGATCGCCATCGGCGCGAAGCTAGCACACGGGCGCTTGCGGTCGCGCACAACTCGGGCTGAGATGATGCAAACGGGCTGACGCCGCGCTGGGAGACTTTCGACATGGGAACCTTAAGCAGTACGCTCCTTATCGTGCTGGCCGCGCTGGCCAATGCAGACGGAATTGGCAAGCTGTGGCCGTCGTCTCGGTTTTGGCTGACCGCGCTGCTTCCGCTATCGGGAATGCTCGGTGTGGGCGCAGCGATCTCGGGAATCCTGACCATCATCGAGATGGCTGCGTACCTGGGCTTTGTGCGCTTGGCTCCGATGGTGTACCTGGGCTTTATGGGAGGCGGCGTGCTGTCTGTGCTGCTCGGGCTGCGCTTTGGATATGCGACGCTGTTGACTTGGTTTGGCAGCAAGCTGACACCGGGCATACAGAGCACTTGCGATAACGTCCAAGCGTGGCTCATCCGCAACGAGCGCAG
>ERZ724512.205-NODE-205-length-24621-cov-6.427054_pt1 | contig 24621 bp, 26 predicted proteins | sample MGYA00376045_ERZ724512 | MGnify/ENA primary metagenome ERZ724512 (study PRJEB28724, sample SAMN07190883) | activated sludge metagenome | isolation source: activated sludge of sewage treatment plant in Hong Hong | place: Hong Kong | collected 2016-03-17 ... | reverse complement strand
CCGCAGTTCACTCCGGTCGCGATCGACCTCCGGTACGAAGTGCTCGACAAGGGTCAGGCCGACGCCTCGATCGTGTTCACCACTGACGCCCAGCTCGGCGCCAGCGACAAGTACACGATCCTGAAGGACGACAAGGGCGTGCTGCCGGCCGGCAACGTCATCTTCCTTACCAAGCAGAAGACGATCGATGAGGCGGGATCCGATTACGCCGACACGATCGAGCTGGTCCAGGAAGGTCTGACCGAGAAGGTCATGCAGGAACTGGACGCCAGGGTCGACCTCGACCGCCAGCAGCCCGAGGACGTCGCCCACGAATACCTCGTGGCCGGCGGTTACATCGCGGAGTAGTCAGTAGTACTCAGCGACCGATGTGAAATCCGATCAGCTCCGGGATCCTTGCGATCACGGAGCTGATCGGGTCCGGTCGCCCGCCGGCCCACTCGGCTTCTTCCTTGCGGCCGATCGCCTCGCGGATCAGCGCTCCACCGATCCACCGGAACGGTTCGGGCGGCACCCGGGTAAGCGCGCCGGCCGGTTCGATGAAAGGCAGCTTCGAGTATTCGTCGTCGCGCTCGAGCACCAGTGAGGCGAGGGTTCGACCGACCATCTGGGACGGCCCGACCCCGTTGCCGGTGTAGCCGAACGCGGCGAAGGCCCGGCCGGACGGCAGCGCCACCACGTGGGGCAGATGAGTGGGTGAAGCGTCGATCGGTCCTCCCCAGGCGTAGTCGAGCTGGCGGCCGGCCAGCATCGGGAAGTAGCGCTTCAGCCCGGTGACCACCCCGTCGATGACCTCGGCATCGAGCTCTGCCCGACCGAAGCGGCGGGCCCCGGCGACGATCCTTCCGCCGCCCCAGCCGAAGGCGATCCGACCGTCAGGCGTGGTCCGGAAGTAGGTGAGGAGCGCGCGGCAGTCGCTGATCGCCTCTCCCCCCGTCCAGCCGAGTTCTTCGATCACGTCGGGCACTGGTTCGGTGATCACCATGTGACTTGAAGCGACCGTCACCGCGCCGCTCAGCGGCGAACCCTGGCTGGCCAGGGTCGGGCCGTTCGAGAGGATCAGCTTCGGCCCGGTCACACGACCGGCCGGCGTGTCGACCACGACTCCGTCAGAACGATCTTCGATCCGGATCGCCGGGCTGTTTTCGAAAAACTCGACTCCGAGCCGGGCACAGGCATCGCGGATCCCAAAGGCCAGACGGGCGGGCTGGACGGTCGCCGCTGCGCCGTAGTGGACTCCGGCCCGGAAGGCAGGCGAGGCGCAGATTCCCTGGACCTGCTCCGGGGTGAGCTCGTGGGGGCCATCGACAATGCCGGCGGCACGCATCGCGTTGAGATTGCGTTCCCAGGAGCCGTCCTGGGCCGGCGCGGTCGAGACGTTCAGATATCCGGAGGGCCGGTACCACGCATCGACCTGATGTTCCTCGCAGAAAGCTCCGACCTGTCGAACAGACCGCTCGGAAGCACGGGCCAGACGCAGAGCCGGCTCGCTTCCGTAGCGTTCGACCAGACTGGCGAAACTGACCCACATCGCGTCAACGAAGCCGCCGTTGCGGCCGCTGGGCCCGTGCCCGATTCGATGGGATTCGAGCAGCCCGACCTTCAGACCGGGCTCGTTCGACTTCAGGTGGTACGCGGTCCAGAGTCCGGTGAATCCGCCTCCAACCACGATCACGTCAAAGCTGCGCTCGCCTTCCAGTGCCGGGAACCCGGGTTGCTCACCGGCTTCCTCGATCCAGTATCCGTGGGCCTTATGGATCACCTCGGCGGAGGCTACCGGTCGCCGACGGTGGAACTCCGCGGCTCAGGCCGGTCCGGGCTGCTCGTGAAGCCGGTTGCGACCACTGATTCGCCATGCCCCCGCGGCCGCGATCAGTCCCGATACGGAAGCCAGGGCCAGGGCGAGGCGGGGATCGGCCGATTCGGAGATGAATCCGACCAGCGGTCCCCCGATCGGCGTCGAACCGAGGAAGACCACCGAGTAAAGAGCCATGACGCGGCCGCGCATCTCGGGCTCGACCGCCAGCTGGATTGTCGAATTGATTGCCGCCGCAAAGGTGACCGCGGAAGCTCCGAGCAGTGCGAGGACCGGGATTTCCGAGGCCAGGCTGGGCATGATCGCGGCCGCCATGGCCAGACCCCCGAAGGCGAGCGCCGAAGCGGCTATGACGCCCATCCCGGTCTTGCCGCGGGCCCCGGTGATCAGGGCGCCGATCACCGAACCGGCACCCATCGACGAAACCAGGACCGCGTAGGAGCTGGCCCCACCGTCAAAAGTGAGCCGGGCAAGCAGCGGCAGAATCACCTGGAAGTTCAGTCCCAGGGTCCCGACCACGGCCATCAGGAGCAGTGGCATCTTGAGTTCCGGCGTGTTTCTGACGTGCCGGATCGCGGCCCGGACCCTTCCCGGTTCACGGTCGGACTTCGGGGGTTCGGTCAAGCGCTTCGGATCCATGCCATGGAGGGCCCAGATCATGACCACGAAGGTGGCCGCGTTCAGACCGAAACAGGGTGTGACCCCGACGGTAGCGATCAGGATGCCCGCCACGGCCGGTCCGGCGACGCGGGCCGAATGAACGATCACGCTGTTGAGGCTTACCGCGTTGACGATCCGGTCGGGGCCGACCATATCCATGACGAAGGCCTGCCGGGCAGGGTTGTCGACCGCGAGCAGGGTTCCGCGGACGAAGATCAGCGCGAAGATCATGGCGGGCGTGACCACGCCGGCAGCGGTCACTCCGAGCATGATCAGTGGCGGGATCATCATCAGCGCCTGGGTGACCATGAGCAGGTCGCGCTTGGCGAAGCGATCGGCGAGAGAACCGCCCCACGCTCCAAGCAGCAGGATCGGCAGGAACTGGAGCGCGGTTGCTATGCCGACCGCGAATCCGGAGCCGGTGAGGCTGAGGATCAGCCAGACCTCGGCGACGGTCTGCATCCAGTTTCCCGAGAGGGAAACGACCTGTCCCTTGAAATAGCGGCGGAAGTTTGGGACCTGAAGGGAATCGAAGGACCGCCGCAATGCCGCGGTCAAATGCCCTTCCTGTCGCCGGCAGGCGATGACGGTTCACCTTCGGATTCGCTCAGTCCGAGTACCGGGTCGGCTGGCAGGTCGAACTCACCGGTGCGATGGGTTTCGAGGGCGCGCGAGAGTATGTCGGCCGCCCGCGCGAGAGTGTCGGCGTCTTCGGCCGGCATTTCCTCGATCAGATTGGCAAGCCAAGCCCTCTTTCTCGACCGGTGGGCGTCCAGATAGTGGTGTCCTTCCTCGCTGACCGAAATCAGCGCGGAGCGACGGTCCTCGGGGTCTTCCCGCCGGTCGATCAGCCCCGCGTCGGCGAGCCGGTTGATCGCACGGGTCATGGTGGGGCGCTGCACGCCTTCGATTCGCGCCAGCTCGCCGGGGGTCACGACCTTGTTGCGCTCGATTGAGGCGAGGGTTGCGATCACGGTCGGGGAAAGTCCTCCGCCCGCTTCCTGGCGAAGGCGCCGGGCAGTCCTGGTGATCGCGAGGCGCAGGGCATCTGCTTGCTGCCGTCTGTCAACCTCGGCGACTGTCGTCTGACGCCTTGTCTGGCTGCTCGTCTGACTACTTGTATCTGGCTCTGTCACTTGATTCCACGTTCTTTGTTCCGGTTCGGTGTCTCGACCTGGCTTGGGCGTTCAGGGAGCCGCTCCGAGGGGTTTGTTTGCTCTGCTAATTAGTTTAGCGAATTACTTTCTGTAAGTCAATCGATCCGTCCCGGTCTGGTTTCCTTCCCGACCGTTCCCGAGGTCGCAACCGGGATTTCTGCTGCGTTTACAGGCACGACAGCCCTCGCGTCGAAGACGGCTCCGATGACCGACCAGAACCCGTCAGACGACGCCGCGATGCCCGAATCCGGGGCTGCGGCGCCCGAGAGTGAACATCGACTTCGCGAGTCGGTCAAAACCGAGCTGACCGGCGGCACCCAGCCCGACAACGGCGTCGAGGGCCCCCGCGCGATCAAGGCCGAACGAATCATGAACGGGCCGCTCATGGTCGCGGCCGCCCTCACCCTCCCCAGCGTCGCCCTCACCGAGGCTCACATGGGTGGCACCCTCGAGGTGATCGCCCAGATTCTCAACTGGGGAACCTGGATCGCCTTCGCGATCGAGTTCGTCGTAATGCTCGCCCTGGTGCCGGATCGAGGCAAGTACCTGAGGCACCACCCGGTCGAAATCATCGTCGTCTTCCTAACTCCCCCGGTCCTGCCCCCGAGCCTTCAGAGCCTGCGGGCGATCAGGTTGTTGCGACTGCTCCGTCTGCTCAAACTGGCCCAGCTCTCCAATCGTGTTTTCTCGAACGAGGGACTTCAGTATGCGGCCCTCCTCACCGTGCTGGCAACGGTCGCCGGCGGTTCGGTGTTCCGCGCATTTGAAGCCAAAAACCAGCACCTCACCGAATGGGACGGGATCTACTGGGCCTTCACCGCGATGACCACGGTCGGCTCGGACTTCTCGGCCACGACAATCGGCGGTCAGGTCACCGAGGTCGTGATTCTCCTCGTCGGAATCTCCTTCATCGCCATGCTCACCGGCGCAATCGCCCAGAGGTTCCTGAGACCCCCCGGTACCAACCCCAAACCCCAGGACCCAAGCTAAACAGCTCAGCCGACCAGTTCACGCCCGTCACCTGAGCCCACTGGGTCGGATTTCCGTCCCTGACGCGGAAAATCCGACCCACGGTAGCGGGAAGGCATTGGAGGAGGGATTGCTGGGTCACCTGAGGAGCCCGTGCCGGCTGCGGAATTCACAAACGACATTGAAGTTTTCGGCAAATAGCGCCCTCAACTCCGATCTCGTCCTGAACCGGGGAATCGAGATCGGAGTTGGGTGCGCTATTCGGCAACATTCTCCATCTCGAATTTCGAGACGCCCAAAAGGTTGCCCTCACTGGCCCTTTCAGACTTGGGTCCTTCGGGAGGCATCGAGGTACGAGCAACTGCCGCTTTACGGCAGAAAGTCACGTCCCACGGGTTGATCGAGCCGTTGAGCGGGGCCCGGGCTAGAGGCCGGAGGGGTGGCGGGCCACGAAGGCCGAGGTGTCTTCCCAGCCGAGGTCGCTTGACCAGCTGGGGCCGGTGCCGTCGGTACCGGAGGTGTCGAGGCTGATTCCCGCTACGTGCATGAAGGCGTGACCCGAATTGCCGTAAACGGTGATCCAGTTGCCTTCGCCCGGTTCGCCCCAGGTGGTGAGGCCGGTCGAGTCGAGCGGGCTGGAAATGAGGCCGCCGCCGTGCAGGGCGTAACTGACCGTGCCGGAACAGTCGTAACCGGACGATTCGAAGGATCCGTGACCGCCGCCCCACACGTAGGGGAGGTCGATGATCTGGTTGCCCGCGGCAATCACGTCCTTGACCGCCTGCGGAGCGTCAGCGGGTGGCGATGCCGTGCCGTCGGAATTGATCACGGCGACCGATCCCGCGACCGGGGGGACCGCCCGGGGAGCCGAACTTGAGGCCGGGTCCATGGTCAGGTCGGGCAGCGAGTCCTCGAGCGAACCGGCCTTGGCTTCGAGCGCGTCGATCTTCGCCTGGCGGGAGGCGCTGGAGGCCTCGAATTCGGCCTTCTGGGCCTCGACCGCGTCACGGGCGTCCTCGGCCTGCTTGGTTTCGGCTGCGATCTCGTCGCGGGCCGCTTCAAGCTTCTTCTGCTGGACCTTCATCTTCTCGACCATCACCTTGATCTGGTCGCGAAGGTCCTCGACCCGGGTGATCACCGACTCGTTTCGATCCTGGATCGCATCGGCGTATCCGGCACTGGAGACCAGTTCACCGAAGTCCGAGGAAGCCAGAACCATCTCCTCGACGTCCGGGGAGCCGTTGACGTAGAGCGAGACGAGCTGGTCCGAAAGGATCTTCAGGGCGCGGTGCAGCCGGGCGCGAACTTCGGCGAGGTGCTCCCGCTCCTGCTTCAGTTTGGCTTCAACCGCGTCGAGTTCAGCCTGCTTGGCGGCTAGCTGGGCCTCGAGTTCGTTCGCGCGGGCGCGCAGACCGGAAAGTTCGCCGATCAGCGCGTCGATGCTGCGGTTGTCCTCGGCTACCTGCGCCTTGAGGTCATCGACCGAGCTGTTGATTGCGTCGATCTTCGACTGGGTCTGATCGACGGTCAGCGCGTCGGCCGGTCGCGCCCAGAAGGCGAGACCGATCACGAAGGCAGCCACGATCAGGGCCGCAGCAAGGCTGAAGCCGCGGGCGCGGCCGCTGGATGTTTGCGGGAGTCTGGTCTGCATAAGGGCCCGCCGCAGAGCGCGGGCGGAAAGAGCAAGGTAGCGACCTCAGGGTCGACAGTCGTCGTGTCCGGGGGTCGTGGGAAATACCGTGCAGTTGAAGGAAACTGGCTCTACAGCTCGATGTCTGCGACCAGTTCATAGGACCTGAGGCGGTCCTTCTGTTCGTAGACCATGGTCGAGAGGATCAGTTCGTCGGCTCCGGTCCGCTCGATCAGATCGACCAGGCCGGTCCGCACGGTTTCGGGACTGCCGAATATATGGCCCCTGGCCACGGAGGAGACGACCGCCTCCTCATCCGGGGTGAAATCGTGCGCCTCCGCTTCTTCGGGAGTCGGGAGTCTTCCCGGCCGGCCGCTCCTGAGCCGGGCGAAGGCGAGTCGGGAGGGTCCGGCCAGCCAGCGGGCTTCCTCATCGGTTTCCGCACAGATCACCCCGACGCCGATCATCACCTTTGGCTCTTCGAGGAAGTCCGAGGGCTCGAACCGGGAGCGGTAAAGCTGGACCGCCGCCTCCGTGTTGCCGGCACTGAAGTGATGGGCGAAGGAATAGGGCATGCCGAGCAGGCCCGCGACCTGGGCGGTGTAGCCGCTGGAGCCGAGCAGCCAGATCTCCGGCATCGCGCCCTCGCCGGGAACTGCGGTGATTGCCTGGTAGGGGTGGCCGGAGCGCCACTCCCCCGTGAAAAAGCCGAGCAACTCGCCTAGCTGACGGGGTAGGTCCTCGTCGGAAAGGGGGTCCACCCCGCGCCGGAGCGCGGCCGCGGTGATCTGATCGGTCCCGGGCGCCCGGCCGATTCCGAGGTCGATGCGACCCGGGTTGAGTGACTCCAGGGTGCCGAACTGTTCGGCCACGACCAGCGGTTGGTGGTTGGGAAGCATCACTCCGCCGGAACCGACCCTGATCGTTTCGCTGTTTGCCGCGAGGTGGGCGATGATCACGGCCGGAGCGGAACTGGCGATCCCGGTCATGTTGTGGTGTTCCGCCACCCAGTGCCGGTGATACCCGAGGCGCTCGGCGACCTGGACGAGCTCGGTCGAGTTGGCGAGCGCGGCTGCGGGATCGGAACCTTCGACCACCGGGGCCAGATCCAGAACCGAGAGTTTGAGGTCTTCCTTCATCCCTGGAACATCCATTGCCCGTCGGAAAGGACTTGCTGGGCTTGTTTGTCGGTCGGCGGATAGTCGATGTCCAGCTTTTCATCGGATCCGGGATCGGCCCGCCAGCTCCACCAGCTGATTCCCTTCAGCCATTCCGAACCGGAAAGTGCCTGGAAGGTGGCCTTGTAAGCGAGGGCCTGGATGTTCTGGTCAGCCGGCTGGTCGGTCACCTGGTACGGGGTAACCGTCGCGCCGACCTGGCTCGGGTAGCCAACCTCGGTCAGGAGGATCGGCCGCCCCCACTGATCGGACTTCGACTGGAGCTGTCCGGCGATCCCCTGCCAGGCGGTCACCAGTTCCTCAAGGGTCGGAGTCTTGCTGGTGTCCTGCGAAAGCGGGTAGTAGGCGTCGACTCCGATCGCATCGAGGTCATCCCAGAACTGGACCTGGTCCACCTCGTCCCAGTTGGCCGCGTAGGTGAGCGGACCCGAGAAGCGGTCGCGCACGGTCTGGATCACAGCCCGCCACCGGTCCGTTTCCGAGGACATCGTCTTCAGCTCGGTTCCGACCACGAAGAGATTTACCGAATTGGAAGCCGAAAAAGAGGCGAAGTGGTCGATGAAGTCGCCGTAAGAACGGAACCAGGTATCGCGGTTGGCGGGCTGGATGTCACCGCGATAGGAGTCGTCGATCACGTCGACGTGCGGCTTCAAGATCACCTGCATCCCGGCCTCGCGGATCCAGCTGATCACGGTCGAGAGACTCTGGTCGGAGGGCGATTTTTGCGGGTTGGGGGCGATCCGGTTGGCGGACGAACTGTTCATGTACCAGGTCGGCACGAGGGTGATCGCGGTGCTACCGAGGTCGGCCAGCTCCTGAATCGACTTCCGCACCGAAGGTTGTGCGTACCCGTCGACCGTGTACGCGGTGAGATTCACGCCGAGGAGGGGGCCCTCGATCTCAACCGCGTCCGGTGCGGAATCGGCCGAGGTATCTGTTTCGCTCGGTCCGGTCGCCATGGTCGGACCGGTCGGGGTCACCGGGACGGCGTCTCCGGACCCGTCATCCGAGTTGACCAGGGTCAGGGCGAGAACTCCTCCGATCAGGCCGGCGGCCACGAGCATGATCAGAAGCAAAGGGAGGCGAATCTGCACGCGTTCACTCTACGCGTTCGCCAGGCCCGCCCAAAAAAGAGAAAGAGGCCGGAAACTTATCGCCCAATAAGCGAGCGTTTCCGGCCTCTTCTCAACAGGGATGAAGGCTCAGTTGATGAGCTTGGCCTTCATCTTCGCGTACTCGTCTTCGGTGATACCACCGCTCTGACGCAGCTGGTCGAGCTTGTGGAGCTCGTCGACCGGCGTGGTCTGCGCGGTTTCACGGACGTACTCGTCGAAATGTTTCTTTGCGTCCGCCTGTTCCTTGATCGCGCGTTCACGCATACCGCTGCCACGGGCGATCAGGTAGATGAAGGCGGTCAGGAACGGAATGAAGATCAAGAAGATCACCCACACCGCCTTCCACCAGCCGGAGAGCTCGTGGTCGCGGAAGATGTCCATCAGGATCGTGATGACGATCCAGATCCAGATCACGAAGAAGAAGATCGCGAGCGTGGTGAGAAGCGCGTCACCAAGATCGTAGGAGGCCAGAATGTTCAGCAAGTCTGTGTTCCTTTCAGAAACAGGGGGGATCGAACACGCTCAGGCTACACCCGAACGGTCCGTTCCCCCTTCACCCAAAGCGGGTGATTGGTTTGTCTAGCGGGTCTTTTCCGCGAGCTTCCAGGCGGCCGGAAGCAGGAGCGCTCCGATCGCAGCCTTGATGATCTCGATCGGGATGTACAACACGAAACCGTCGTGGAAGGCCGTCGAGAAGTCGAAGTTCATGACGATCATCAGTCCGAGGACACCGCAGGTGAAGATGATCAGCTGACAGAAGATGAACGATACGAACGCGGTCTGGAACTTCCGGTCACGACCGTGCTCGGCCAGGTAACCGACCACATAGGCGGCGATCAGGTAACCGAGGAAGTAACCGGTCGATGCCGTGTTGAAGAGAACTTCGGCACCTTCCCTGCCTTCCGAGTAGACGGGCAGGAAGAGGCCCATCATCAGGTAGAGGAGCAGGGCCGCAGCGCCACGCCTGGAACCGAGGGCCGAACCGATCAGGAGCACGCCGAGGGTGCCGCCGGAAATCGGAGCCGGGAACGGATCCATCGAGAACGAGACCTGCTGGAACAGCGCCATGACGAGCGCTCCACCCAGCACCAGGACGGCATTTTTGGCCCAGGTGTTGGCGAACAGATCGGCGAGAACTGGGACACGGGGAGCTGACACCGTGTTGGAAAGCGTGGACATCGAAACCCTTTCTTAGGCAGGAAGAACGGCTGAAGCCTACCCGGATGCGAAGCTATGGCGATGCCCGGCACGGTTACCGAGAACGCGGCCAGTGAACTGAGGCGGGTCGACGCGATCCGGTACGTCACCGCCTTGCGCGAAGGCGGTTCCCTGCCGGGACTGGTCGAGGGCGACGACGATGGCACCTGGGTGGTCAAATTCCACGGCGCCGGACAGGGTCCCGGGGCTCTCGTCTCCGAGGTCGTGGCCGGGGAGATCGCCCGTCGGATTGGCCTGCCGGTGCCGGAACTGGTGCTGGTCGAGGTGGCCGCGGAACTGGGTCATGCCGAGCCCGACCCCGAGATCCAGGAGCTCATCGAAGCCAGCCCCGGCCTCAATCTCGGCATGGACTTCCTCCCCGGTGCCCTGCCCTTCGCCCTCTCTCCCGACGAGGCGTTCGACCCGGAGCTGGCCGCCGACATCGTCTTCTTCGACGCCCTGATCACCAACATCGACCGCACTCCGCGCAACCCCAACCTGCTGACCTGGCACGGTCGGACCTGGCTGATCGACCACGGCGCCGCCTTTTACCGCCAGCACGGGGCGGCTCCACTGGCCGAAACGGCGACCGCCCCCACTCCGGTGCTGCGGGACCACGTGCTGTTGCCGGTCGCCGGCCCGCTGACCGAGGCGGGTGAACGGCTCGGCGCCGGCATCGCCGAAGCGGTCGAACCCGCGCTGGCCCTGGTCCCGGACGAATGGCTGGGCGATCAGCCTGAAGCGCGGCGCGAAGATTTTCGGCTCTTCCTTGATCGCCGTCTGACCCAAAGTGACGTTTTCGTCGCCGAACTCGAGGGCGACGATGAGTGAGGCTCGTCCCTTCAGTTACGCGGTGCTCCGGGTCGTGCCCTGCATCGAGCGCGGCGAGCGTCTGAACGTCGGCCTCGCCCTGTTCTGTCGCCAGCACGACTTCCTCGAACTGGAGACCGGCCTGGACCGGGACCGGCTGGCCGCGATCGCACCGGACCTGGACCCCAAGCCGGTCGAAGCGCGCCTTGAGGTGATCCGCCGGGTGATCGACGGAGACCCGGCCGCGGGGGCACTGGCCGAGCTCGATCCCTCCGACCGCTTCGGCTGGCTGACCGCGCCTTCCTCGACGATCATCCAGAGCTCCGAAGTCCACACCGGCCTGACCGCCGACCCGGAGGCCGAACTGAAGCGACTCTTCGAGAGCCTGGTGCTGTGATCCTCGATGGCGCCCGCGCCGCGTTCGCGGACGACCCGGAGCGGATCGCGGTAACCGACGGATCGGGTTCCCTGTCGTGGACGAGATTCAGAGACGAGATCGACAGGGTCGCCGGCGAACTGGGTGAAAGCCCGGGCGGCGAGCCGGTCGAGATCCATCTGCCTTCCGGCCCGGAATTCCTGGCGACGTTCCTGGCGGCGGCCACGCTGAAACGGCCGGCTTGCACCCTTCACAACGACTGGGCCGGTCCGGAGCTCGAGGCGGCCCGGGAGGCGTCGCGGAGCTTTCGTCCCGAGGTCCCACCGGCGACCGACGACGACCCGGTCTTCTACATCGGTTTCACCTCCGGCACCAGTGGCCGTCCCAAGCCTTTCGCCCGTCGGCAGGACTCCTGGTTTTCGAGCTTCGACCCGGCGGGTGAGCTGTTCTCGATCGGGCACGGGGACACGGTGTACCTGCCGGGGTCGATGCAGCATTCCCATTTCCTTTTCGGCGCGATCCTCGGGCTCCACCGGGGGGCGAGCGTGCGGCTGTTCGAGAGCTTCGACGCCGCCTCACTGATCGCCGAGCTGGGCAATGGGTCGCGCGCGGTTGTCTACCTGGTGCCGACCATGCTCCTCGCCCTGGACGAAGCGGCAGATGCGCCGATCGCCGGCGTTCATTCGCTGGTCATCTCCGGGGCGAAGATGGAAGCCCATCATTGGGAGATCGCGCGGCGCCTCTTCCCCAATGCCTCAATTGGGGAGCTCTACGGAGCCTCGGAACTCAGCTTCGTTGCGGTAAACACCGAAGGCGAAAACGCCGAAGATCCTGGCTACGTCGGCCACCTCTTCCCGGGCGTCGAGGTCGAGATCCGGGACTCGGGAATCGTTTATGTCCGCAGCCCGTATCTGTTCGACGGGTACTTCGATGAGACCGGAACGACTTCCCCGATCGGACCCGATGGCTTCATGACCGTCGGGGACGTCGGCCGACTCGGGCCGGATGGGCTGTCGCTGGCCGGCCGGGCCTCGAACATGCTGATCACCGGGGGTAAGAACGTTCACCCCGAGGAGGTCGAAGCCCGTCTCGGCGTTCATCCAGCGGTGCGGGAGTGCGTCGTGGTCGGAGTCCCGGATCCAAAGTGGGGTGAGGAGATCACTGCTTTTATCGTCCCCGCTGACGACGAGACAAGACTCGAAGTCGATGACCTGAGGGACCACCTGAAGCAGGGGCTCGCCTCCTACAAGGTCCCCAAGCGGTGGTTTCTCGTCGAGGAGATTCCGCGGACTCGGGCGGGCAAAACCGACCGCTCGCCGGAGCGGCTTTTTGAAGCAGCTACGGAGTTCTGAGCACCGTCAGGGATTCCGGCAGTCCAGAGCCACCTTGCCGACTCCGGTCCGGGCCTCGACCGCGAGGTGGGCTCCGGCGGCCTCGGCCAGCGGGAAAGTCGGACCGAGAGTCGGGCTCAACTTTCCGGACTGAACCAGGTCGAAAAGCCGGGCGACGATCTCGCGGGGTGACCATCCCTCCGAATGTCCGAGCCAGAGTCCGGAGACGGTCAGGCCGTTCTTGAGTAGCGCGCCGGTATTTACCTTGGCCGGTACTCCCCCAGCCACCCCGTAAATCACCGCGCGACCTCCGGGCCGGAGCTGCCGGAGCATCGCCTGGAGAGTCTCCCCACCGACCATGTCGATCGCGAGATCGAACTTCCGGCCGTCAAGTTCTTCGGCCAGCTGCGCCTGAAGCGTGTCGTCGCCCGTTGACTCAACCACGAGGTCGGCGCCAAGCTCGCGCACCCGCTCGGTTTTCTCTCCCCCGCTGGAGATGACGACGACCTCCGCTGCTTCGAGGTGGCGAGCGAGCTGGACCGTCAGATGGGTGACGCCACTGCCGGCCCCGCTGATCAGGACGCTCTGCCCCGGCTTCATTTCCTCGAGCAGGCGCCAGGCGGTCGCGCCCTGAATCACCATCGCCAGCGCCACCTGATCGGAGACATCGTCAGGCACCGGGACAACGTCCCGCAGGGGAGCGGCAACCCGTTCGGCGTAACCCTCGCCGTCAAGCAGGGCGACCACCCGGTCTCCTGCTTCAAAGGCGCCATCCGGGTCGGCCGCCTCGGCCTTGCCCACGACCTCCCACCCGGGAATCACCGGCAGCGCCGTGCGGCCGAAGTACTCGCCCCGCCGGACAAGCACGTCCCCGAAGTTCACCCCCGAAGTGTCGACCTCGATCAAAACCTGATCTGGCCCGGCCACCGGGTCCGCCACTTCCTGAAGCTTCAGGACCGAGGGATCCCCGAAGTCGTCTATGCGAATCGCCAGCACGGTCGGGAGGCTACGACAAGAGCTGCGGCAGATCGGCGATCGAGTCGATCGTGGCGGTGGGTTCGATTCCGGACTCAGCGACCTTCTCCGGCTTGTACTTGCCGGTGCGGACCAGGACCGAGGTGATGCCGGAGGCAAGTCCGCCGCCGATGTCGCCTTCGATGTCGTCACCGACCATCACCGCCCGGTCAGCGCTGGCGTCAACGTCCGCCAGAGCCATCCGGAAGAAATCCGGCGAGGGTTTGCCGACCACGACCGCCTCGGTCTCCGCGGCGTATTCGAGGGCGGCAGAGAAGGCGCCGACGTCTAGCACCAGTCCGTCTTCGCGCTTCCAGTAGCGGTTGTGCTGGAGGGCGATCAGCTCGGCCCCGTCCATCATCTGGCGGAAGGCATGGGTGAGGGTCTCGGCCGAGAACATCGGACCGAGATCCCCGAGCACGATCGCGTCGGCCTGCTCGTCGGTGCCAACCACGTCGATCTCCTCGAGGTCCTCACGGAGCGAGCGGGCGACCATCAGGTTGACCCGGGAGAAACCCATCTCCCGGCAGTAACGCACCGCCATCGCGGCGGGGGTAAGGACCTCCTCGTCAGCGACGTCGAAGCCGGCGTTCCTGACCCGCTCGATCACTTCCTTGCGTGAAATCGAACTCGTGTTGGTGACCAGCCTGATGCCTCCGGCCAGTTCGCGCAGCTGATTCAGCGTCTCAGTGGCGCCATCGATCGCCTCGCCCTGGATATAGAGCACACCCTCGACATCGAGCAGGATCGCATCGGGCTTTTCGGGCAAACCGGGCATGTACCAAATGTATTCCGTGGCCAGAGGCCGAAACCTGTCCCGCGGGACAAACCGGCTGGGCTGAAATCCACTGAGATTGAATCCGTCGGCAAATAGCGCCGACAGAATCAAGGTCAGGCCATCAGGCGGCCCGGTCCACGAAGAGGATCTGACTGGCGTTTCCGAAGTGGCCGTTTGCGTCGTGGAGGCGGGTGGTGGTGAGGCCGCTGCCGTTTGCGTCTACCTCGGTCCTTGACTCGAGGCCGATCCACTCTCCGGTCGGTTCCCTGAGGAGTGAGACGTTTAGATCACAGTTGATGAACAGGAAGTCGCCCCAGCCGACCGGGTGGGCGACGCCGTTGCCGAAGTCGGCAGCGGCGACCGCTCGCTGGGCTCCGGTCAATTCCTCGCCGGGCACCAGCGGGTAGTCGAGCCGGATCCAGACCATGCCCGTGGTGCCGATCCGGTCCGGTCCTCCCTCGATCGCGACCACGGTATTGCTGGTGCGGTGGAACGCGTCGCTGTCGCCGTCGGCCCAGAGTTCCTTCTCGATCGGCCGGCCCTTGTCCGGACCGGGCCATGAATCCTCGGACACTTTGACCCCGTCCGGAAGATCGACCTCGCCGCGGCGGATCAGCACCGCCCGGCCTTCGATCAGGGTGCGACCGCCGGCATCGATGGCCACGGCGACGACCCGCTGACGGCGACCGGGTTTGACCACCTCCGCCCTGACCTCGACCTCGCCAAGGAATACCGGTCCGTTGAAGGCGAGCGAAATCGAGGCCAGCCGCAGATTCTCGTCGGCACCGAGGCTCTCGGCGGCCCGGGCCAGCAGACCGGCCGGGGCGCCGCCGTGCGCAGCGTCTTCCTGCCACGGCCCGCGGGCCAGGCCGGTCAGTTCGTGTGGTCCGGAAGCTTCCCTCCCATCAGTGGCAGGGATCGCGATCGACCGCTCGTCAGCGTTCATTCGGCATCGTTTGCGACAAGCAGGATTCCGGCCGCCAGGGCCCCGGCACCGGCCAGTGCGGTGGTGATCGCGACGCCGCGCTGTTCGATCCTCTTGCGGCCGATCAGCGTGGCCGTTACGTCCCCGAGGTCGGAGAGCATCGAGACCGCGAGCCAGCTGCGGGGATCGCCGTTCAGCGCCGCCTCGGTCACGCCAACCCCGAGCGCGATGTCCCGGAAGCCGAGGGCGCGAAGAATGACTTCCGATCCGGGACTCTCGGCGTCTTCACCGACCCAGGTGCGACCCATCTGCGTGGGCCGTGACGAGGCAAAAATTCCGAAGCCGACCCGGGCGAGGCCGTAACCGACTCTGAGGGATTTGTTCAGGCTCATGCCGGAACCCTATCCCCGTTCTATCCTTGCCTTATGCCCATCACGGAGAAGGTCACGCTGCATGCCCTGCCCCCCTCGCACCCCTGCAAGACAGTCGGTGCGGCCCTCGACTACAAGGGCATCGAATATGAGTGGGTCGACCTGCCCTACGGCAAGCACAACGAGATGATTGAAGAGATGTACGGCGAGGGCAAGACCAGGGTCCCTGGTCTGACGATCGGCGACGAACGGGTCCACGGTTCGACCAACATCCTCAAGCGGCTCGAGGAACTGGTTCCGGAGAACCCGCTCTACCCCGAAGACATCGCCGACGAGGTTCGGGAAGCAGAGCTGTGGGCCGATGGTGACCTTCAGGACTTCGGCCGCCGCATCCCCTGGGGTGCCCTCTATTTCCGGCCCGAGAAGCTCGGCCGGATGAACGGGATCGACGAGCTCGACCCGGCCGGAACCGACTTCGCGATGAAATTCACCAGGTCGACCTGGAAGTACCACAACATCACCTGTGAGCAGGTCGCCCAGGACCTCGAGCGTCTCCCCGGCATGGTCGACGAGATCGACGCGATGGCGGAGAAGGGGCTGATCGACGGCGATGAGCCGACCGCCGCCGACTTCCAGATCGGTGCCACGGTCTGGGTGATCGCGACGATCGGCGACGTCAGGCCGGTCTTCGAAGGCACGGCTGCCTTCCGGGTCGCCGAGCGTTACTTCGGCGAGATTCCCGAGCTGGTCCCGGCCGGAGCCTTCCCGGCCAGCTGGATCAAACTCGGCGACTGAGGCTTGGCCAGCAGCATCTGAAAGTCGCTGTTTCGACCGGAACGGAAACCCGCTTCGGCCAGAGAGAGGTACAGGACCCACATCCGGCGAAACCGGTCGTCGTAGCCGAAGCTCTCGAGCCGGTCGGTGACCGAGTTGAACCGGCGCCGCCACTCGGCCAGGGTGCGGGCGTAATCGAGCCGGATCTCGTCGCTCCAGGCGATCGTCATGTCGGTCACCTGATCGAGACAGCGACGGATCTCGCGGATCGATGGCAGGCACCCGCCGGGAAAGATGTAGCGGCTGATGAAACTGCGCGACGCCTTTTCCAGTTCGTAGGCATCGTCGTCGATCGTGATCGCCTGAAGCAGCATCGAACCGTCTTCTTTCAGCAGCTCTGAGCACTTCGCGAAGTAGGTCGGGAAGTCGCGCCAGCCGACCGCCTCGATCATCTCGATCGAGACCAGGCGGTCGTAACGGCCGGTCAGGTCGCGGTAGTCGATCTCGACCACTTCGATCCGGTCGGTCAGGTCGGCCTGCTCGATCCGTTCGCGAGCCAGCGCCGCCTGCTCCTTCGAGATCGTCGTGGTCGTGATGCGGCAACCCGACCGCCTCGCCAGGTGGATTGACAGACCGCCCCAGCCGGTCCCGATCTCGAGCAGGTGGGTTTCCGGGGACAGGTCGAGCTGCTCGGCGATCTGGTCCATCTTTGTGATCTGGGCTTCTTCCAGCGTCTCGTCGTCGCCGCCCCGGTACACCGCCGACGAGTAATTCATCGATTCATCCAGGAACAGTGAGAAAAGATCGTTGCCGAGGTCGTAGTGAGCGGCGATCTGTTTCCTGCCGCGGCGACGCGTGGTCCTCGGCATCAGCGGACCGAGCTTCTGGAAGGGCCAGAGGACGAAGCGGAACCGCCGTCTCAGGCGGTCGAGCTGGCCGAGGTTGAGCCCGGCAACGGTGCCGAGCGCGACCAGATCGTCGGTGTCCCATTCGCGGTTGATGTACCCCTCGGCCATGCCGGTGCTGCCACGCACCATGCGTCGCCAGGCGCGCGGCGAGTCGACCGTCACCCGGGCCGCGGGTTCGGCCCCGGGTTCGCCAATCGACGTCACCCGGTCACCTTCGACGAACTCGATGCTGCCGGTCTTGAGCCGACCGATCACCGCCAGCACGATTCGGCGCCACATGCCTTAGTGGTCGCTCCTTCGCCGGGCGGCGGTAGTCCTGAATCCCGAGCTGTGGTCCACGGGACAGAGACTGCCGTCTTTTGGTCCGTTCGGCAAGGGCCCGGACTGAACTTTTTCCGGATGCGGGAAGTAGGAAGCGCCCGCGAACCAGGTCCTGGCCGCTTCGAGATGAATCCCGCCGAGGACCTTGAGCGGCATCGGCAACCGGGTCAGGAGCAAACGGCCGAGCCGTGCCCTGGTCAGTTCGCGTCGTTCGAGGTTGAGGGTCGCATCGAAGAACAGCTCACCCCCACGCGTGCTTGCCATGTGGACGGGGAGCGTGCGCCCGGGCTGGCCGAAGACCAGTTCGTAGCGATGATCCATGCCCATCAGGGGCGAAACGTGGAGGCGCTTGGCGACGTCAGCGGCAAGGACATCCGGCCGCCGGGGCGCGTTCACCAGATAGGTGTGGCGCTCCCCCCAGGGGGTGTTCGTCACTTCGGCCAGCACCGCTTCGAGGCGCTCACCCGTGGGGTCGAAGCAGTAATAGAAAGTGACCGGGTTGAAGCAGACCCCGAAGTAGCGCGGATGGGTCAACATGCGAACTGGCCCGCGCGGGCGCCGGCCGGTTCGCTCCTCGACCTTGTCCAGGACCGCCTCCTTGAGGGGCAAATCGGCGGGGCCGAGGTAGTCGGATCGCTTCAACCGCGCCGGTGAGCGTGGGCGGTTCGACCAGAGCGGGTGAATCTTCATCACCTCCGGCGCCTCGTCGAGATCGAGGTACAGCATGAAGATCCGGTACACGAACTCCCGCGTGACCGGCTCGAAGCGACGGTGCCTGATCCGGCCCTCGTAGATGGCGCTTTTCATCGACCGCTTCATGCGGTCATCGCCAGTCCCGGATCGGCAACTGCCCGACTCAGGACCGCCTCTGCCGCCCGCTTGCCGGTCGCGGCGCCGTCCTCGTGGAATCCGTTTTTCAACCAGGCGCCGGCAAAATGGACCCCGCCGCGACCGCTCACCTTCGCCCAGTCTTCCTGAGCCGCCACCCCGTCCGGCGTGAAGACAGGGTGGTCATAGGAAAACCGGCCGTGCACGAGTTCCGGATCGATCATCGGAGACATGTTGAGCGAGACGAAGAACCGCTTCTCGCACTCGAGTGATTGCAAGCGGTTCATGTCATAGCTGAGGGCCGTCAGGTTCTTGCTGCTGGCCCCGATCCGGTAATTCCAGCTGGCCCAGGCGGCCCGCCTCGTCGGCATCACAGCCGGATCGGAGTGAAGGACCGCTTCGTTTCGCTGATAGGGGAAGCAACCGAGGAACCGGCGCTCGAACCGGTCGGCCTCAACCAGCATCTCCAGGGTTTCGGGTGCGTGGGTGGCGATTATCACCTGATCGAATCGCTCGGCTGGCCGGCCGCTGGTCTTGACCGTGACCCCGCCCGGGATCCGGCGCACCATCTCGATCGGTTGCCCGGTGAAGACCCTGTCTTTGAATGGTTCGATGAGGCGCTCCACGTAGCTGCGCGACCCGCCGTCGATAGTCCGCCACTGCGGCCGGTCGGCCAGATTCAGAAGCCCGTGGTTGTCGAGAAACCGTGCCAGAAAGCGGGCCGGAAATTTGCTCATCGCTTCGTCGCCGGCCGACCAGACCGACGCGACCATCGGCACTACCACTCTCTCCCGAAGGAGCGTCGAAAACCCCTCCCGGGCCAGGAACTCGTCAAGGGTGATCTCTGCTTCGGATTCGACCAGCTGTCGCATCCGGCGCTGGAAGACAGGCACTTCGGCCAGCATCTTGAGGAACCCCGGTCGCAACAAGTTGCGGCGGTCGGCAAAGACGCCCGCGAGGTTGCGTCCGGTGAATTCGAAACCGCTGCCGTCGCTGACCGAGAAGCTCATGTTCGACGGCCGGCTCGTCACCTCGAGTTCCTCCAGCATCGAAGTAAAGACCGGGTAGTTCCGCCGGTTGAAAACGATGAATCCGGTGTCGACCTGTTCCGTACCGCGCTCGGACTCGACCTCGACCGTGTTCGCGTGGCCACCGATCCGTGAGTCCGCTTCGAAAAGGGAAATCCGAACCCGGCCGGACTGATGGTGAGGAGCGAGATGATGGGCCGCGGAAAGTCCGGAGATTCCGGAGCCAATGATTGCGATCTTCATACCCGGGATTACGGAAGACGGCAGGCAATTGGATTAATCGGAACGGTGCTTGCCGCCTGAAGGTCTCCTGACGACCGGGTCAATAGGTGGTCAATCCACGCAGGACCGACCGACCGGAATGGTCGGGGCTGCCGTTGTCGGGCTGAATCGAGACATCGAAATACCTGAAGCTGGCGGGGTTTGCCGGCAGGGGCAGTTCAATGCTCTTTTTTCCTTCCTTGCCGACCTTGAACGAACCGAGGGCCACGAGTTCGCCGTCCTTGCCCAGCAGCCAGGCTTCGTAGAAATCGCCTCTATGGCTCGGTTTCAGTCCGGAGACCTCGAGACGCATCTGGTCCCCTTCGCTGGAGACCATCTGCACCTGGCCGTGCGCATCCTGCGGCGCTTCGCCGAGTCGGTCAAGCGCGAGGGACGGCCCGACCCCCGAAGGAGGCGCGGGAGAATCACTCTCGCCGCTCCGGTTTCCGATGAAAAAACCAACCAGGAGCAGAGCGGCGCCAGCCGCGACGAAACCGAGAATCCGGGTCCACGGCCGCGGGCTCCGGGGTTTCGCGTCGCGTGCGGCCGAAGTGAATTCGGACTCGCGATCGGCCAGGGAAGAGTTTCCAGTGACCCGGGCGAGGTCGAGCGGAGGCGGCTCGGGCGGATCCCAGACATCGGCGGGGACGGCCTCGAGTTGACTGACCACCGGCTCGAGTCCGGCGACCGTGGCGGCAAGCTCGGGCTCGCGGACGAGGCGGGCCTCGAACTGCTCCCGGTCTTCGGCCGAGAGTTCACCCAGCAGGTACGAAACTGCGATTTCCCGATCGATGCTCATGCTTCTGCCTCCATCAGGGTGCGGAGTCTGCCCAGACCCGAAACCATCCGGGACTTCACCGTACCCAACGGAATACCTGTCTTTTCGGATATCTCACTCTGACTGAGTTCGTTCTGAAACCTGAACCGGATCAGATCGGCTTGTTCGGGCGGGAGTTCTTCCAGCAATTGGGTGAACTGGAAGGAGTCGATGAGCCGGTCGATTTCACCCTGATCGGGATCATGCCCGGCCAGTTCCGCGGTCCGGCCCGGGTCCTTCGGTTCGGGAACCCGTTTGCGGCTGTGGTCGATCGCCCTGCTCCGGGCGATCGCCATGATCCACCCCAGCAGCGAACCGCGGGCGGGATCGAAGTTCGAAGCCTTTTGCCAGACCTCGGTGAAGACCTGCTGCTGAACGTCTTCCGCCGCAGTCCGGTCGCCCAGTTGCCTCAGCAACAGGGAAAAGACCGGCCTCGAACAGCGTTCGTACAAATCCCGGAGGGCCTGTTCGTCTCCGTCCGCGATCCGGTCGGCTAGGCGGTTGTCGATCTCGTCTGTTCGGGCCGGCAAATCTGGTTGACAGTCAATCAGTTGGCTGGCGAACGAGAGTACCGGGGGTGGCGAAGCTACGAAGGTCATTTCGCCACCCCCGGATACCTCAGTTGGACGGGACCAACACCGTGTCGATCACGTGAATCGTGCCGTTCGACGCTTCGACGTCAGGCATCACCACCGTGGCATCGCCGACCATGACCTTGCCGCCGGGGGTGATCGTGACCTTGAGCTTGTCGCCCTCGACGGTCTTGATCATCTGACCGTTCTTCAGGTCGCTCGACTTCACGTCACCCTGGACCACGTGATAGGTGAGGATTTTCGCCAGCTCGTCCTTGTTGGCTGGTTTCAGCAACCGGTTCAACTCGGCCGGAGGCAGCGCCGCGAACGCTTCATTGGTCGGCGCGAACACCGTGTACGGACCCTTGCCCTGGAGCGTCGAGACCAGGTCCGCGGCGGTTACCGCCTTGACCAGCGTCGAGAGGTCCTTGTTGCCCTGGGCCAGCGCGACGATGTCCTCGCTACCGGTAGCCGTGTTGTCGGTGCCGGACGAGTCCATCCCCGAGGTGCTTTCCATCGCGGTGGAGGAACCGTTCGAATCGGAGTTCGAATCCGAGTCGTCGCTGCCGCAGGCTGCGAGGCCGAATGCCAGCGCCGGCACGCAGAGCGCTACCAGCAATGTCTTTCTTGGATCCATCTGGAGCTTCCTTTCCTGGTTTGTCGTGTCCGGTCAGCGCGCTACGGCGTTGACCTTGGTCGTTCCGAGGAGGAGACCCTCGGTGAATGCGTTCACCTCGAACGCGTCGTTGAGGGCCGCGGCCGCCGTGGCGGTCAGCTTCGCCTTGACGTTGGCCAGGGTGATCTTCTGTCCCTTCACTTTTGCCTCGAGCGAACTGAGATCAAGCGTGAGAATCGAGACCCGCTGGCCACCGACCATGGCGGTGAGATCCGGGTCGGCGTCCACGTTGATCCGGAAGTCCGTCAGCTCCACGGTCGTCGATCCGGCGGTCAGCGAGATTCCTCCGCTGTGTCCGATCGATCCCGCGAAGGTGCTCGTGTCGGCACTGCCGCCGGTGATCGGGAAGGAAAGCGCGCCCGAGGGGAGCGCCGTCGCCGGTCCGATCGGAGCCGCTGTCACGCCGAGGCTGGTCAGGGCCCCGGCCGCGTCCGGGTCGAGGGTCAGGTCGGTGCTGCCCTTCGCCGCGAGTTTCACCTTCGCGAAGTCGACCTTGACCGCGGCGGTTCCAATGACCAGTCCGGGCTTGAAGATCCTCACCCTGAAGGTCTTGTTCAGCGCGGATGCCGACGCGCCGGTCAGGGAGAGAACCGCACCGCGGACCGTGACACCCAGTCCGGGCCGGGACACCATGGCCTTCTTCAGGTCGACTTTGAAGAGCCTCACGGTCGCCTTGCCGACCTTGCCGGTCAGGACACCCTGGGCGGTGCGGATCGTGAACGAACGCGCGACAAGGGACCGCTTGCCGGCGCTGAACCTCAGGCCGCCGGAATGCCGGATCTGGCCCTTGGCGCTGACCGGGTCGAGCTGGCCACCGGTGACCGGAAACACAACCCGGCCCTTCTTGACGCTGGCCGGCTTTACCGGGACAACCGAGACGCCGTTCTGCTTGAGGACCTTGGCTACGGCAGGCCGCAGGGCTACCGCGGTCTCACCCGAAGAGATCGGATTGGCCCCCGCGGGAGCGGCGCCTGCGAACAGGCCTGCCGCCGCAAAGAGGGAAACAAAGGCTGTCAGGAAGGGCCGGCGGACCCTGCCTGAAACCGGAAAACTCGACGAAATCACTTCGAACACCTCCTGGTAGAAATTGCTTTCGACCGGGGGTACGGAGCGGGAACCGGATTCGGTTGACGGGTCCCTGAATTCTCTGGCTGAGAGTCGCGGGCGGATCAGGCGCCGGTTGTCTGTCCGGCCTGTTCTCCGGCCGGCTTGACTCTCGGTCCGACCACGAAAAGGATGATCAGGAAGCCGACTGCCGCGGCGATCGCGTTGAACCGGAACGCGACGTGGAGGCCGCTGATCAATCCGCTCGCGGAGGCGAAGAGAGTTGTGGTCAGGGCGAGGCCTACCGAGCCACCGGCTATCTGAAACATGTAGATGATCCCGCCGGCCAGGCTTGAGCGGGAGGGATCGACGGCGGTGACCCCGATCGTGGTGGCCGACGAGTAGAACAGCCCGACCCCGATCCCGAGGATTACCAGTCCGGGAATGATCCCGCCGATCGAACCGCTTTCCTTGACGCCGAAAGAGATCAGCAGCGGCCCGAGAGCGATTCCGGCCCCGCCCAGGGTGACGATGATCCGGCCACCGATCCGGTTGTAGAGCGGTCCGGCCACGAATGAGGTCAGGGCAAACACCGCCATGAAAGGCAGCAGCCCGAGGCCGGACTCGAACGCCGAGAGTTCACCGGCCTTCTGCAGATATTGCGGCACGTAGAAGAGGACCGAAAAGAAGGTTGCCGAGACGAACAGAATTGCCACGCAGGCGGCCGAGAAGACGGTGTTGCTCATCACGTCCCGCGGCACCAGGGCGTGGGCGCCCGCCCGCCGCTCGACCACGCCGAAGATTGCCAGCAGGATCACGGAGATGAAGACCGAGATCACGATCCTCGGATCCCCCCAGCCCAGGTCGACGACCTGATCGAGGGCGACCATGAAGAGGACCAGGCCGAGCGAGACGGTGGTGATCCCGCCGTAGTCGATTTTGCGGTCCTCGGTTTCCGGACGGGGCTGGTGAATGAGGAAGTAGACCGCGGCGATCGCCACGAGGCAGATCGGCACGTTGAGAAAGAGGATCCAGCGCCAGCTCTCGAATTCGGTCAGGGCGCCGCCGATCAGCGGTCCGAGCGCGTTGCCTATCCCGGCAACCCCGAGTATCAGTCCGCCGGCGAGGCCGGCCTTCTCTTCAGGCAGCAGGGCGAAGGTCATGCCGAGGACTGCCGGCCAGATGAGGGCGCCGCCGATTCCCATCACGGCCCGGGCGGCGATCAGCCAGGCCTCGGTCTGGGCCGTGGCCGCCGCAAGCGAAGCGACCAGGAAGATTCCGGCACCGACGAAGAACGCCTCACGCCGTCCGAACAGGTCGGCCAGCCGCCCGCCGGTGACGATCATCACCCCGAAGACCAGGGCGTAGGCGTTGACGACCCACTGGACCGTGGTCACGCTGGTGTCGAAATCCTTCTCGATCGCTGGCAGGGCCACGTTCATCGCCGTGATGTCGTTGGCGATTATGAAAACCCCCAGCGCCATGGCGACCATGGCGAGATAGGTCGAACGGGTCACTACCCCAGCCTATTGGCTGGGGCTGACGCTTCTCACGGCTCTCGACGCTCAGGCCTCGGTGGTCGACTTCTCGATCACCGGTGTGACGGTTTCGTCCTTTTCAGATTCGTCCCCGGTGAGGGAACCCTTGAACTCCCTGAAACCCTTCCCTGCCGAGCGGCCCAGCTCGGGCAGCCTCTTGGGTCCGAAAACGACCAGGGCGATGATCAGGACTATTGCAATTTCCAGTGGTCCGATATTGGGAATCATGTGTGGATCTACGTGCAAGCCGGGTCGCCGGATCAGTTTCCTGGTTCTCCCGCGAATCGAATGATCCGATTCGTCTCCTTCCCCGTAAGCCCAATCGATGGCGCAAACAATCAGAGGAGGCGACATGCCGCCCACCAAGGAAAGAAGTAGCGAAGAGCAGGAAGAAAAGGATCCCGGGAAAGGATTCGGCAAGAGCGGTGTTTCGCGCCGCCAGCTGATGACGATGGCCGGCGGGTCGGTAGCGCTCGGCGCTTTCCTGGCTGCCTGCGGAGACGATTCCGATTCCGGCTCCGACTCGA
>ERZ724512.202-NODE-202-length-24750-cov-13.593035_pt1 | contig 24750 bp, 24 predicted proteins | sample MGYA00376045_ERZ724512 | MGnify/ENA primary metagenome ERZ724512 (study PRJEB28724, sample SAMN07190883) | activated sludge metagenome | isolation source: activated sludge of sewage treatment plant in Hong Hong | place: Hong Kong | collected 2016-03-17 ... | reverse complement strand
GCTCTTCCGATCTCGCCGTGGGTGCTCGCCGACACGGTGGAGGCCCGGGCCGAGCCGACCCCGGCCGTCCGCGAGCGGTACGCCGAGGTGCGCGAGCTCACGGCGAACCGCCCGTGAGCGGCGGGGCGGACGAGCGGGACGCGGCGGACCCGCTGGCGGCGTACCGCGACCGCTTCGTCGGTGCCGAGCAGCCACTCGTCTACTTCGACGGCAACTCCCTGGGGCGCCCGCTGAAGGTCACCGGGCCCCGGCTCGCGCGGTTCGTCGAGGAGGAGTGGGGCGGTCGCCTGATCCGCGGCTGGGACGAGCGCTGGTTCGACCTCCCGCGCACGGTCGGCGACGACCTCGGGCGGATCGTCCTCGGCGCGGGGCCGGGGCAGACCGCCGTCGGCGACTCGACCACGGTGCTGCTCTACAAGCTGATGCGCTCCGCCGTCGCCGCGCGGCCCGGGCGCACCGAGCTGGTCATCGACCGCGACAACTTCCCCACCGACCGCTACGTCGCCGCCGGGGTCGCCGAGGAGTGCGGCCTCACGCTGCGGTGGATCGACGTCGATCCAGCGGCCGGCGTCACGCCCGAGCAGCTCGCCGCGGTCGTCGGCGAGCAGACCGCGCTGGTCGTCATCTCGCAGGTCGCCTACCGTTCCGCCTGGCTGGCCGACGTGCCGGAGCTGACCCGGATCGCCCACGACGCCGGCGCGCTGGTGCTGTGGGACCTGTGCCACTCGGCCGGGTCGGTGCCGGTCGCGCTGGACGACGCCGGTGTCGACCTCGCCGTCGGGTGCACCTACAAGTACCTCAACGGCGGCCCGGGCTCGCCCGCGTTCTGCTACGTCGCGCGGCGCCACCTGGACTCGATGACCCAGCCCATCTGGGGCTGGATGGGCGCCGTCGACCCCTTCCTCATGGGTCCGACCTACGCGCCGGCCGAGGGCATCCGCCGGTTCCTGTCCGGCACGCCGCCCATCGTCGGGATGCTGGCCGTGCAGGACATGCTCGAGCTCGTGGCGGAGGCCGGCATGTCGGCGGTCCGCGCGAAGTCGGTCGCGCTGACGTCGTACGCCGTCGAGGTGGCCGACGAGGTCCTCGCACCGGCCGGCGTGGTCCTCGCGTCACCACGCGACCCCGCGCAGCGGGGCGGGCACGTCACGCTCAACCACCCGTTGATGCGGGAGGTGACCGCGATCCTCTGGGAGCGCGACGTCATCCCGGACTACCGCGACCCGCACGGCCTGCGGATCGGGCTCTCGCCGCTCTCCACGTCCTTCGCCGAGGTCGCGAGCGGCCTCGAAATGGTTCGCGAGGTGCTCGCGGGGCTGACAGCCTGAGCAGATGGTGTCCTTCCCCCGTCCCCTGCAGCCGGGTGACCGGATCGGGGTGACCGCGCCGTCCAGCGGCGTGCAGGAGTCGATGCGGGCGCGGCTCGACGTGGCCCTCCGCGCGCTCGAGGTCCGCGGCTACCGGGTCGTCCTGGGCGACTGCCTCGGGACCGACGGTGTGGTGTCGGCGCCCAAGGAGCAGCGGGCGGGCGAGCTCACCGCGATGCTCGCGGACCCCTCGATCCGGGCGGTGGTGCCGCCCTGGGGCGGCGAGCTCGCGATCGACCTCCTGGACCGGATCGCCTGGGACGAGCTGGCCGACGCGGAGCCGACGTGGCTGGTCGGCTACAGCGACCTCACGACGGTGATGCTGCCCGTCACCGTGCACCTGGGCTGGGCGACCCTGCACGGGTCGAACCTGATGGACACCCCGTACGCCGCACCGGCCGGTCTCCTCCACTGGACCGACATCGCCTCCGGTGCCGGACCGTTCGTCCAGTCCAGCCCGGGTCGCTACCGCTCGACCGGCTGGGACGACTACGTGGGGCAGCCGGGGGTGGACACCCTCCGGCTCGACGCGCCCGGCGGCTGGCGGGTCCTCGGCCACGACCTGGGCGCGGGGCCCGTCGACGTCTCCGGGCGGCTCGTCGGGGGATGCATCGAGGTGGTGGGGCCGGTCGCCGCGACGCCGTACGGCGACGTCCGGTCGTTCGGTCGCGAGCACGCCGGCGACGGCCTGGTGGTCTACCTCGAGGCCTGCGAGGACAACGCCTACTCGATCGCGCGGGTGCTGCACTCGCTGCGCCTGGCCGGCTGGTTCGAGCACGCGAACGCGATCCTCATCGGGCGCACGTCCGCCCCCGACGCTCCTGACCTGACCCAGACCGGTGCCGTCGTCGACGCGCTCGGCGACCTCGGGATCCCGGTCGTCCTCGACGTCGAGTGCGGCCACGTGGCGCCGTACCTGCCGCTGGTCAACGGCGCCCTCGCCCGCGTCGTCGTCGACGGGGACCGGAACGAGATCACCCAGACCCTGGGCTAGACGGGTCCTAGGCGCTCCCGACGATGCTGGCGACGGCCGAGACGAACCCGGGGACCGTGACCGCGACGACGGCGGCCAGCAGCGCCTGCAGGACCCGACGGCTCCGGTGCCACACCGCCTCGCGCCGGGCGGGGGAGACGAGCAGCGCCGCGACGAACCCCGCGGCGGCGAGGACGACAAGGATGAGCGCCGCCGGGACCGCCAGCAGGCCGGCCGTGGCGGCGAGACCGAGGGGCAGCATCCACACCCCCCACCAGAGCCGGGGCTCTGCCAGCGCGGCCCCCAGCCGGCCGACGACGGGCGCCGTCAGGACACCGGTGACCAGCGCCATCGCGGCGAACGTGACCACGCTCAGCCAGCCCGGGCCGAGGATGTCGAAGTCGGGGTTGTCCTGACGCAGCGGGTCGAGGGCGCTGCCGAAGACGACGAGCAGGGCGATCCCGAGCACCGCCCCTCCCGCCGGGCCGCGGGGGAGCAACCAGGACACGAGCACGTAGGCGAGCGCGACCCCCAGCCCGAAGGGCAGGCCGACGAAGACGAAGAAGCCGGCCGTCCCGTCCACGGTGATCTCGCCCACCACCTCGCCGGCGTCGGTGATCCGGCCCTGCGCGTCCGGGGAGGTGGCCGCCAGCAGCCGCATCGCGATCCGTCCGGCCGGCCCGACGACCAGGAGCCCGACCACGATCCCCGACAGCAGCACCACCGCCAGGAGCCATGCGAGCGCGCGCAGGGCCGTCGTCGCGTCCCGGTCGGCCGTCACGGCCCACGGCGGGAGGGTCAGCACCTGGCGGCGCCAGCGCCACGCGAGCCAGCCGGCGGCGGCGAGGAGTGCCCCGCACGCGAGCATCAGGAGCATCGGCCCATTCAAGCAGCGAGGCGCCGGGGGTCGTAGCCTTCGCCTGTGACGACCATCACCCAGCGGTCCGGTGCGACCGCGACCGCCATGCTCGGCCTCGGCGTCCACCGTCCCGAGCGCATCGTGACCAACGACGAGATCTGCGAGGTGCTGGACTCCAGCGACGAGTGGATCCAGTCGCGGTCGGGCATCCGGACCCGGCGGTACGCCGCGGACGGCGAGTCCCTGCTCGACATGGCCGAGATCGCGGCCGAGCGGGCGCTGAAGGCGTCCGGCGTCGCCGCCGGCGACCTCGGCACGGTCATCGTGGCGACGTCGACCCACGTCCAGCACACCCCGGCCGCGGCGCCGGTCCTCGCCGACCGGCTCGGCTCGCGGGCGGCGGCGTTCGACGTGTCCGCCGGGTGCGCGGGCTTCTGCCACGCGCTGTCGGTCGCCTCCGACCTGGTCCGGGGCGGCAACGCGGGGCACGTCCTGGTGGTGGGGGTCGAACGGCTCAGCACCTTCATGGACCCGACCGACCGCGGGACGGCGTTCATCTTCGCCGACGGTGCCGGCGCGGCCGTCGTCGGTCCGGCCGAGCAGGCCGGCATCGGCCCGGTCGCCTGGGGCTCCGACGGCTCCCAGTCGCACGTCATCACCCAGTCGATGCGGTGCGACGAGCTCGACCCCGACCACCCCCTGGTGGTGCAGATGGAGGGCACCCAGGTCTTCCGCTGGGCGCCGTTCGCGATGGCCGACGTCGCCCGGGAGGCCGTCGCCGGGGCCGGCCTGGAGCTCACCGACCTCGACGCGTTCGTGCCGCACCAGGCCAACCTGCGCATCACCGAGCTCCTGGCCCGTCAGCTCAAGCTGCCCGAGGGAGTGGCGGTCGCGCGCGACGTCCAGGACTCCGGCAACACCTCGGCGGCCTCGGTGCCCCTCGCGATCGAGGCGATGGTGCGCGGCGGCGAGGCGCGGGCAGGTGACACGGCCCTGCTCATCGCGTTCGGCGCGGGTCTGAGCTACGCGGGCCAGGTCGTGACGATCCCGCCGGTGGTCGGCCCCTGACGGTCGAGTCGAGAGTTCCGTCGGTCGAGTCGAGAGTTCTGGTCGCCCGACTCGACTAGTGGAGGTGCCGGCGCCAGTCGGTGGGCACCCGGCCGGCGGGACCGGGGACCGGCTGCTCGGCCGGACGCGAGTCGGGGGCGAGGAGCGCGGGCCCCTCGAAGCCGGCCTCCTCGGTGTAGTCCCAGAACCAGTCCTCGCCCGGCTCGAAGCTCTGGATCACCGGGTGGCCGGTGGCGCGGTGGTGGGCCGTGGCGTGCTGCGCCGGAGAGGTGTCGCAGCAACCCACGTGGCCGCACTGCGCGCACCGCCGCAGGTGCACCCACCACCCGCCCCCGGCATCGCACTCCGCGCAGCCGGTGCCGCTCGGTGGCACGGTGGGGTCGATGCCGGCGCGCTCGCTCATGCGTCGAGACTACGGTGCCCTGTTCGTCACCCGCCCGCAGCCGGCTGCGGCGACCGGCGACGGTCGTACCCGGCTGCCCGACGGGTTCGAACCGTCTCTTCGCCAGCGGTGAGACCGGGGCGGGTCCGGCGTGCCAGGAGGTTGTTGGCCAGCAGGGCCGCGATCGTGAGCGCGATGCCGACCAGCTCACCGGCCCGAGGCGCCTCGCCGCGGAAGGCCTGCACGGTGAACGTGGTGATCGGCACCAGGTTGATGAACAGCACGCCGTCCTGCGGTCCGAGCGCCCGCATCGCGTGGTTCCAGCACAGCACCGCGACCACCGCGGCCAGCACGACGACGTAGAGCAGCTGCCACGTGACCGCGGCGAGGTCGGGGCCCGTCGGCACGGTCAGCACGCCGGCGGACGACAGGACCAGCGCGAGGGCGAGGATCACCACCGCCCCCGACGTCGCGCTCAGCGCGGTGTAGCGCAGGGGCGACCAGTCCGGGAGCCCGGCGGCACCGGTCGTGTAGACGACCCAGCAGGTGGCGCCGAGCAGCACGAGCAGGTCGCCGCGGCCGAGCCCCCCGTGCAGGACGGCGGTGGGGTCGCCGGCACCCAGCACCGTGGCGACACCGAGGAGTGCGACGGCGCTGGTGACCCAGGTCGCCGCGCGCGGCGGCACGCCCGTGCGGGCCCACAGCACGAACGCGGTGATCAGCGGCATCGTCGAGACGATCAGCGACGCGGCCTGCGGCGTGGTCCAGCGCAGTCCCACGAAGGCGAGCAGGTTGAAGCCCGCGAACCCGACGGTGCCCAGCACGGCCACCGAGCCCAGCTCGCGGCTCGGCACGAAGGCGCGGCGGCCCTCGACGAGGGCGAGCAGGAGGAGGAAGACGACGCTCGCGGCGCCGTACCGGATGGCGGTCTGCCAGACCGCGTCGACGTGCGGGAAGGCCGACTCCGCGACGACGAACATCCCTCCCCACGCCAGGGTGGTGGTGACGGCGGCGGCCACGCCCAGGGGGCGGCTGGAGGACATCGGAGATCCCTTTCTCTGGTCGGTCGGCTGCCAGCCTGCGCCCGGGGCGGCGCCGGCGACAGTGGCCCACGGGCCGCTAATCGACGTCTTCGGGCCACCATCGGCAGCGTCGTGGACCGGTGGCCTGATATGAGCGTTTACTGGCCCACGGGCCATCGCCATGCGCAGGCGCCGACGCCTAGGCTGGTCACGTCGAGAGGAGTCCTGATGGCCGTGATCGCGGTGGTCGCCCTGGACGAGACCCCGTTGTTCCACCTGTCCGTACCGTGCGAGGTGCTCGGCGCCGACCGCAGCGACGACGGCCTGCCCCGGCACGAGGTCCGGGTCGCCCGCGCCGGCCGCGGGCCGGTCCGTTCCAGCGCCGGCGTCGTCCTGCACGCGCCGTACGGGCTGGAGGCGCTCGAGGACGCCGATGTGGTGATCGTCCCGTGGTGGGGACGGCTCGCCGGTCAGCCCCTGCCGGGCCGCCTGCTCGAGTCGTTGCGCAGGGCCCACGCGCGCGGGGCCCGGGTTGCCGGGCTGTGCGGCGGGGCGTTCGTCCTGGCCGAGGCCGGCCTGCTCGACGGCAAGCGGGCGACGACCCACTGGAAGTACGCCGGCGACCTCGCCGCCGGGTACCCGCTGGTGCAGGTCGAGCCCGATGTGCTCTACGTCGACGAGGGCGACGTGCTCACCTCGGCCGGGACCGCCGCGGCCATCGACCTGTGCCTGCACCTGCTGCGCACGCTCAGCGGGGCCGAGGTCGCCCATGCCGTCGCGCGGCGCATGGTCGTCCCTCCGCACCGCGCCGGTGGGCAGGCGCAGTACGTCGACGTACCTGTACCCGAGGTCCGTGCAGACGACGACGGCGTCGCGGTCGCGATGCGGTGGGCGTTGGAGCACCTCGACGAGGCGATGGGGGTCGAGGACCTCGCGGGCCGGGCGCTGATGAGCCGGCGCACGTTCACCCGGCAGTTCCGGCAGCGCACCGGCACCAGCACCCTCCAGTGGCTGCTGCAGCAGCGGACGCTGCTGGCGCAGCGGCTGCTCGAGACCACCGACCTGCCGGTGGAGGTCGTGGCGCACCGCAGCGGCTTCGGCTCGGCCGTCACGCTGCGTGCCCACTTCCAGCGCGCCCTGGGCACCTCCCCGCGCGACTACCGGGCGACGTTCTCCCGCGAGGCGCACCCGCCGCTGGAGCGGATCGCGGCCGGCTGAGCCACCGATCCCGCGCCCGCGGCCGCCCGGCGGTGTCGGAGCGCTGTGCGAGGGTGGGGCGATGGACCAGCGGATCAGCTTCGTGACCCTCGCCGTCCGCGACCTCGACGCCAGCCGGGCCTTCTACGTCGACGGGCTCGGGTGGCAGGCGGCCCTCGACGTGCCGGGGGAGGTGCTGATGATCCAGGTCGGCGAGCACGTCGTGCTCTCCCTGTGGGCCGAGCCGGGCTTCGAGGCCGAGGTGGGGCCGGTGCGGCGAGGCCCGGGCCTGGCCCCGATCACCCTGGCCCACAACGTCCGCACCCGCGAGGAGGTCGACGCCGTCCTCGACGTCGCCCGCCGCGCCGGTGCCGACCCGGTGACCGAGGCCGTCGAGCGCGACTGGGGCGGCTGCACCGGCTACTTCGGCGACCCCGACGGGTACCGCTGGGAGATCGCCTTCAACCCCGGACCGATCGGACAGGTGGTGCTGCCATGAGTGACGACCCGACGCAGGTGCTCCGCTACCCGCAGCTGCAGGACGAGGGCCTCGCGGACTGGCGCTTCTTCCTGATGAAGCTGCACGGCCGGTTCCGCACCGGCAGCTTCGTGAGGGGACTCGAGCTGGTCACCCGCATCACCGCGGCCGCCGAGGAGGCCGACCACCACCCGGACGTGGTGCTGACCTACCCGCACGTCGACGTCGACCTGCACAGCCACGACGTGCACGGGGTGACCAGCCGTGACGTCGCGCTGGCCCGCCGGATCTCCGAAATCGCTGCGGCGATGGGCGTCGAGGCCGCACCTCGCGAGGTGTCCACCCTCGAGCTCGCGCTCGACGTGCCCGACGCTGCGGCCGTGAAGCCCTTCTGGTCGACGGTCCTGGGCTACGGCGACTCCGCCTGGGAGACCCAGGTCGAGGACCCGGGCGGCCGCAACGGCACGCTGTGGTTCCAGGAGGCACCGGAGGCGACCGGCGAGGTCCAGCAGCGGTTCCACCTCGACATCGTCGTCCCGCGCGAGGTCGCGGAGGAGCGGGTCGAGGCGGCGGTCGCCGCGGGCGGGACCCTGGTCACCGCCGAGCACGCGCCGGCGTTCTGGGTGCTCGCCGACGCCCACGGCAACAAGGTCTGCGTCTGCACCGCGGACGGCCGGGACCTCGCCGAGGAGTGAGATCGGCGTCCCGCATGATGGGACGCGTGCCACACTCGCGTGCAGGCGGGAGGCCGGTGCGGCTACGGTGATGCCATGCGCAAGGACCTTCTTGTACGCACGCGACGTGTGGGCTGACCGGGACACCGACTCAGCGCGCACGTCACCCCTCGCCGCCCAGCATGCCGGGCCGAGGGGTTTTTTGTTGGGCACGGGACGAGACAGGAAGCAGGACCGATGAGCGAGCAGGTGACAGGCGCCCAGAGCCTGATCAGGTCGCTGGAGGCCGCGGGGACCACCGACATCTTCGGCATCCCGGGCGGCGCCATCCTCCCCGCGTACGACCCCCTCATGGACTCCACCATCCGGCACATCCTGGTCCGCCACGAGCAGGGCGCCGGCCACGCCGCGCAGGGGTACGCCGCCGCCACCGGTCGCGTCGGGGTCTGCATGGCCACCTCGGGGCCCGGTGCGACCAACCTGGTCACGCCGCTCGCGGACGCCCACATGGACTCGGTCCCCCTCGTCGCCGTCACCGGCCAGGTCGGCGCGTCGATGATCGGGACCGACGCCTTCCAGGAGGCCGACATCCGCGGCATCACGATGCCGATCACCAAGCACAACTTCTTGGTCACCGACCCGGCGGAGATCCCGCGCACCGTGGCCGAGGCGTTCTACATCGCCTCCACCGGGCGGCCCGGCCCGGTGCTCGTCGACGTCGCCAAGTCCGCGCTGCAGGCGACCACGACCTTCGCCTGGCCCTCCGAGCTCAACCTGCCGGGCTACCGTCCGGTGACCCGTCCCCACTCCAAGCAGATCCGCGAGGCCGCCCGGCTCATCCTCGAGGCGCGCCGACCGGTCCTCTACGTCGGCGGTGGCTGCATCCGCGCCGGCGCGGCCCGCGAGCTGAAGGTGCTCGCCGAGCTCACCGGCATGCCGGTCGTCACGACGCTGATGGCGCGCGGCGCGTTCCCCGACAGCCATCCCCAGCACCTGGGCATGCCCGGCATGCACGGCACCGTCGCGGCGGTCGCCGGGCTGCAGCGCAGCGACCTGATCATCAGCCTCGGTGCCCGCTTCGACGACCGCGTCACCGGCAACCTGGACTCGTTCGCACCGGGGGCCAGGGTCATCCACGCCGACATCGACCCGGCGGAGATCGGCAAGAACCGCGCCGTCGACGTCCCGATCGTCGGCGACTGCCGCGAGGTCATCAGCGACCTGGTCGTCGCGCTCACCGCGGAGGCGGACGCGGGTCACACCGGCGACTACGAGGGATGGGTCGAGTTCCTGGCCGGGGTCAAGAAGAAGTACCCCCTCGGCTACGACGTCCCCGCCGGCGAGCTCGCCCCGCAGTACGTCCTCGAGCGGCTCGGCGCGATCGCCGGCCCGGAGGCCGTCTACTGCGCGGGCGTCGGCCAGCACCAGATGTGGGCGGCCCACTTCGTCGGCTACGAGCACCCGAACACGTGGATCAACTCCGGCGGCCTGGGCACCATGGGGTACGCCGTCCCGGCGGCCATGGGCGCCAAGGTCGGTCGCCCCGACGCCACCGTGTGGGCGATCGACGGCGACGGCTGCTTCCAGATGACCAACCAGGAGCTGGCCACCTGCGCGATCAACGACATCCCGATCAAGGTCGCCGTCATCAACAACGAGTCGCTCGGCATGGTCCGGCAGTGGCAGACGCTGTTCTACAACGAGCGCTACTCCAACACCGACCTGCACTCCAAGCGGATCCCCGACTTCGTCAAGCTCGCCGACGCCTATGGCTGCGTGGGCCTCGCGTGCGAGAGCCCGGGCGACGTCGACGCCACGATCGCCAAGGCGATGGAGATCGACGACGTCCCGGTCGTGGTCGACTTCCGGGTCCACCGCGACGCCATGGTGTGGCCGATGGTCGCGGCCGGCACGAGCAACGACGACATCAAGTACGCCCGCGACATGGCCCCCAAGTTCGACGACGACGCAGAGCTGGAGCTTCGCCCATGAACACGAGCAACCCCGGCTCCCGCCACACCCTCTCGGTTCTCGTCGAGAACAAGCCCGGCGTGCTGGCCCGCATCGCGGGCCTGTTCAGCCGCCGCGGCTTCAACATCGACTCGCTCGCGGTCGGCCCGACCGAGCACCCCGAGGTCTCGCGGATGACGATCGTGGTCAACGTCGAGGACTCCCCGCTCGAGCAGGTCACCAAGCAGCTGAACAAGCTGGTCGAGGTGATCAAGATCGTCGAGCTCGACGGGTCGGCCTCGGTCAACCGCGAGCTGCTGCTGGTCAAGGTCCGGGCCGACGCGGACACCCGCGGCCAGGTCCTCGACGCCGTCCAGCTCTTCCGGGCCAAGGTCGTCGACGTCTCCCCGGACGCGGTGACGATCCAGGCCGTCGGCAACTCCGACAAGCTCGCCGACCTGCTGCGCGTGCTGGAGCCCTTCGGCATCCGCGAGCTCGTCCAGTCCGGCATGGTCGCGATCGGTCGCGGCTCCCGCTCCATCTCCGAGCGCACCCTGCGCCCGGTGACCGTCCCCGCCCCGCCCGCTGCGGGCTGAACCAGCAACACGAACCCGAAGGAGAAGCCTCCGTGGCTGAGATGTTCTACGACGACGATGCCGACCTGTCCCTGATCCAGGGCAAGAACGTGGCGGTCATCGGTTACGGCAGCCAGGGCCACGCCCACGCGCTGTCGCTGCGCGACTCGGGCGTCGACGTGCGCGTCGGGCTGCAGCCCGACTCCCGCAGCCGTGCGAAGGCCGAGGCCGAGGGTCTGCGGGTCCTCACCCCCGCCGAGGCGGCGGAGGAGGCCGACGTCATCGTCATCCTCGCCCCCGACCAGCACCAGCGGAAGCTCTACGCCGAGGAGATCGAGCCGGCCCTGACCCCGGGTGACACGCTGGTCTTCGGTCACGGCTTCAACATCCGGTTCGGCTACATCGCCCCGCCCGCCGGGGTCGACGTGTTCATGGTCGCCCCGAAGGGCCCCGGCCACCTGGTGCGTCGCGAGTACGTCGACGGGCGTGGTGTCCCCGTGCTCGTCGCCGTCGAGAAGGACGAGTCCGGCAACGCCTGGCCGCTCGCGCTGTCCTACGCCAAGGCGATCGGCGGCCTGCGCGCCGGCGGCATCAAGACCACCTTCACCGAGGAGACCGAGACCGACCTGTTCGGTGAGCAGGCCGTCCTGTGCGGTGGCGCCTCGCAGCTGGTGATGTACGGCTTCGAGGTCCTCACCGAGGCCGGCTACCAGCCCGAGGTCGCCTACTTCGAGTGCCTGCACGAGCTGAAGCTGATCGTCGACCTGATGTACGAGGGCGGCATCGCCAAGCAGCGCTGGTCGGTCTCCGACACCGCGGAGTACGGCGACTACGTCTCCGGCCCGCGGGTGATCACCCCCGAGGTGAAGGAGAACATGAAGGCCGTCCTCGAGGACATCAAGAACGGCTCGTTCGCCAAGCGCTTCATCGACGACCAGGACGCCGGGTCGCCGGAGTTCACCGAGCTGCGCAAGAAGGGCGAGCAGCACCCGATCGAGCAGACCGGACGCGAGCTGCGCAAGCTGATGGCCTGGGTGAAGTCGCACGACTCGGACTACACCGAGGGCACCGCCACCCGCTGATCTCCTGACGACGCCTGCGTCGGCGCGAGATCTCGAGAACTCGCGGCGGCGCAGGCGTTGCAGCGCCTGTTCGACGGCGAGGTCGAGCTACCCGAGAAGGGCATGGCGCCGGTCGCACACCGACGACCCGCGGGGAGGTAGGTTGCGCGGGTGGAGACGGAGGGATCCGGGCCGTCCGCACCCGTGCCCGTGCCCGAGCTGACGAGTCACCCCGACCACACGGGATGGTCGGACTCGGCCGCCCGTGCGGTGCTGCAGCTCATGGTGGAGTCGGTGGCTGAGATGATCGGCTTCGAGGTGGCGGCGTTGTCGGTCGCCCTCGACGGCGAGCTGGTCACGATGGCCTACACCGGCCCCGAGGAGTTCCGCGAGTACCTCATCGAGAACGCCGACCCGATCTCGATCCTCGACCCCGTCCTCGAGCGCGGTGACGTGTGGGGGCGGTTCCGCTTCATGCCGGCCGACCGGTACGACGGCAACCTGGACGGGCACTGGGTGGTCACCGCCGAGCGCCGGGACGAGCACCCTGACGCCTGGGACCCCCTCGACGTCCTGGTCGGGCTGCTCACCGACGACGACGGCCGCCTGGTCGGGATCCTGTCGGTCGACAACCCCGTCTCCGGCCGCCGGCCGGACGACGCCCAGCGGCGGCTCCTGGAGCGCTACGCCGCCCAGGCCGAGCGGGCCGTGCTGACCGCCTTCGAGCGCGAGGACCTCGTGCAGCAGGTCGCGCACGCGGAGTCCGCGCGCCGCCTGATCCGGTCGACGTCGATGTCGACGCACGCGTCCCTCGACGACGTGCTCCGGCACACCCACCGTCCGCTGGTCGAGGGGTTCGGCGCGAGCGGGTCGTGGATCCAGGTGCTCACCGAGGACGGCGGGCCCGGGCCCGGCTACGCGCGCTCCCACGACGGGGAGATGGTCCACCTCGGCGACGACGTCGTCCGGGTCGCCTGTGAGATCGCGCCGCGGCTGTGGAAGGAGCAACGGGTCCTGGTCGTCAGCGCGGGGGAGTCGCTCGAGGTCGCGGACATCGTGCACCGCCAGCTGGCCGACCTGGAGCTGTCGGCCGTGCTCGCGGTCCCGCTCGGCGTCGGGACCGAGTGCCTGGGGTTCCTCGCGCTCACCCGCCGTGCCCAGGACCCGCCGTGGTCGGTGGTCGAGACGACGTCGGCTCTCGAGATCGGTCACGACCTGGGGGCGGCCCTGCGCACCGCCCGGGCCCTGGAGATCGAGCGCGATCTGGTCACCGAGCTCCAGCAGCTCGACGACTACCGCAGCCAGCTCATCGCCACGCTGTCCCACGAGCTGCGCACCCCGCTCACGGTGATCGCGGGCAACCTCGAGCTCCTCGACATGCAGGGCGTCCCGGCCGCGGCCGAGCGCTTCGTGACCGCGATGACGCGCGGCACCGACCGGATGCAGAAGGTCGTCGACGACCTGCTGCTGCTCGCGCGGGTGAGCCATCCCCAGCACCCGCTCGTCCGTGCCGAGGTCGACGTGGTCGACCTGACCCGTGACGTCGTGCTCCTGGTCGAGTCCGCCGCGCGGGCCAAGCAGCAGACCCTCACCGTCGACCTGGGCGACCGGCCGCTCCGCGTCTGCGGTGACCCGTCCGAGCTGGACCGGATGCTCGGCAACCTGGTGAGCAACGCGGTCAAGTACACCCACGCCGGCGGCCGGGTCACCGTGACCGCCTCCCACGAGGGGGAGGACGTCGTCATCCAGGTGACGGACACCGGGATCGGCATCTCCGAGGACGACCAGGCCGGGCTCTTCGGTGCGTTCTTCCGCACCACGAACCCCGAGGCGCTCAGCGAGTCCGGGACCGGCCTGGGCCTGGCGATCGTCGCGTCCATCGCCGAGCGCCACTCCGGACGGGTCGAGGTCGAGTCGCTGCTCGGCGAGGGCACCACGTTCACCGTGGCGCTGCCCGCAGCCCCGCGCTGAGCCCGGACGTCCGGGGAATGGCGGCGGTGCCGGCGGCGTTCGGGCCCGCGTGCACATCGAGATCTGGAGCGACGTCGTCTGTCCCTGGTGCTACGTCGGCAAGCGCCGCCTGGAGACCGCGCTGGCGGGGTTCGCGCACGCCGACGAGGTCGAGGTCGTCTACCGCTCCTTCGAGCTCGACCCGACCGCCCCGCGACCGACCGGCGGTGAGCCCGAGCCGAGCACCTCGGTGATCGCGCGGAAGTACGGTCGCCCGGAGCCCGAGATGCGCCGGATGCAGCAGCAGCTGATCGACCTCGCGGCGCAGGAGGGCCTCGCCCTCCGCCTCTTCGACACCGTGCACACCAACACCGTCGACGCCCACCGGGTCCTGCACCTGGCCCTGGACGCCGGGGGTCCCGAGCTCCAGCGCGCCCTGAAGGAGGCGCTGCTGGCGGCCTACTTCGCCGACGCCCGCGACGTGGGCGACCACGCGGTGCTCACCGAGGTCGCCGTGGCCACCGGGCTCGACGAGGACCGCGTGCGCGCGGTCCTCGCGGGGGAGGAGTTCGCCGACGCGGTGGCGGCCGACGTCGCGCAGGCGCGGGCGTTCGGGGCGACGGGCGTGCCGTTCTTCGTGGTCGACCGCCGGTACGCCGTCTCCGGCGCCCAGCCGGTGGAGGTGTTCGAGCAGCTCCTCGAGCAGGCCTGGGCGGAGTCGCACCCGCGGCTGCAGACCGTCGGGGGCGACGGTGCGGTGTGCGGCCCGGACGGGTGCGCGACATGATCACCTCGGCATCGCCTCGGCATCTGCCCCGCCTCACGCCGGCGTGAGACAGACCACCTTTGGTTAGGCAAACCTAAGAACCTGTCGTAGCATCGCCCTCGTGCTCGCCAACTACCTGATCGGCCTGCGCGAGGGTCTCGAAGCGGCCCTCGTGGTCAGCATCCTGGTCGCCTACCTGGTGAAGACCGACCGGCGCCACCTGTTGCCGCGGATCTGGCTCGGGGTCGGCATCGCGGTCGCCGTGGCGCTCGGCTTCGGTTTCGCGCTGTTCTACGGCCCGCGCGGGCTCACCTTCGAGGCCCAGGAGGCGATCGGCGGCATCTTGTCGATCGTCGCCGTCGTCCTGGTCACCTGGATGATCTTCTGGATGGCACGCGCCGCGCGGTCGCTCAGCGGGGAGCTGCGGGGTCAGATCGACACCGCCGCCGAGGGTTCGTGGTGGGCGCTCGTGCTCGTCGCCGTCCTCGCCGTGGGCCGCGAGGGCCTCGAGACCGCCCTGTTCCTGTGGTCGGCGACCGAGGCGGTCACCCGCGACAGCGACGCGACCTGGCAGCCCCTGGTCGGCGCCGCCCTCGGCATCGCCACCGCGGTCGTCCTGGGCTACCTGCTCTACCGCGGCGCGATCCGGATCAACCTCAGCACCTTCTTCACGTGGACCGGCGCGTTCTTGATCCTCGTGGCCGGCGGTGTCTTGTCCTACGGCGTCCACGACCTCCAGGAGGCCGGCATCCTGCCCGGCCTCGACACCCTGGCCTGGGACGTCTCCGACACGATCGACCCGAGCACGTGGTACGCCACCCTGCTCAAGGGTGTCTTCAACTTTTCGCCGGCGACGACGGTGCTCGAGGCGACCGTCTGGGTGCTGTACGTCGTCCCGGTGATGTTCCTGTTCCTCCGCGGTGCCCGGCGCCGCAGCGCCGCGGCCGCCCAGCCGCCGGCACAGCAGCCCGCCTCCGCCCACCGCTGACCCCCACCTCGGCCCCACCTCGGCCCCACCTCGGCCCACTGAGCAAGGAAGCCCCCACCTCCATGCGCAAGCCCCTGCTCGTCGCACTGATCGCCGCGACCCCCCTCTTCGCCGCCTGCACCGAGAACGCCGACGGCTCCGACGCCAACACCTCGGACGACAGCCGCACCATCGCGGTCAGCTCGACCGACGACAAGTGCGAGCTGTCCGCCACCGAGGCGCCGTCGGGCACCCTGACCTTCGAGGTCACCAACGACGGGTCGAAGGTGACCGAGTTCTACCTCCTCGGCGAGGACGGGCAGCGGATCGTGGGCGAGGTCGAGAACATCGGGCCGCAGCTCTCGCGCCAGCTGGTCGTCAGCGTCCCGGCGGGCAGCTACGTCACCGCCTGCAAGCCGGCCATGAAGGGTGACGGCATCCGCGCGGACTTCACCGTCAAGGCCTCCGACGAGGAGCCCACCCCGGCCGCCGACGACGGTGCGGTGGACCAGGCCCTGGAGTCCTACGAGGACTACGTGCACGAGCAGGCCGAGGAGCTGGCCGACAAGACCGAGACCTTCGTCGCCCTCTACAAGGCCGGCAAGGACGCCGCCGCCCGGGCTCTCTACCCGCAGGCCCGCACACACTGGGAGCGGATCGAGACGGTCGCGGAGTCCTTCGGCGACCTCGACCCGAAGATGGACGCGCGCGAGGCCGACCTCGAGCCCGGCCAGAAGTGGACCGGCTGGCACCGGATCGAGAAGGACCTGTGGCCGCAGGACGCCACGGACTACACCCCGCTCACCACGAAGCAGCGCGCGTTCTTCGCCGACGACCTGATGTCGAACACCGAGGTGCTCGAGCGGCGCATCGAAGGCCTGACCTTCACCGTCGACCAGATCGCCAACGGCTCCCGCGGCCTGCTCGAGGAGGTCGCGAACGGCAAGATCACGGGCGAGGAGGAGATCTGGTCGCACACCGACCTGTGGGACTTCCAGGCGAACGTCGACGGCGCTCGCGTCGGCTTCGAGGGCCTGGAGCCGATCATCGAGCAGAAGAACCCGCAGTTCGCACGGACCGTCAGCGAGCGGTTCGCCGCCCTGCAGGAGCTCCTCGACGCGCAGCGCGACGGCGACGGGTTCGTCTCCTACGAGCAGCTCTCCCCGGACGAGGTCAAGCAGCTCGCGAACGCCGTGAACGCGCTCGCGGAGCCGCTGTCCCAGCTGACCGCGGTGGTGCTGTCCTGACCGCACACGTCTCGCGCCGGGGCCTCGTCGGTGGCGGTGTCGCCGCCGGCGTGGCCGTCGGCGCGTTCGCCGCCGGGCGCGCGACCGCCGCCGAGGGGGAGCCGTCGACCGCCGCCCGGGACGCCTTCGCGTTCCGCGGGGAGCACCAGGCCGGGATCACGACACCCGCCCAGGACCGGCTGCACTTCGCGGCGTTCGACGTGACGACGGGCTCCCGCGCCCAGCTCGTCGCCCTGCTGAAGGCCTGGACGGTGGCGGCCGAGCGGATGACACGCGGCCTGCCCGCCGGAGAGGTCGGCCCGACCGGTGGCGACGCCCTGCTGCCCCCGGACGACACCGGCGAGGCGATCGGCCTCCCGGCCAGCGGCCTGACCATCACCTTCGGCTTCGGGCCCACCCTGTTCCGTGACGACCACGGGCGGGACCGCTTCGGGATCGCCGACCGGCAGCCCGCGGCGCTCCGCACGCTGCCCCACTTCCCGGGCGACGCGCTCGACCCCGCCGCGTCGTACGGCGACCTGTGCGTGCAGGCGTGCGCGGACGACCCCCAGGTCGCCGTCCACGCGATCCGCAACCTCGCGCGCATCGGCTTCGGCACCGTGGCCGTCCGCTGGTCGCAGCTCGGGTTCGGGCGCACCTCGACCACCTCGACGTCGCAGTCGACGCCCCGCAACCTCTTCGGGTTCAAGGACGGCACCGCCAACGTCAAGGCCGAGGAGCCCGCCGACCTGGCCGAGCACGTCTGGGTCGGTCGCGGCGACGACCCGAGGGCCGGCTGGCTGGCCGGCGGCTCCTACCTGGTCACCCGGCGGATGAACATGACGATCGAGGTCTGGGACCGCCAGCCGCTGGGCGACCAGGAGGGCTTCATCGGGCGCACGAAGGACACCGGTGCCCCGCTCTCCGGCGGCACCGAGCTCACCGAGCCCGACTTCTCGATGTCGGGCAGCGACGGCCCGGTGATCCCGCGCGACTCCCACGTCCGGGTGGTCCACCCCGACTTCAACGGCGGCGCCCGGATGCTGCGAAGGGGCTACAACTTCGTCGACGGCTCCGACCCGCTCGGCGGTCTGAACGCCGGGCTGTTCTTCATCGCCTTCGTCCGCGACCCCGACACCCACTTCGTCCCGATCCAGCTGAAGATGGCCAAGGTCGACGCCCTGATGGAGTACCTCAAGGTCACCGGTTCCGCGCTGTTCGCCGTCCCGCCCGGCATCGGCCCGGGCGAGCACGTCGGGCAGGCCCTCTTCAGCTGAGGTCGACGAACCGGTCGACCCCGATGTCGGCGAGGAACGCCGGGTCGTGGCTCACGACCACGAGCGCCCCGCGGTAGGAGGCCAGCGCCGAGACCAGCGCGTCGTACGACGCGAAGTCGAGGTTGTTGGTCGGCTCGTCGAGCAGCAGCAGCTGCGGCGCGGGGTCGGCGAGCAGCAGTGCCGCCAGCGTCGCCCGGAACCGCTCGCCGCCGGAGAGGTCGCCGACGCGTCGGTCGGCGGCGGCCCCGCGGAACAGGAAGCGCGCGAGGCGCGCGCGGATCGCGTTCGGCTCGGCGCCGGGTGCGCGCAGCGCGACGTTCCCGTAGACGGTCTCGTCGGGGTCGAGCACGTCCAGCCGCTGGGGGAGCAGGCCCACGGGCACCCGCGACCGGCCGGCGAGGCGGTGGAGCATCGTGGTCTTGCCCGATCCGTTGGGCCCGATCACCCCGATCCGGTCCGGTCCGCTGATGGCGGGGTCCTGCTCGTCGCCGGCCTCCAGCACGACGCGGCCCCGGGGGACCTCCGTGCCGGGCAGGTCGATCCTGATCTCGCGGTCCTCGCGCAACCGGCCCTCGGCCTCGTCCAGGCGGTCGCGGGCCCGCTCGACCCGGTCGTCCTGCACCCGCCGGTGCCGAGCGGCCGACTCCTCGGCCTGCTGCTTCTTGGCGTTGATCAGGGCCTTGCCGTATCCCTTGGTCAGCTCGGCCTTCTGCGCGACCTTCTTGCGGGTCGCGAGCATGCGCTCGGCCTCGACGCGCTCGGTGCGCTGACGGCGCAGGTCCGAACGCGCGCTGGTGACGGCCTGCCGGGCGGCTTCCTGCTCCGCCTCGACCTGGGCCGCGTAGGAGGAGTAGCCGCCGCCGTACCAGCGGACCGACCCGTCCCGCAGGTCGCCGATCCGGTCCATCCGCTCGAGCAGCTCCCGGTCGTGGCTGACGACGAGCAACGAGCGGCTCCAGCCCTCCACGAGGTCGTAGAGCCGCTGCCGGGCGTCCCCGTCGAGGTTGTTGGTCGGCTCGTCGAGCAGCAATACGTCCGGGCGGCGGAGCAGCAGCCGGGCCAGGCCGAGCTGGGTCGCCTCGCCGCCGGACACCTCGCCCAGGCGGCGGTCCAGCACGTCCGGGGGCAGGCCGAGCTTGCCGAGCTCGGCGGCGGCGCGCTCCTCGACGTCCCAGTCGTCGCCGATGGTGTCGAGGTACGACGCCAGCTCGGCCGGGTCGACGGTCCCGGACTCCACGGCCGCGATCGCCCGGCGCGCGGACGCGACGCCGAGGAACTCGTCGACGGGCTGGTGCACGTCGAGGGTGAGGTCCTGGGGGAGGTAGGCGACCTCGCCGGCGACGCTGACGTGGCCGGCGGTCGGCCGCAGCAGCCCGGCGACCAGCCGCAGCAGGGTGGACTTGCCGGCACCGTTGACGCCGACCAGGCCGGAACGGCCGGGGCCGACGAGCAGGTCGAGGTCACGCAGGGCCGGGGTGCCGTCCGGCCAGGCGAAGGTGAGGCCGGACGCGGTGACGACCGGGGTGGTCGAGGACATGACGGTGCTCCTGGAGAGGTGGTGGTCGGGGGACACCTCAGAGCTCCACGTCGTCTGCCTTCGTGCCGGGGGTGGGACCGGTCGAGGATAGGGCCCGCCGCCCAGCGGACGCGAGCCTTTTTCGCAGGACCGGTCGGGTAGAGTCGCGAGGAGCACAGTGTCGTGCACCTCCCACCCGCTCCACGTCGAGGACACCGCTGTGAGCCTGCCCGTCGTACTCATCGCCGAAGAGCTGAGCCCCGCCACGGTCGAGGCGCTCGGCCCGGACTTCGACGTCCGCCACTGCAACGGGGCGGACCGCGAGGAGCTCCTGGCGAGCATCGCCGCCGCGGACGCGGTGCTGGTGCGCTCGGCCACCCGCATCGACGCCGAGGCGCTGGCCGCCGCCACGCGGCTCAAGGTCGTCGCCCGCGCCGGTGTCGGCCTCGACAACGTCGACGTGCGCGCGGCGACGATGGCCGGGGTCATGGTGGTCAACGCCCCGACCTCCAACATCGTGTCGGCCGCCGAGCTGGCCGTCGCGCTGATGCTGGCGGCAGCCCGGCACGTGTCCCCGGCCCATGCCGCGCTGCGCAACGGCGAGTGGAAGCGGTCGCGCTACACCGGCGTCGAGCTCTACGAGAAGACCGTCGGCATCGTCGGCCTCGGCCGGATCGGGGTGCTCGTCGCGCAGCGGCTCTCGGCCTTCGGCATGCGCGTGATCGCCTACGACCCCTACGTCCAGGCCGGCCGCGCCGCCCAGATGGGGGTCCGGCTCGTCGACCTCGACACGCTGCTCGACGAGGCGGACTTCATGTCCGTGCACCTGCCCAAGACCCCGGAGACGGTCGGGCTGATCGGCAGCGACCAGCTCGCGCGGGTCAAGCCGTCGCTCATCCTGGTCAACGCCGCACGCGGTGGGATCGTCGACGAGACCGCCCTCTACGCCGCGCTCAAGGAGGGCCGGGTGGCGGCCGCCGGGCTCGACGTCTTCGCCCAGGAGCCCTGCACCGACAGCCCGCTGTTCGAGCTCGACAACGTCGTCGCCACCCCGCACCTGGGGGCGTCGACCGACGAGGCGCAGGAGAAGGCCGGGCTCGCCGTCGCGCGGTCGGTCCGGCTCGCACTCTCCGGTGAGCTGGTCCCGGACGCGGTCAACGTCCAGGGCGGGGTCATCGCCGAGGACGTCCGCCCGGGCATCCCGCTCACGGAGAAGCTCGGGCGGGTCTTCACCGGCATCGCCGGCGAGGTCGCCCAGCAGGTCGACGTCGAGGTCCGCGGGGAGATCACCGAGTTCGACGTCAAGGTGCTCGAGCTGGCCGCGCTCAAGGGCCTGTTCGCCGACGTCGTGGAGGAGCAGGTCTCCTACGTCAACGCCCCGCTCCTGGCGGCCGAGCGCGGCTGCGCCGTGCGCCTGGTCACCGAGCAGGAGAGCCCCGACCACCGCAACCTGATCACCCTGCGCGGCACCCTGGCCGACGGCTCGCAGGTGTCGGTCAGCGGCACCCTGATCGGCATCAGCCAGCGCGAACGGCTGGTGGAGGTCAACGGCTTCGACATCGACATCGAGCCCACCGACCACCTCGCGTTTCTCGCCTACCCCGACCGGCCCGGCATGGTCGGCACCGTCGGCGGGATCCTCGGCGACGCGGGCATCAACATCGGCGGCATGCAGGTCGCCCGGACCGCCCCCGGTGGCCAGGCGCTGGTCGCCCTCTCGGTCGACACCGCCATCCCGCACGACGCCCTCGCCGAGATCCAGCACGCCATCGAGGCGTCGTCGGTGCGCGCCGTCGACCTGGTCTGACTGCCGTCCCGCACGACACGTCGCGGACGCGATGCACGTCGCGTCCCCCACGCGGCGGGTGATCGGCCCTACCTTGCACTCATGGCCGACATCCTCCTGGGCCTCCTCGCGATCGTCGCCGGGGCCGCCATGCTCGTCGCAGGGCAGTTCGTCCTGCGGTTCATCATCCCGATCTGGGGATTCTTCGCCGGTTTCGCCTTCGGCGCCGGTCTCGTGGCCGAGCTCGCGGACGAGCACTTCCTCGGCACGGTCCTCGGCTGGGTGCTCGGCCTGGTCTTCGCGCTGGTCTTCGCGGTCCTGGCCTACCTCTACTACTACGTGGCGGTCGTCCTGGCCATGGGCGCGGCGGGCTTCGCGATCGGCTCGGGCCTGGTCGTCGCGCTGGGGATCTCCTGGAACTGGGTGGCCGTCCTCGTCGGCCTGGTCGTCGGTCTGGTCGTCGGCATCGGATGCGTCATCGTCGACATGCCGATGGTCGTGCTCGTCATCATCGGCGCCATCGCCGGCGCGGTCAGCGTGACCGCGGGGCTGATGCTGCTGGTGGGCGACCTGAACACCCGCGACTTCACGCGGGGCGACTTCACCGACACGGTCTCCGACAGCGCGTGGTGGTCCCTGCTCCTGCTGGTGCTCGCCGTGATCGGCATCGTCATCGGGGCGCGCCAGCGGGCCGTGATGCGGCAGAGCGTCCGGGAGGTCTGGTACGCCGAGAGCTGACCCTCGCCGCACCAGACCATCCGCCACTAGGACTTGTTGACCGCCTGCTTGAGCTGCGCGCCGGCCTTGAAGGCCGGGGTCGTCGACGCGGCGATGTCGATGGTCTCGCCGGTCTGCGGGTTGCGGCCCTGGCGCGCGGCCCGGTCCCGGGTCTCGAACGTCCCGAAGCCCGGCAGCGTCACCTTCTCGCCGGAGGCCAAGGAGGAGGTGATCGAGTCGAGGACCGCGTTCAGGGCCCTGTCGGCCTGGGCGGCGCTGAGGTCGGCCGCCTCGGCCACCGCGTCCCGAAGCTCGGTCTTGTTCATGTGCGCTCCCTCTGGAGATGGTCGGTTGACTGACCCGTCACCCGTACCCGCCCGGTCCGGACCTGAACCCGACGTCCCCGTGCGGACGGGACCCGCAGCGGGCAGGATGGCCGGGTGAAGGTGGATCTGACGGTGGCGGCCATCCCGGCCTACCTCGGCGCCATGGGCGCCGAGTACCTCTGGCAGCGCTCGCACCCGGTCGCTCCGGGGACGCGCGCCGGTGACTACCAGCTGGCCGACACGGTGGCGAGCCTGACGATGGGGCTGGGCAGCCTGGTCGCGCCGTACGTCACCAAGAAGCTGGTCGACCCGGTCACCCCGACGGTCGGGCGGTACGGCGGCAGGCTGCTCGCGCTCGGGGCGGCGACGGCGCTGCTGACCACCGTCGGGGACGTGGTACGCAGGCGGCTGCGGGACGGCGGGCTGCCGGACCCACAGACGGTGCCTGCCGAGGTGCGCACCGTGCAGGAGGAGCTGGCCGAGGTGCGGCAGGGGCCCGCGGTCGCGCCCGAGCACCGCGCGCCGGTGGTCCCCGTGCTCCGCAGGGCACACGCCGGCCTGGCGGTGACCGCCGTGGCGTCGACGGCGCTGGTCGTGTCGACGACCTGGGCCGCGATGACCTCGGGGAAGCGGCTGTTCGGCAGGTCGCCCCTCGACCTCGGCACCGGCGCTTGGGCGTGGGGAGCGGCGATCCTCGGCTGGGACTTCCTCTACTACTGGAACCACCGGGCCAGCCACGAGAGCCGGTGGCTGTGGGCGGTGCACGTCGTGCACCACTCCAGCGAGCACTACAACCTCTCGACCGCGCTGCGGCAGCCGGTGGCCGAGGGCATCACGCTGAGCGTGCCGTACGGGCTGCTCGCCCTGGCCGGTGTCCGTCCCCGCCTGATCGAGCAGGCACGGGCCGTCAACCTGATCTACCAGTTCTGGATCCACACCGAGGCGATCCGCAGGCTCGGCTGGTTCGAGCGGGTCTTCAACACCCCCTCGCACCACCGGGTGCACCACGGCTCCAACCGTCAGTACCTCGACCGCAACCACGGCAGCATCCTCATCATCTGGGACCGGCTGTTCGGCACGTTCGAGGAGGAGGACGAGCCGGTCGTCTACGGGCTCACGACGAATGTCGACTCCTTCAACCCGGTGACCATCGCCACGCACGAGTGGGTGGACATCGCCGAGGACGTCGCCTCGGCCCCGACCTGGCGTGACCGGTGGTCCTACCTGCTGCGCGGGCCGGGGTGGAGCTCGGCGGCGAGGGCCTGAGCGCCGGCCGAGCACGGCCGGACCTCGCGTGTCGACGGTGGGGTCGACGGCGTGTCGACGGGGCGCCAACGGGTACGGGCCCGGCAGGGAGGTCACCACCATGAGCACCACTGAGCTGTCGTCGTACCAGAGCGCCAGGAGCAGCCTCAGTCCGTCCCAGGCCTTCGGCCTGGTCCTCGACTCCGCCGTGAGCACCGTGGCCGGGAGGCTGGAACGCACGACCGCCGGGTGGATCGACCGGCTCAGCGCCAGCACGGACCGGCACCACTCGTCCGCCGTCGGCACGGAGCTCGCCGACGCCGGGCTCGACGCGGCCGCCGACTCCGGGGGCGTGGCCCGGCGTGCCGGCGCCGAGGGCGTCAAGGCCCACCTGCATGGCAGGAGTCCGGCGTGGGCCGCCGTCCGGACTGCCTGGCAGGCCGGCTCCCCGGCGGTGCGGGCGGCCATGGTGACCTCGGCGGTCGGAGCCGTCGTGCTCCTGCTGCTCTCCCCGGCGCTCGCGCTCGTCTACCTCCTGAGCTGGCTGGTCATCGCGGCCGTGTCCCGCTCCCGGGCAGACCGTCAGCCCGACCGCGCCGCCACCCGACCGTGACCTGAGGGCTGGATCGCCGACCCGGGAGGCCCGAGGATCGGACCCGTGCCGAGGGAACCCCGGACGGGAGCTGTGGCTCTTGAAGGGTGACAGCACCGACCGGGAGGAGCCGATGCGGTGGGACGCACACCGGCGTGGGAGGGCGCGTACCGCGAGTTCTTCGTGGCCCGGAAGCGCTCCCTGATGCGGACGGCGTACGCCGTGCTGGGCAGCTGGCCCGCGGCGGAGGACGCCGTCCAGACGGCCTTCACGCAGCTCTACGTGCACTGGCCCCGGATCCAGCCGGGAGCGATCGACACCTACGCCCGCAGGACGGTCGTGCACACCTGCTTCCGGATGGCCCGGCAGCGGGGCAGGGAGACAGCCACCGAGCGGCTGCCCGACCAGCCGGTGGCCGGACCGGAGGGCGGCGTCGAGCGGCTCGACCTCCTGGAGGCGCTGGCCGGGCTGTCGGCTCGGGACCGCGCGGTGATCGCCCTGCGGTTCCTCGACGACCTGCCGGTCGCCGAGGTCGCGCGCGTCCTCGACCTGCCCGAGGGCACGGTCAAGAGCCGCACCTCACGCGCCCTCGACCGCCTCCAGGCGGTGCTCACCCCACCCCAGCCCACCGAGAGGGAACACCCATGACCACTGAGCAGCTCCTGCGCGACCAGCTCGCCCGCGCCACCGACGACGTTCCCGGAGGTCCGGACCTCGAGGCCGCCGTCCAGCACGGCCGCCGTCGGCGTCGGCAGCGCCGCGGCGCGCTCGCGCTC
>ERZ724512.198-NODE-198-length-24967-cov-7.328597_pt1 | contig 24967 bp, 25 predicted proteins | sample MGYA00376045_ERZ724512 | MGnify/ENA primary metagenome ERZ724512 (study PRJEB28724, sample SAMN07190883) | activated sludge metagenome | isolation source: activated sludge of sewage treatment plant in Hong Hong | place: Hong Kong | collected 2016-03-17 ... | reverse complement strand
TGTCGATGAACAGCAGCACGTCCTGCTTCTGCACGTCGCGGAAGTACTCGGCCATGGTGAGCGCGGTCAGGGCGACGCGCAGACGGGTGCCGGGCGGCTCATCCATCTGGCCGAAGACCAGGGCGGTCTTGTTGATGACGCCGGACTCGGTCATCTCCAGGAACAGGTCGTTGCCCTCACGGGTGCGCTCGCCGACACCGGCGAACACCGACACACCGCTGAAGTTCTCGGCGACCCGGTAGATCATCTCTTGGATCAGAACGGTCTTGCCCACACCAGCACCGCCGAACAGGCCGATCTTGCCACCCTTGACGTACGGGGTCAGCAGGTCGATGACCTTGATGCCCGTCCAGAACACCTCGGTCTTGGACTCCAGCTGGTCAAACGTCGGGGCCGGAGCGTGGATCGGCCGGCGCTCGGTGATCTGCAGCGAGGACTCCTCGACGTCCAGCGGCTTGCCCAGCGTGTTCCACACGTGGCCGAGCGTGGTGTCGCCGACCGGAACGCTGATCGCCTCGCCGGTGTCGACCACCTCGGCACCGCGGGTCAGGCCATCGGTGGGCTGCATCGAAATGGCCCGCACCATGTTGTCGCCGATGTGCTGGGCGACCTCGAGGGTGAGGATGCGGTGATCGACGTTGCCCTCACCGGCGTCGAACGTCACGTCGACGGTCAGCGCGTTGAACAGTTCCGGCATCTGCTCGGCCGGGAACTCGACGTCGACGACCGGACCGGTCACACGGGCCACGCGGCCGGTGACGGTGCCGACAGACTCTTGAGTCGCGGTCATGGGTTTCAGCTCCCTGCTGTTGCGGAGGCCAGCGCGTCGGCACCACCGACGATCTCGCTGATTTCCTGGGTGATCTCGGCCTGACGGGCCTGGTTGGCTTGACGGGTAAGGGATTTGATCAGTTCGTCGGCGTTGTCGGTGGCCGAGGACATCGCCCGCTGCCGGGCGGCGTGCTCGCTGGCAGCCGACTGCAGCAGCGCGGCGTACACCAGGTACTCCACGTACTTGGGCAGCAGCGCGTCGAGCACCTCTTCGGGACTCGGCTCGAAGTCGTACAGCGGGAAGACCGGGGTGCCACCGGCGTCGTCGCCGCCGGTGATGTGGGACTCGGAGGTGTCCACAACTTCTTCGACGATTTCCAGGGGCAGGATCCGCAGAACCTGCACCTCTTGCCGGCCGCGGTTCCAATACCGGGTGTACACGATGTGGATCTCGTCAGCGCCGCCGTCCTCGGTGCGCAGCAGGAACTTGTCCAGCAGCGCCTTCGCGATCGGCTTGGCGTCCTCGTAGGTCGGGGCGTCGGTGAAGCCGGTCCACGAGTCCTCGACCTCGCGCTCACGGAAGTTGTAGAAGGCCAGGCCCTTGCGTCCGACGATGAACGGGGCCACCTCCATGTTCCGCTCGGTGTGCATGAGCTCGATCAGCCGCTCCCCCTCGCGGATGGCGTTGACCGAGTAGGCACCTGCGAGGCCTCGATCAGCGGTGATCAGCAGCATGGCAGCGCGCTGCTGCACGCGAGCCTGCGCGGTCAGCGGGTGCTTGCCCTTGGTGTGCGAGGCCGCCAGGCCGACCGCACGCAGCAACTCCCGCGCGTACGGCTCGGAGGCCTGCACCGCGGCCTGCGCTTTCACGATCCGGGAGGACGCGATCAGCTCCATGGCTTTGGTGATCTTCTTCGTCGCCTGGACCGAGCGGATCCGGCGGCGGAAGACGCGAAGTTGAGCACCCATGGGTCAGCCGCGCACCGTCTTGGTCACCTTGGCCGTGTGAATGTCCTCTTCGGGCAGCGCCTCGACCGGCATGTCCTTGACCAGCAGGTGTCCCTCACTGGTCATGAACGTCTTCTTGAAGTCGCCGACAGCCTTCTCCAGCGCAGTCACGGTGTCATCGGAAAGCTCCGAGGTCTCCCGGATCGTCGTGAGGATGCCTGCGTTTTGGGCGTCGAGGTAGTCGAGGAACTCGCTCTCGAAGCGGCGGATGTCTTCCAGCGGCACCTCGTCGAGCTGGCCGGTCGTGCCGGACCACACCGAAACGACGGCCCTCTCCATGGGGTAGGGCTGGTACTGCGGCTGCTTGAGCAACTCGACCAGCCGCGACCCGCGCTCCAACTGCTGCTTGGAAGCCTTGTCCAAGTCCGAACCGAAGGCGGCGAACGCCTCCAGCTCACGGAACTGGGCGAGGTTCAGGCGCAGCGAACCGGCCACCTTGCGCATGGCCTTCGGCTGCGCGGAACCACCCACGCGGGACACCGAGATACCAACGTTAATGGCTGGGCGGACACCGGAGTTGAACAGGTCGGACTCCAGGAAGCACTGGCCGTCGGTGATGGAGATGACGTTGGTCGGGATGTAGGCCGACACGTCGTTGGCCTTGGTCTCGATGATCGGCAGACCGGTCATCGACCCGCCGCCCATCTCGTCGGACAGCTTCGCGCAGCGCTCGAGCAACCGCGAGTGCAGGTAGAACACGTCGCCGGGGTACGCCTCGCGACCCGGCGGGCGACGCAGCAGCAGCGACACCGCGCGGTAGGCCTCGGCCTGCTTGGACAGGTCGTCGAAGACGATCAGCACGTGCTGGCCGTTGTACATCCAGTGCTGGCCGATGGCCGAGCCAGTGTAGGGCGCCAGGTATTTGAAACCGGCCGAGTCGGAGGCGGGAGCCGCGACGATCGTGGTGTACTCCAGCGCGCCGAATTCCTCGAGCGCGCCGCGCACGGCTGCGATCGTGGAACCCTTCTGACCGATGGCCACGTAGATGCACTTGACCTGCTTCTTCGGGTCCCCGGACTCCCAGTTCTGCTTCTGGTTGAGGATCGTGTCCAGCGCGATCGCGGTCTTGCCGGTCTGCCGGTCGCCGATGATCAGCTGGCGCTGGCCGCGGCCGATGGCGGTCATGGCGTCGACGGCCTTCAGGCCGGTCAGCATGGCCTCCTTCACGGGCTGCCGCTGCACAACCGTCGGAGCCTGCAGTTCCAGGGCGCGGTCGGTCTCCTTGGCGATCTCGCCCAGGCCGTCGATCGGGTTGCCCAGCGGGTCCACGACGCGGCCGAGGAAGCCGTCGCCGACCGGAACGGAGAGCACGCGGCCCGTGCGGCGCACGATCTGGCCCTCCTCGATGTCACTGCCGTCACCCAGCAGCACGACACCGATCTCGCGCACATCGAGGTTCAGTGCCACACCGAGCAGACCGCCCTCGAACTCAAGGAGTTCGTTGGCCATCGCAGAGTGCAGGCCCTCGACGCGGGCGATGCCGTCACCGGTCTCGACGACGCGGCCGACCTCTTCGCGGGTGTTCTCAGGGGTGAACGAGGAGACGTTGGCCTCGATCGCGGCGCGGATCTCCTCCGGCGAGATCGACAGTGTCGACGGAACAGTCATGTTTCGTGCCTCTTTCGTTGGGAGGTTCAGTGGGTGAGCCGGCGGCGCGCCGCCTCGATGCGGGTGGACAGGGTGCCGTCGATGACGTCGTCGCCGACGCGGACCTCCAAGCCGCCCACGACGCTGGGGTCGATGGTGACGTTGAGCTGGACGTCCCGGTGGTGGATGCGACCGAGCGCATCACGCAGGCGCTGCGATTGCTCGTCGGTCAGCGGGATGGCACTGCGGACCTCGGCTACCACACGGCCGCGGCGTTGCGCGGCCAGGGCGCTGAGGTCGCCGACTGCGGTCTGCACGGGGCGTCCGTGCAGTTCGGCCGTGGAGGTTTGGAGAAGGGTCACGGTCAGCGGATCCGCTTTGCCCTCGAGCAACTGGCCGGTGATGCCAGCCTTGGTGGCTGAGTCCAGCGCCGGGTTGGTGAGCGCCATTTGCAGGTCGGGGTTGGCGTCGATGGTCCGGCCGAAGCGGAAGATCTCGTCCTCCACCCGGTCGAGCCGGCCGTGCTTCTCCGCCGACATCAGCAGCAAACTCTGGCCCGCCTCGGCGAGCACGTCGATCATGTCGCGATCAGTGGACCACCGTTGCTCGACGACCTGCGCGATGAGGTCGACTGCCGAGCCCGGAACCCGGGACCCGAGCAGCCGGTCCAGCAGGCCACGCTTGGCACCTGCGTCCATAGCCGGATCGGCCAGGGTGGCACGCAGGGTGCGCTCACGACCGAGCAGACCGGCGAAGGACAGCAGGGACTGACCATCGGCGGCCAGAGCATCGGCATCGGCGGCGTCGAAGCGGGTGTCCACGGACTCCCGTACCGCTGCCCGTGACGTGCGACTGGCCCCGATCATCAGTTATCTCCGCCCTGTGCGCTGGCCTGCTCGAGTTCAGCGATGAACCGGTCGACCACGCCGCGGGCGCGCTCGTCGTCGCTCATCGACTCCCCCACGATGCGCCCGGCGAGATCGGTGGCGACCCCGCCCATGGACTTGCGCAGGTCGGCCAACGCCTTGGCCTTCTCGGCCTCGATCTGAGCGGTCGCGTTCGCAGCGATCTGCTGCGCTTGCGCCTCGGCGGCCTTGCGAGCCTCCTCCATCACCGTCGCCCGCTCGGCCTCAGCCTGCTGACGAATCTCGGCGACCTCGGCGCGGGCGGCGGCCATCTGCTCCTGGTACTGCTCCAGGGTCTGCTGGGCCTGCGCCTGCGCCTCCTCGGCACGCTTGATGCCACCCTCGATCGCGTCGGCGCGCTCGTCGAGCGTCTGCTTGATCTTGGGCAGCGCGAACTTGGCAAGCGTCCCGAACACAATGGCAAACGCAACCAGCCCGATGACGAACTCGAACATCGGGATGCGAAGGACGTTGCTACCGCCTTCTTCGGCGGCCAGCAGCCAGGTCATGTGGGGATCCTCAGGTGCCGAAGACGAACGGGGCCACGAAGCCCAGCAGCGCCAGCGCCTCGGCCAGGGCGAATCCGAGAATCATGTTCTGGCGGATGACGCCGTACGCCTCGGGCTGGCGTGCGATGGCCTGCACACCGTTACCGAAGATGATGCCAATACCTACACCCGGGCCAATGGCGGCCAGGCCGTATCCGATACTTCCCAGCGAGCCGCTGATGGTCACATCGGCAAGCAGATCAACCATGGTCGGTTCCTTCTCCTCTCGGACCCCCTGGTCGGGGGTACGTCTGTGTGTTTTCGGTTGTGGTCTCTAGTGCTCGGCGTGCAGGGATCCGGCGATGTACACGGCGGTCAGGAGCGTGAAGATGTAGGCCTGCAATGCCTGGATGAAGGCCTCAAATCCCGTGAAGATCACAGTCATCACGAAGGACGTGGCCGAGCCCAGGATGCCGATCACCGACGGGCTTGCCAGGTAGAACGCACCCACGGTGAACACGGTCAGCAGCAGGTGGCCGGCGAACATGTTGGCGAACAACCGGATGGACAGCGTGACCGGGCGGACCAGCACGTTGGAGATCAGCTCGATCGGAGCAAGGATCAGGTAGATCGGCTTGGGCAGACCGGGCGGGAACATCATGGTGGTGAAGAACTTGACCGGGCCCTGGTGGCGGATGCCGAGGTACATGTAGATGCACCACACGACGATGGCCAGACCGACCGGGAACGCGAAGCGGGAGTTGACCGGGAACTGTGCTCCGGGGATGACGCCCCACAGATTGCCGATCCAGACGAAGAAGAAAATCGTGAACAGCAGCGGCACGAACCGGTCGCCGTCCTTGCCGATCACCTCGCGGCCGATGCCGTCCCGGATGAACAGGTAGCCCATCTCCCCGATGCTTTGCAGCTTGGTCGGGATGAGCTTGGGCTTACGGAACGCGATCAGGAAGAAGACGATGATGATCAGGGAGCCGAGCACGAGCAGGATGACCGGCTTGGTCCACTGCCCGAAGTAGGCATCGAACTCGAAGATGGAGGCATCGGGGGCGGGGAAGGCGCAGCCACTGTTCAGGTGGCAGCCGGGCTCGACCTCGGACATCGGTATCAATGCGCCCTGCACTACGCCTCCCGCTGTGGTTGCGAACCGCTGTCCAAATGCCGCAGGCGGTAGAACACCAACACCGTGCTCGCCGCCAACCCGAACACCGCTCCGATGGCCAATCCGACCTGGGATTTCCCGAAGTACAGCCCGATCAGGTAGCCCAGACCCCCATAGACCAGGATGCCGGCAACCAGGTTGTTGAGCGCCGTCCATGCGACGTTCGGGGCTTGGCGGTCGACGTCCATTGGAGCTTTCATGTTCGCGCTCAACCTACCAGCCCGGCTCTCGGCGGCCGATCACGGGTTCTGCTTCTTCAGCCGTTCGACGACCTCCGGGTCGTCGCTGAGTCCTAGTGTCGATTCCGGCTCGACGTAGGCCGCGGGCTTGGCCGACAGCGCCACGATGATCAACCCGGTCCAGACCACAGCGCACACAGCGATGACCGAGGCGAAGACCTTGGTGTCGAAGAACGTCGCGTTGCGCAGGACGAGCAGGATGATGAAGAGGATCAGGATCTGTCCCAGGTACACCCCGAGCGCGGCGTTCAGGCCCAGTGCCGGGTTGTTCGCCAGCACCTTCTGCACGGCCAGTTGGCCCAGCCCGAAGAACAACAGCACGACCACGGTGGCCATGACACCTGCGATCAAACCGGGGACGCCAGCCACGATCGTGCCGATCACCGTGCCCAGGATTCCGACCGCGGCGGTACCGAGGACGGGTCTGCGCAGGGAGGCGTTCATCGATTTCAGGGTACCTGGCGTCGCTCGCGCCCCCATCGGTCGCGTGCGGCCGCTTGTTCACCTTTCGCCGGTTCGGAGTTGGCGCACATTGAACAAAGGGGCACTTCTGGAGTCCTACTGCCGGGTGAGCGCCCCCACCGGCCGGCCGACCAGGAAGGCCAATCCGCCGAGGCCGACGAGGAATACCACCGCAGCGACCGGCCACGGCACCACCGCCACACTCACCGCGGAGAACGCAATCAGGGCCGTCCAGGCGTACATCAGGCCCACGGCGCGCCGCTGGGAGTGCCCGAGTTCGATCAGCCGGTGGTGCAGGTGCTCCTTGTCCGGGGCGAAGGGGCTGCGGCCGCGGCGGGTGCGGCGGATGACGGCCAGCGCCACGTCGATCAACGGCACCGCGATCACGGCCAACGGCAACAGCAACGGCAGGATCGCCGGGAACAGCAGTTCGGCACGTACAGCGCTGGGGTCGACCCGCCCGGACAAGGTGATCGCGCTGGCGGCCAGCAGCAGCCCGATCAGCATCGAGCCGGTGTCACCCATGAACAACCGCGCCGGGTTGATGTTGTGCGGCAGGAATCCCATGCAGACGCCGGCCAGCAGTGCGCAGATCAGCGCCGCAAGTGTTGCCCGGTCGAACCCGAATTGCACGCTGAGCAGGAAGGCGTAGACGAAGAACGCCATCGCCGCGATCCCGACGATACCGGCTGCCAGCCCGTCCAAGCCGTCCACGAAATTCACGGCGTTGATCGTCAGCACGACGAACAGGACCGTCAGCAACACACTGGTCAGCGGGTCCAGGACCAGCGTTCCACCGATCGGTAGCCACACCATCTGAATGCCGAGAAACGCCATCGACCCGGCCGCCAGCACCTGCCCGGCGAATTTGGTCGGGGCGTCGAGACCGAAGCGGTCGTCGAGCAGCCCCAGTGCCACGATCAGCGTCGATCCGACGACCAGCGCCAAAGGCTGCCGGCTGCCATCGAACACCACGCTGATCCCTGGCAGCTGACTGGCCACGAGCAACCCCGCCAGCAACCCGAAGTACATCGCCAGGCCACCCCAGCGCGGGATCGGGGCGGCGTGGATGTCCCGGTCCCGGACCTCGGCCATTGCCCGGGCTTTGATCGCGAGTGCCCGCACTGGAGGGGTCAGCAGGTAGGTGACCGCTGCTGCCACAAGGAAGCAGAGCAGGTATTCGCGCACGGCGCCGCGGTCAGCCGACCGGGTAGGCCGGGAACTGCTCCACGAGGACGTCGACGCCGGCCCGCACCTCTTCTGTCGCGGCGGGATCGGTGACGGCGCGCGCGATCAGCCCTGCGATCTCCTTCATCTGGGCGGTCCCCATGCCTTGCGTGGTCACACTGGGCGAGCCCACCCGGATACCGCTGGCCACACTCGGCGGCTGCGGGTCGAACGGGATCGCGTTCTTGTTCAGCACGATGCCAGCGGCGTCACAGCGCTGCTCGGCCTCGGCACCGGTCACGCCCAGCGGCTGCAGGTCCAGCAGTGCCAGGTGCGTGTCGGTTCCCCCGGTGACGGCCCGCATCCCTTCGGCTTCCAGTGCCGCCGTGAGGGCTTGGGCGTTCTCGATGACGTCCCGGGCGTACTGCTGGTACGCCGGGGTAGAGGCCTCCTTCAGCGCGACGGCCTTGGCTGCCACGGCATGCATGAGGGGACCGCCCTGCATCATCGGGAACACGGCCTTGTCGATCGCGGCCGCGTGCTCGGCCGTGGTGATGATCATGCCGCCGCGCGGCCCGCGCAGGACCTTGTGGGTCGTGAACGTGACGACGTCGGCATACGGCACCGGACTGGGGATGGCCTTGCCCGCGACCAGCCCGATGAAGTGCGCCGCGTCCACCATGAGCTTTGCGCCCACCTCGTCGGCGATCTCCCGGAACGCCGCGAAGTCGATCAGCCGCGGGATGGCCGAGCCCCCGCAGATGATCATCTTGGGCTGGTGCTCACGTGCGAGGTCGCGCACCTGGTCGTAGTCGATGTCCTCGGTCGCCGTGTTCACGCCGTAGTGCACCGCCTCGAACCACTTGCCCGAGAACGACACCTTCGTGCCGTGGGTCAGGTGCCCGCCGTGCGGCAGGCTCATGGCGAGCACTTTCTCGCCGGGTTTCACGAACGCGCCGTAAACGGCGATGTTGGCCGACGCTCCTGAGTGCGGCTGCAGGTTGGCGTGCTCGGCGCCGAACAGTTCCTTGGCCCGCTCGATGCCGATGTTCTCGGCCTTGTCGACCTCCGCGCAGCCCCCGTAGTAGCGCCGGCCAGGGTAACCCTCCGCGTACTTGTTGCTCAGCGTGGAGCCGAGCGCCGCGAGCACTGCCGGACTGGTGAAGTTCTCGCTGGCGATCAGTTGCAGACCACTGCGGGCGCGGTCCAGCTCACTGAGCAGGATGGCAGCGATGTCCGGATCCTCGGCCTCGAGCATGGCGAAATCTGGACCCCAGAACGGGACGTTGGACATGGATGGGCTCCTGACGAACGGTCTTGGGGCAAGTGTACGCGCGGACCGTTCGGGCATTGATGAAGCCGCGCGGCGTGCTTGGGCGCTTTGGTTTCACCGTTGCGACAGTTTTGCACCGATCGGAACGGTGCAACAAAGCACAAACGGTGAATCAGACGCTGCTGGACTCGGGACTGCTCCAGCCTTGAGAGCAAAGCGCAGGTGGGGACCGCTCACTCAACGTCTCGTTATCTACCAACTGCGTTCGACACAATGGCACCGTGATGCGTACCTACCCCGGCGGCGACCTGCAACTGCGTGCTGCAGGCACCCGGGCCGCCGTCACGGCTATGCGCTCGGGCCGGCTGGTCGCCGCCCCCGCAGACAGCCACTACGCGATCGTGACCGACGCTTTCGGCACAGGCGTGCAGCGGCTGCGCGACGTGCGTGGGATCGCTGACGGCACTGCCATCCCCGTGTTCATCGACCGGCGCACAACGATGCATGCGTTGTGGGGCCGGGTACCCCGCGATGCCGAACTCCTGGCTCGTCGCTTCTGGCCGGGACCGTTGACGCTGATCGGCAAACCGCAGTTGAGCCTGGCCTGGAGCGCCGGCACTACCGACGCCGTGGCGCTGCGGATGCCACTGCACCCGTGGATGCTCGAACTCGTGGCGGCCACCGGGCCGATCGCGGCCACGGGTGCGGGCACTCCCCTGCCCATCACGCTGGCTGCCTGTACGACCGACGGCGTTTCGATCGGGTTGGACGGTGGGGAACTGCCCGGCGGGCTTGCGTCCACGGTGGTCGACCTGCGGCACGGAGTCGAGGTGATCCGGGAAGGGGCAATCAGCGCTGGAGACGTCATGGCCGCCCTGGAGCAACCCGGTTAGACGCGGCTAACGGGATACAGCAAAGTGCCCACCACCGCGCGGGTGATGGGCACTTCGTGTTGCTGCAACTACTGAATGCGCTTCTCCACGTTGGCCTGCGCGGCCTCCATGGTCTTCTGCGGGTTGGACCCGTCGAGGATGCGCTTCTCAGCCAGGCCGACCTCTTCGTACATCGGGCCCATCGCGGCGTACGGCAGGTTCGGGAACCCGTCGGCGCCGAAGTCAGCGACGGCCTTGATGATCGGGTCGTCCTGCGCTGCGGCCAGCGAGTCCTTCCACGCCGGCGGCCGCGGGTCTGCCTGGAAGATGCTGTTCATGAAGTCGGTGTTCATGGTTGCATCCAGGAAGGCCTGAGCCGTCGTTGTGTTCTTCGAACTCTGGTTCAGGTAGAAGCCCTGGGCGCCGACGATCGGGATGGACGGGGAGTCCGAGCCGTCCCACGTGGGCAGGCCTTCGGCGCTGAACGGCACCTTGTCGCTGGCCTTCTCCACGATCTCCGCGTTCCACGGACCGGTGATCCAGTACGGCAGCTTGCCCTGTGACCAGGCATTCGTCAGGTCGTCACCCACGAACGTGGATTTCACGATGCCCTTCTTGCCCCACTCGGAGAAGTAGTTCGCCCAGGCGATGCCACCCTCGCTGGTCAGTCCCAGGTCGCTGGTGTCGTAGTTGCCCTCAGCGTCCGGACCGCCGAAGAAATAGCCGCCGGCGGCGGAGAAGAACGGGAACGCGTGGTAGGCGTCACCGACGTCACCGACCTGCAGGCCGACCGGGTACTGGGTCTTGCCGTCCTTCTTCAGTTGCAAGCCCGTGTCACCCATCTCGTTGAGGGACGCCGGCGCGTCCGGAGCGAGCTTGGTGTTGCGGAAGAGCAGGATGTTCTCGGTCGCGATCGGCACACCATAGGTCTGCCCGTCGATGGTGAAGGCGTTCACCGAAGCCGCGACGAAGCTGTCCTTGCTGGAGCCCAGGTCGATCGGGGTGACCAGACCACTTGCGACGAATTCGCCCGCCCAGTCGTTGGCACCCAGCAGGATGTCGGGACCCTGGCCCTGCGGGGCCTGCCGGACGAACTGATCCTTCATGCCGTCGAAGTTGACCTGCTCGACCTTGACGTCGACGCCGTTCTCCTCGCCCCAGGTCTGCGCGAGCTGACCGATCGGCTCGGCGCGTTTCTCATCGGCCCAGATCACCAGCGACGTGCCGGACGACGCCTCAGCGCCACTGCCGCCGCTGGATCCGCTGTCGCTGCTGCAGGCCGTCAAGCCGAACGGCAACGCCAGAGCGGCGGCCAGCGCCAACCCTTTGCCAATACTGCCTCTACGCATGTCTACCCCTTTTCCGTTTCCGCCTGTCCCAAAGCAGAACAGCCGTTCTCAACCTACTGTCAGTCACGTCCGTCAGTCCCGGATCGCCGCGCTGGTCTGCGGATCGAACCAGTGGACCCGCTCGGTGTCGATCACGATCTCGATGGTGTCACCGCGACGTACCCGCGAACGCGGCGCGAACGAGGCGACCCAGCGCACCTCGTCACCGGCGTCCAGCAGACTCTCACCGGATTCCTCGGCCATGAGCTTCGTGTCGTCGGTGACGACCTGCTCGGCCGGGAAGCCGAAGTGCACCACGATCTCCGATCCCAGGGCCTCCACCAGCGCTACCTCGCCGCGGATCCGGCGGTCGGCGGGGGCATTGGGTTGCAGCGTGGCATCCTCCATGTCCTCGCTGCGGACGCCGAGCACGACCTTCTTGCCGCCGTACGTGCGCAATGCCGGGCGTTGGGCCAGCACCGCCTGCGGAATGGCCACGTCGTTCTCGCCCACCCGCACCGACCCGCCGTCAGCGCTCACCGTGCCCATCACGAGGTTCATGGGTGGAGAACCGACGAACTGCGCGACGAAGATGTTGTCGGGGTGGTCGTAAACCTCTTGTGGCGCCCCGACCTGGTTCAGGATGCCCGCCTTCATCACGGCCATCCGGTCACCCATCGTCATGGCTTCGACCTGGTCGTGCGTCACGTAGACGGTCGTCGTTCCCAACCCGTGCACGACCGCGGAGATCTCCGAACGCATCTGCACACGCAACTTGGCGTCGAGGTTGGACAGCGGCTCGTCCATCAGGAACACAGCCGGGTCCCGCACGATCGCCCGGCCCATCGCCACGCGCTGGCGCTGCCCGCCGGACAACTGGGCCGGCTTGCGATCCAGGTAGGGTCCGAGCTCGAGCATGTCGGATGCGCGCTTGATGCGGGCCGCGATCTCATCCTTGGCCATCTTGCGGATCTTCAGGCCGTAGGCGATGTTGTCGGCCACCGACAGGTGGGGGTAGAGCGCGTAGGACTGGAACACCATCGCGATGTCCCGGTCCTGCGGCGGCAGGTCGTTGACGACCCGGTCACCGATGAGCAGCTTGCCGCTGGAAATGTCCTCCAGTCCGGCGATCATCCGCAGTGCCGTCGACTTGCCGCACCCAGACGGCCCCACGAGGACGAGGAACTCCCCGTCGGCGATCTCGAGGTTCAGGTCCTGCACCGCGTGGAAGCCATTGGGGTACTTCTTCTCCACGTTCTCGAAGGAGACCTTTGCCATGCCCCTGCCCTTTCGTCCTAGCCCTTGACCGCGCCGGCCGTCATACCGGTGACCAGGTGCTTCTGAGCCACCGCGAACACCGCGATCATGGGCAGCGCCGCGAGCAGCGCCCCGGCTGCGAACAGCCCCCACTCCTGCAGGTTGCCTGATACGTAGGTCTGCATCCCGACCGCCAGCGTCGTGTTGGAGGTGTTCGGCAGCAGGGTTCCCGCGATTGCGAGTTCGTTGAAAATGAACGTGAAGGTCACGAAGAAGGCGACCACCAGGATCGGCGCGCCCAGTCGCAGGATCAGCGTGAAGAAGATCCGGACATGACTGGCTCCGTCGATCTTTGCCGACTCGTCGATCTCCACCGGGATGGTGTCGAAGAAACCCTTCACCAGGTAGGTGTTCACACCCAGTGAGCCACCCAGGTAGATGAGGATCAGCCCCGTTGTCGTCCCGATACCCAATGCCGGGAAGACCTCGCCGATTTTGGTCATCAGGATGAAGATCGCGGTGATCGCCAGGATCTGCGGGAACATCTGCAGCAGCACCAGCGCGAGCAGGCCAGGCCGGCGGCCGGTGAAGCGCATCCGGCTGAACGCGAACGCGGCAGCCGCGGACATGGCCGTGGACAGTGTCGCGCCGATCACCGCAATGGTCACCGAGTTCTTGAACCATACGCCGTACGGCAGCCGCGGGTCACTGAAGATCGCGGTGAAGTTGTCGAAACTCACGGTGGAGGGGATGATCATGCACCCCAACGCTTCGAGGCCACTCTTGTTGGGCGAGCACGACGAGGACAGCGAACCCACCGGGTTCAGGGCCACGCCGATGATGTAGGTCACGGGCAGCAGGGCGAACAGGACGGCCAGGATGACGATCGCGTGGCGCCAGCCGAGCGTCTTGGCCCACCTCCCGAAACTCATCCGGGGAGCCGCGCGCAGTTCAGTGTCAGCACTCATCCCTTGATCTCCTCAAGCCGTCGGGTGAGCCGGAAGCTGTACGCGGAGACCGCCGCGACGATCACGAAGATGATCATCGAGATGGCCGAGGCGAAGCCCAGGAGTTGCTCGTTGGTGCCGAACGCGAGCCGGTAGGTGTAGTTGATGAGCAGGTCGGTCTGACCGCCCTGGATGGGCGAGCCCTCGAACGGACCACCTCCGGTGAGCAGCTGGATCAGCGTGAAGTTGTTGAAGTTGAACGAGAACGACGCGATCAGCAACGGGGACACCGCCACCATCAACAGCGGCAGGATTACGGTGCGGAATGCCCGGAACCCGCTGGCCCCGTCCACGAACGCGGCTTCCTTGAGGTCGTTCGGAATCGCGGTCAGCGCGCCCGTGACCACGAGCAACATGTAGGCGTACCCGATCCACAGATTGACGACCAACACACAGAGCTTGGCCAGCGTGCCATTGCCCAGCCAGTCGATGCGAACACCCAAAATCTGGTTGACGATCCCGAAGTCGGTGTTGAGCATCCCCCGCCAGACCAGTGCGCTCATGAAAATGGGCAACACGTAGGGCAGGATCAGCGCCAACCGGTAGAACTTCTGGCCGCGCATCTTCTCGTTCGACATGACCATGGCCAGCAGCAGCCCGAAGGCGAACTGCATGATGACCGTGCCGATCGCGAACACGAAGGACCAAATCAGGATCGGCAGGAAGTTGGCTCGGACGCCCGGGTCCGTCAGCACCGTCGAGTAGTTGTCCAGTCCCACGTTGACCGGCCAGCCCGGGGTGAGGAACTGGCCCTCGTTGGCCCGGGACTGTCCGGCATCCTGATCGAACGTGTCGGTCGTGTACAGACCCACTTCCTGGTTTGCCGTGTACACGGCCCCGGACTCGATGTCGGTGAACGTGTCATTCTGCGGGTCGTAGGTCACCTGCGACTGCCGCAGGCCGGCCCGGGTCGGGCTGGAGGGCCGCAGGTTGTAGCCGGTGTCCTGCCAGGGCACTGCCAGATCCTGCCACTGCTGGTCCAGGGCCGGGTCGCCGGCCAGTGCGCCGAGGTTGAGCGTGTTGTACCCAGGCGCTGAGACCGCGGTGCCGCCCTCGATCACGGCATCCGGGGCAGGGGTGGCCCCTTCGATCGTGCCGATAAACGCCTCACCTGTGTCCGGGTCAGTGATCAGCATGCTGATCTTCCCGCCGGACTCGATGGGCCGCACCACGAAACTCGGCGAACCGTCCACAGGCTTCTCGTTCTGCACGACGATCGAGGCCCGGGCGTCCTCCTGGGAGATCAGATGTCCGGTGCCGAGGTTGGTGAACGACGCATAGAACGTGTAGCCGGCCGGGTAGAGCTGGAACGCGATCAGGAACACCACACCGGGCAGCAGGTACTTCCACGGCAGCCCGCCCTTGCGGAAGTACACGATGTTGGCGGCCACCAGGACGATCACCAGGAACCCGACCGCCAGCCACCAGCCCGAGGCATAGCACTTGACGACGGCCAGAATTCCCAGGGCATCCAGCAGACCCAGCAGGACGAGTTTGACGCCCCAGGCGCCAAAACCCCCGCTCGGCATCCGTCCGAGGGGGCTCTTACCCTCCGCCAGCTCTGGCTCGCTGGCTTGTGCGGTGCTCACAGGGCCTTCCTACCGCAAACCGCGTCTGAAACGCCTGCTGTTGGCGTAACAGCCCTAGTTGGAGTATCGGAGCGATTCCGCCGCCCGACCTGGGAATACATAGCGGCCACCGGTGACGCGATCGCGTCCGGTGAGATCCTGCCAGGTCTGCACCTGCTCGAAACCGCCGAGCAGCGCACGCACGTCAGGCGCCTGGTGTTCCCCGTGCTCGATCAGCAAGCGGCCACCCGCCTTGAGCAGCTCACGGGCCCGCGCCACGACACAGCGGATCACCTGCATGCCGTCCTCGCCGCCGTACAGAGCGAGTTTGGGATCGTGTTTGGCCACCTCGGGGTCGCGCGGGACCATCGCCTGCGGGATGTACGGCGGATTGCTTACCACGAGATCGACCGGCGACAGATCCAGCGGTTGGCACACATCAGCCCGCAGCAGGGCGATCCGGCCCTTGGCGTTGCGCTGCGCCCACGCGAAGGCCTGCTCCTGCATCTCGACGCCAGTGACTTTCGCGCCGGCCTCCGTGGCCAGCGCGAGCGCAATAGCCCCCGAACCGGTACACAGGTCGATCGCACTCTCGAACGGTTCTTGCAGGGCGACGTCGACGAGGACTTCGGTCTCCGGTCTGGGCACGAACACTCCGGGCCCGACCTCGATGTCGAGATACCGGAAGCCGGCGACTCCCGTCAGGTGCTGCAGCGGCTCCCGCGCGCAGCGCCGAACCACCAGCGCTTCGAGCTGTTGTTGCTGCTCGGCGTCCAAACGGGGGTCGAACGCGCGGCTTCCCGCGACAAAGGCGATCAGCGCGGCGGCATCGGCATCCGGCGACGGCACACCAGCGGCCTGCAAGCGCGCGGCAACCTCCCGGCGCAACGTCACGCCGATTCCAGCCGGGCCTGCAGATCGGCGTCCAAGCAGGACTGGATCACGGGGTCCAGTTCCCCGGACAGCACCTGGTCGAGGTTGTAGGCCTTGAATCCGGTGCGGTGGTCGGAAATCCGATTCTCCGGGAAGTTGTAGGTGCGGATACGCTCCGAGCGATCCACCGTGCGGACCTGTTCCTTGCGGGTGGCGGCGGCCTCGGCGGCCTTCTCCTCCTCGGCCAAAGCCACGAGTCGGGCGCGCAGGATCCGCATTGCCTGTTCCTTGTTCTGCAATTGGGACTTCTCGTTCTGGCACGAGACCACCACGCCGCTCGGCAGGTGGGTGATCCGCACGGCCGAGTCGGTGGTGTTCACGCTCTGGCCGCCAGGGCCCGACGAGCGGTACACGTCGATCCGCAGATCGTTGGGGTCGATGGTGATCTCGACGTCCTCAGTCTCGGGATAGATGAGCACGCCGGCCGCCGATGTGTGGATGCGGCCCTGCGACTCAGTCACCGGAACTCGCTGAACGCGGTGCACGCCGGCCTCGAACTTCAGCCGCGCGAAGGGCAGTTCGTCGGTTTCGGTCTGGCCTTTCGCCTTGACCGACACCGTGGCGTCCTTGACCCCACCGAGGTTGGTCTCCTCAAGATCGATGACCTCGAAGCGCCAGCCACGCACGGCGGCATAGCGCTCGTACATGCGTAACAGGTCACCCGCGAACAACGCGGACTCGTCGCCGCCCTCCCCCGCCTTGATCTCCAAGATCGCGTCGGAGTCATCGAGTGGATCGCGGGGCACGAGCAAGCTGCTCAGCTTCTCGGCGACCTGCTCGCGTTCGGCGGCCAGCTCCTCGGCCTCGGCGGCGAACGCCGGGTCAGCCTCCGCGAGTTCCCGCGCGGCCTGCTCGTCCTCGCCCAGGGTCACCCAGCGCTCGTAGGTCGCCACGACCGGGCGCAACTGGGCATGCCGCTTGCCGACCACGCGCGCACGCGCCGGATCGGAATGCAGAGCGGGATCGGCCAGTTGCGACTCGAGGTCGTGCAGCTCCTCGACGAGGGCGGTGACCCGGTCGAACACTTACTTGCTGGCTTGCTTGCCGAAGCGCTTCTCGAACTTCGCCACGCGGCCGCCGGTGTCCAGGATCTTCTGCTTGCCTGTGTAGAACGGGTGGCACTTGTTGCACACGTCGGCGTGGATCACGCCGTTCTTGGCGGTGCTGCGGGTGGTGAAGGTGTTACCGCACGAGCAGGTGACCGTGGTCTCGACGTACTCGGGGTGGATGTCGGGCTTCATGGAATCTCCTTAATGGCTCCTCCGGGTCGCCGGATGGGCGTGAACCGGAAGGCTCGTCCAGTGTAACGGTGCGGGTGGTGCGGGCATTCCCGCCGGTGGTCGTTGGGGAAGGGTTCAGTCCTCAATCACCGGCGTACAACGTGCCACCAGCCATTCGCGCTGTCCACCACCGCGATGAGCACGACAATCCACGGCAGCGGATTGAGCAGCCCGCCGGGTACAAGATCGGCGACACCGGCGGTGAGCAGGTCTCCCGCACTCCACAGGAACACCACAACGGCGGCGATGGTGGCGTTGATGACCGTGTTCGCGGTCGCCAGCATCACCGTCCAGCGGCCCACCCGGAGCTTGCAGACCTCGAGCACGATGGCCGCGACCAGTGCGCCGATCAGCAGGAGCAGCCAGGGAACCCAGGCATCCTCGTTGAGGATGGGAACCTGTTGGTTGTCTACGCTGATCAGCCAGTGGTCGCGCTGCCACACCATCGACCAGATCAGCAGGACGGCCCAGCTGATGCCGCCGACGATCTCGCCGATCCCGATCTTGCGCTCGACGACTTCCGGCAGGTCGTCTGGGGTCCACTGCCCGGTGGGCAGGGCGGTGTCCGTACGCTCCAGGATGACGAAAACGACCGTGACCCAGAAAGCGATCTGCACCGCGACAGCGGCCATAGTGCCCAATGCGCTCAGCACTGCCGGCAACGGAGAGGACCCGGCTAGGCCCTGCGCGAGCAGCGACGCCACCCCGACGATCGGTACCACGACCATCAGCAGCACCCGCAGGAGTTGCACGTACTGACCGAAATAGGCCGGGCCGATGAGGTGGCGAGGACGGCCGCCGAACCGCTCGGCAAGTACTGCGGGATCTCCGAGTTCAGTCATGGCCTGGCGTTCGGCCTCCTCCCGGGTCAGCCCTGACGCCACGAGGTCATCTATGGCGTCGGCGACAGATGCCTGCAGCTCGCGGGTGACGTCGTCCCGCTGCGGTTGCGGCACGCCGGCCACGGCCGCGGTGACGTAACGATCGACAAGATCGGTCATGATGATTGTCCCTTCCGGAGATCACTCAAGGACGCGTTGAGCTGTTGCCACTCGGCAACCAGCGAGGCAGCCATTTGGTCGCCCAATGCGGTCGTCTCGTAGTACTTGCGGGGCCGGGGTTCGTCGGTGTTCCAGGCGCTGGCCAGCAGGCCTTGCTTTTCGAGCCGTCTTAGCAGCGGGTAGAGGGTGTTGCCGTCCACGTCGAGCCCGGCTGCTGTCAGCGACTCCAGCAACTGGTAGCCGTACTCCGGCGTGCGCAGTAGCAGCAGGCATGCGAGCACAGCAGTACCCCTCCGCAACTCCTGCCGGTGCAGATCCTCGAACTCGCTCACATCTCACACGATAGTGTGTGTCACACAGTGTTGTAAAGGACACGTTGGGAGCTCGACGCTTTCCCCGACCCTGAGCGCGACAAAGGGGCGGTGAGCCGCAGCCCAACCGCCCCTTGCCGAAGGGTGTTACAGCACGTCGCCCGGCCCGGGGGCCTCTGCCTCGAGGCCGGCCGGAGTCGTGGACTGCACCTGCCGCAGGAACTCGTAGTTGCTGCTGGTCTCGCGCAACTTGGAGATGAGCAACTCGATCCCCTGCTGGGTGTCCAGTGCGTGCAGAACGCGGCGCAATTTCCAGACGATCGCGAGCTCCTCCTTGGTCATGAGCAGCTCTTCCTTGCGAGTGCCGGAGGCGTCGACGTCGACAGCCGGGAAGACTCGCTTGTCGGCCAGCCGCCTGTCGAGTTTGAGCTCCATGTTTCCGGTGCCCTTGAACTCCTCGAAGATGACCTCGTCCATGCGGGAGCCGGTCTCCACCAGCGCCGTGGCAAGGATGGTCAGCGAGCCGCCCTCCTCGATGTTGCGGGCAGCCCCGAAGAACTTCTTCGGCGGGTACAACGCCGCGGAGTCCACACCACCGGACAGGATCCGGCCCGATGCGGGGGCGGACAGGTTGTAGGCACGGCCCAGGCGGGTCATCGAGTCGAGCAGAACCACGACGTCCTGCCCCATCTCGACCAGCCGCTTGGCGCGCTCGATGGCCAGTTCAGCCACCGTGGTGTGGTCGTCGGCGGGACGGTCGAACGTCGAGGCAATGACCTCACCCTTCACCGACCGCTTCATGTCCGTAACCTCTTCGGGGCGCTCGTCGACGAGCACGACCATGAGGTGGACCTCGGGGTTGTTCGTGGTGATCGCGTTGGCGATCCGCTGCAGGACCATCGTCTTGCCGGCCTTCGGCGGGGAGACGATCAGACCGCGCTGGCCCTTGCCGATCGGCGCGACCAGGTCGATGATCCGAGTGGTGAGGTTGTTGGGCTCACCTTCCAGCCGCAGCCGCTGCTGCGGGTAGAGCGGGGTGAGTTTGCCGAACTCCTTGCGCTCGCGGGCCTTTTCGGGGTCCAGCCCGTTGACCTTGTCGATGCGCACCAGCGGGTTGTACTTCTGCCGGGAGTTCTCGTTCTCGCGCTGCGGACGGATGGCACCCACGATGTGGTCACCCTTGCGCAGGGCGTACTTCTTCACCAGACCCAGTCCCAGGTAGGCGTCGGTCGGGCCGGGCAGGTAGCCGGTGGTGCGCAGGAAGGCGTAGTTGTCGAGAACGTCGAGGATGCCGGCCACGGGCACGAGCACCTCGTCCTCGGTCACGTCCGTGGACTCACCCTCGTCACGCCGTGGGCGCTCGCGGTTGCGGTCACGCCCGCGGCGGCGGCGGTTGCGGTTGCCGTCGCGGTTCTGCTGATTCTGCTGATTCTGGTTCTGGTTCTGCTGGTTCTGGTCGCGGCGGGTTTCCTCTTCGCCGGACTGCCCCCCAGACTGCGAGTCGGCGGAGGCGTCGGCGGGCGCCGGCTGCTGCTTTTGCTGTGGCTGCTGTTCATCGGCCTTCGCCTGGGTGGGGCTGCCGTTGCCCTGCAGCGCGGCGATGAGTTCGCTCTTGCGCATGGCCGAAGCACCGGAGATGCCCTGGTCGGCAGCCAGCTTGCGCAGGTCGGCCAGCAGCATGCTGGACAGTCCCTTGCGCTTGGTCGCGGGCTGCTCTTCGAGTGTGGTGTCAGTCAACTGACACGTCCTTTCATGGACGCGGGGCGGTTTCGCCCTTCGTGTGAGCGGTATCAGACACCGCTCAGTGCGGACAGGTATTAGCCGATGGGCTTCAGAAGTGGAGAGAGGAACGAAGGATCGTTCACAAAGAACCGCCACGAGTGAATCGCCCTGGCTGATCACACTGTACCACTGACTGGATCGATTGCCCCACTGCGGCGGGCGTGTCGGTCGTAGCCTGGAAGCAGGAGGCGCGACATGAAGATCGCAGATGCAGCGCAGACCTTCCTCTCCCAGCACCGGATCGCTGTCACGGGCGTATCGCGGGAGGGCACCCAGCACGGCGCCAACGTGGTGTACCAACGGCTCAAGGACCGCGGGTACACCGTGTTCGCCGTGAACCCCAACACCCCCGAAGTGGATGGTGACAGGACCTACCCGGACCTGGCATCGATCCCCGGTGGAGTGGATGCAGTGGTCATCGGCACGAGTGCGGCCCATGCCCCGGCAACGATGCGCGAGATCGTGGACCTGGGAATCAAGTACGCCTGGATGCACCGTTCCTTCGGCGAGGGGAGCGTGAGCCCGGAGGCGACCCGGATCGGCCGGGATGCCGGGGTGCTGGTCATCGACGGCGGCTGCCCGCTGATGTTCGGAGAGACCTCCGACGGCGGGCACCGGTTCATGTGCCGGATGCTCAAGATGACCAAGGCGGTGCCGCGGCAGGTGGCCTAGGCGTTCGAAACGTGGCCGCCAGAACCACGACTCCCCGCCTTTTGGCTGGCCGCACGGCGTGTCGCGTCCGGAACGGGCCCATCGGGCCAGGTTTCGAACGCCCTTATGCGTCGACCAACACGCCCTGGCTGGCGATGTCCAGGTCCAGCGCACGCCACCCTGGTGCCGTGACCCGACTGAAGGCGAGAACGCTAGGCCCGGCTCCCGAGATCGCCGCAGGGACCCCTTGCTGGCGTAGCTCCTGCACCAGTGCCCATGACTGCGGATAGGCCGGGCGCCGGTAGTCCTGGTGCAGCCGGTCCTCGGTGGCCGCGAGCAGTCGGTCGGGAAAGGCCGTAAGGGCCGCGACGACCAAGGCGCTACGGGCGGCCGCGTGCACCGCGTCGGCAAAGGGCAAGGTTTCGGGCAGCAGGCCGCGGGCGGTGTGCGTGGCCAGCCGGTGTTCGGGCACCAGCACGGTCACGGGCACGCTCAGCGGGTCGAGCCGGACAGCCTGCCCGTCCCACGCAATGGTCAGCCCGCCCAGCAGCGCCGGAGCCACATTGTCGGGATGTCCTTCGATGTCGGTGGCAATGCGTAGCAACGCGGTGTCGTCTAGGTCCGCGCCCATGGCTCGAGCCCCAGCCAGCCCCGCCACGATCGCCGCGGAGGAACTGCCTAGGCCGCGGCCGTGCGGAATGACGTTTTGGCAGGTCAGCGCGACCGGCGGGGCCTGACGGCCGCACTCACGAAAGGCCCGGTGGAACGAGGCCAGCACGAGATGGTCGGAACCGGTCGATACCTCGCCGGCACCCTCACCGGTGACCTGGACGCTGTCCGCATGGGCCGGTTCGAAGATCACCCGGTCGCGCAGTTCCAGAGCCAGGCCGAGGCAGTCGAAGCCGGGACCCAGGTTCGCGGAGGTGGCGGGTGGCTGCACCACCACTGGCATCAGACGAGTCCCAGTTCCACGGCCGCGGCATGCGCGTCCACCGCGATGTTGACGGGCTGCGGGGCTCCCGCGATGGCCCACTGCGGGTCTTTGAGTCCATTGCCCGTGACCGTGCAGACCACAGTCTGGCCGGGGTCGAGTTCACCGGCGGCGTGACGGGCCAGCAGACCGGCCACTCCGGCGGCTGACGCCGGCTCCACGAACACACCTTCGCCTGCAGCGAGCAGTTTGTAGGCGCGCAGGATCTGGCGGTCGGTGACCATGTCGATCAACCCGCCGGACTCGTCGCGTGCCGCCTCGGCCTGCTGCCAGGACGCCGGGTTGCCGATCCGGATCGCGGTGGCGATGGTCTGCGGATGGGTTACAGGGGCCCCGCGGACGATCGGGGCCGCGCCCGCGGCCTGGAAGCCCCACATCCGCGGCTTCGTGTCGTACTCGGTGTAGCCCTTCCAGTAGGCCGTGATGTTGCCGGCGTTGCCCACGGGCAGGCAGTGGATGTCCGGAGCTGCGCCGAGCTGGTCGACGATCTCGAAACTGGCGGTCTTCTGGCCCTCGATCCGCGACGGGTTCACACTGTTCACCAACGCGACCGGATAGGCCTCGGACAACTTGCGCGCGAGAGTCAGGCAGTCATCGAAGTTGCCGTCGATCTGCAGCAGCTTGGCGCCGTGCACCAGGGCCTGGGCCAGTTTGCCCATGGCGATCTTGCCGGCCGGGACCAGGACCGCGCAGACCATCCCGGCACGCACGGCGTAGGCCGCGGCACTTGCGCTGGTGTTTCCGGTGGAGGCGCAAATCACAGCCTTCGCGCCCTCCTGCGCCGCGTGCGATATCGCCATCGTCATGCCGCGATCCTTGAATGAACCGGTCGGGTTCGCACCCTCAACCTTCAGGTAAACCTCACACCCCGTGGTCTCGCTGACTCGGTTGGCGCGCACCAACGGAGTGCCGCCCTCCCGCAGGCTGATGATCGGGGTCTGATCGGTCACCGGCAACCGGTCGCGGTATTCCTCAATCACGCCACGCCACACATGCGCGCTCATTCGGCACCCTCCACGCGCATCACCGACACGACCTCGTTGACACTGTCGAGGTCGTGCAGTTCCTCGACGGTGGCGGCCAGATGCGCCTCCTGCGCGGCATGGGTGCCGATCAGCAGCGTGGCACCACCCTGCTCGTCGGTGTCCTGCCGCACAGTCTGGATCGACACGCCGTGCTGCCCGAATGCCGTGGCGATCTGCGCGAGCACACCGGGCTGGTCGGCGACGTCCAGGCTGACCAGATAGCGGGTGGTGGCCTCGCCGATCGGGCGCGGCGTCAGTCCGGCATAGACCGATTGCGCCTGGCCGGCGGCCCCCGCCCGCCGGTTACGAGCAGCGGTCACCAGATCTCCCAGTACTGCACTGGCCGTCGGTTCCCCGCCGGCACCGCGGCCGTAGAACATCATCTGCCCGGCCGATTCCGCCTCCACGAAGACGGCGTTGAATGCGTCGTGCACGCTGGCCAGCGGGTGCGCCTTGGGGACCAGTGCCGGATGCACCCTGGTCACGATGCCCTCGCCATCGGGCGTGCGTTCGGCCACGGCCAGCAGTTTGATGACGTAACCGAGATCGGCCGCGGCCTGCACGTCCCGCAGCGTCACCGAACTGATGCCCTGGCAGTAGACATCGCCAAGTGTGACGCTGGAGTGGAACGCGAGAGTTGCCAGGATTGCGGCTTTTGCGGCTGAATCGTGGCCTTCGACGTCAGCGGTCGGATCGGCCTCGGCGTATCCCAGTCGCTGTGCCTCTGCCAGCACCTCTGCGTAGTCCTGCCCCTCCCCCATCTTCGTGAGGATGTAATTGGTCGTGCCGTTGACGATGCCGAGAACCTTGTTCACACGGTCGCCCGCCAGAGATTCCCGCAACGGCCGCAACAATGGGATGGCCCCGGCCACAGCCGCCTCGTAGAAGAGGTCCACGCCGTTCTTGTGGGCGATCTCGTGCAGGCCGGCGCCGTACTCGCTGAGCAGCGCCTTGTTCGCGCTGATGACGCTGGCCCCGTTGGACAGCGCGGTCTCCAGCAGTTCCCGGGTGGGTTCTAGCCCGCCCATCACCTCCACGACGATGTCGATGTCGTCGCGCGACACGACGGCGAAGGGGTCGTCGGTGAGCACTTCACTGGGGATCCCCGCGCGAGGCTTGTTGGTGTCGCGTACAGCGACCGCGACGAGTTCCAAGGGAGCGCCGACGCGCTCCTGCAGATCGGCGGCTGAGTCCGTCAGCAGCCGGGCGACCTGCGATCCGACGGTTCCGCCCCCGAGCAGGGCTACGCGCACGATGTCAGACACGCTGCCAAGTCTGTCACGGCGGGTTCGGTGGTCGCTTTGCGCCTGATCTGCTCACAACGCGGGGTCGGCGGCGAACATGTCGTCGAGGGTCTCCCGGCGCAGCACCACCTGTGCCGCGCCATGCTGCACGGCCACCACGCCGGGCCGGGGCAGGTAGTTGTAGTTGCTGGCCATGCTGCGGCAGTAGGCGCCCGTCGCTGCGACGGCCAGCAGGTCCCCGGCCGTGATGTCTGCAGGCAGCCAAGCGTCGCGCACCACGACGTCGCCGCTCTCGCAGTGCTTGCCAACCACGCGGGCGAGCACTGGCGGCGCGGTCGATTCGCGATTCGCGAGGACCACCGTGTAGTCCGCGCCGTACAAAGCGGTCCGGATGTTGTCGCTCATGCCCCCGTCGACAGATACATAAAGCCGTGATCGGCCGCCGAGGTCGACGGGCTTGACCGTGCCGACCTCGTACACCGTGATACCAGCACCGCCGACGATCGCTCGCCCGGGTTCCACCGCAAGGCGCGGAACCTCGACGCCGGCAAGCTCGCATTCGCGGGTCACGATCGCGCGCAACTGCGCGGCCATGTCGGCGACCTGCGGCGGGTCGTCGTCCGAGGTGTATGCGATG
>ERZ724512.195-NODE-195-length-25077-cov-4.472744_pt1 | contig 25077 bp, 15 predicted proteins | sample MGYA00376045_ERZ724512 | MGnify/ENA primary metagenome ERZ724512 (study PRJEB28724, sample SAMN07190883) | activated sludge metagenome | isolation source: activated sludge of sewage treatment plant in Hong Hong | place: Hong Kong | collected 2016-03-17 ... | reverse complement strand
AAAGTACCCACGGGTACTCGCAAAGTACTGCCGTGCCACTCGCAGAGTACCCACGCCGACTTGCCAAGTACCGCCGCGCCACTCGCACAGTACCCACGCCGACTTGCCAAGTACCGCCGCGCCACTCGCAGCGTCCCCACGCCGACTTGCCAAGTACCCGCGACCACGCCTCGGACTGGCAATTGACAGGGCCTTGCGACGTTGCGAGCATGGCGCGCATCTCACTACGACCCATAACCACTCGGAAGGAGCGTCGTTACCATGGCTCAAGTCTCGGAAAAGGCCCCACACTTCACCCTCATCGACAGCGCCCGCAAGCAGGTCTCGCTGTCGGACTTCGCTGGCAAGACCGTCGTGCTGGTGTTCATCCCGGCGGCGTTTACCGGCGTCTGCACCAAAGAGCTGTGCAGCTTCCGTGACTCGATCGCGGCGTTCAACGATGTCGGCGCGACCGTGCTGGCCATCGACGTCGATGCCCCGTTTACCAACGCGGCGTTTGCCGAAAAGAACGGCCTGAACTTCCCGATCCTGTCGGACTACGACCGCAAGGCCGTCCGCGCCTTTGACATCGCGCACGACGACTTCGCGGGCATGGCGGGCTACACCGCGGCCAAGCGCTCGGTGTTCGTGATCGATGGCGAAGGCGTGATCCGCTACGCCTGGGTCGCCCCCAACCCCGGTGTCGAGCCAAGCTACGACGAAGTCAAAGCCGCCGTCGCCGCCCTGCGCTAGTCCCGCCCACCATCCGCCTGCGCTGCCTGGGCTCGTTAACTCTCAGGCGGCGCTTCCGCTGGCAGTAGCTCTTCCCCCAGCCTGGTCAGACACAGCTGTCGCAGCCGCACATGGAGCGGCAAGCCTTCGATGAGGAGCCGCCGCCGCTCGGGGCTATCGGCCTGATCGAGCAGCCGCCGCAACAGGCGCACCGCCCGACGCAGCGAGGCAAGCCCGCTCGACTCATCGCCCTGCGCAAGCTGCACGTCCGCAAGCACCAGCCACGCGCCCGGCGCGTACGGACCGCCATCATCGACCAGCGTCAGCGCCGACACCGCCAGCTCCGCCGCCTGGGCCGCTTCCGGCAGTCGCCCGAGCTGTAGCAGCGCATACGCTCGGTACGAGCTGGGCGATGACATGATCGCGGGCAGCATCTGAAACGCCTCGGTGGTCTCGGCAAACTTCCCCGCCGCCACTTCCCACTCCTGCGATGCCAGGTAGCTAGACCCCAAGATCGCCAGCGCCTGGCCGCGCCGAATCCGGTCTTCGCCCGAGCCCGCAACGATCGATCGCAGCCGGTCGCGAAGCTCGTGCTGGGGACTGCCCGCGCTCATCAAGATGTGGCCCGCGCACTGCACAATGTCGGCGGAATAGCGCAGGTGCGGATCGCCAAGCTGCGCCTCGTGCTCGACGCCCAGTGCCGCCAGTCGCAGCGCCTCGGGTCCGTTGCCCAGGCTGATCTCATTGAGCGCCGCATCGAGCAGCACCATCGTCGCAATCCGCTTCTGGCCAAAGCGCAGATAGGTCTCGCTCGCCGACAAGAGCAGCGCTTGGGCGGAAAACTGCCGCTCCGACAGCAGCATATCCAGCGCCGACTGCGCCCGCTGCCACGCCGCGTGATACATCGGCCACTGCGGGTCGCCTTCTTGCATGTCACAGACGGCGCGCATCTGCGCAAGCGTCTGCTGCGCCTTGTCACGCATCGCCAGATACGCATAGAGCTGCGCCGTCGTCGAAGCAAACTCCTGAAAGTACCAAGCGGCATCGGGCTGCGGCAGCTTGCCGTCGAAGTCGCGCAGGACTTCCATCACCACATCCATCTGTCGCGACAGCGTCGCCGCCCCCAAGACCCCGAGCAGCGACCAGTAATAGACGCGACTGCCCGGTGCCGACAGCGAGATGGCCTCGCGAGAGCGCGCAAGTGCATCGGCCAAGCGATTGCTAAACAGACAGAGCTGGCCTTGCAGACAGCGCACCGCGCCGAGCGATTCCCCCGTCGCTCCACAGCGCAGCGCCGCTTCGCACATCTGCTCGGTGCGATCGAGTCCGCCCCGCTGCCAAAAGTGAACCGCCGCCAAGATGTAGTGCTCGGTGGCGCAGCCTGGATCGGCCCCCAGCTCGAAGTGATGCGCGAGCACCGCGTGATCCGTCTCTCCCATCTGGATCAGATACTCGGCGCACAGGCGATGACCGAGCTTGCGATCTTCGTCGGTGAGCAGGCTGTACGCGGCTTCCCGCAGCAGCGAGTGACGGATGATGTACTCGACTTCGCCAAGGTAGCGGCTGTCGCGGTGGCGCTCGATGATCTCGGCGTCGTGAAGCTCGCGCAGGACTTGATCGATCAGCTCGACCTCGGTGCCCTGGCTGCCGTGTCCCAGCAGCGACTGCACCCCGCCACGATAAAAGGTATCGCCGAAGATGCTGGCCACCCGCAGCACGCGCCGCTGCTCGGTGCCCAGCCTGCCAATCCGCGCCTGGAGCATCGCCAGCACGGTATCGGGAAGCTGCTCGGTCTTTCCTTCGGCAAAGGCGCGAATCAGCTCTTCCAGGTACAGCGCGTTGCCAGCGGCTTGCTCGACGATGCGCTGGATCGACTGCGAGGGCACCTTGCTGCCCAAGATGTTCTGCACCAGGCGCTCGCTCGCTCGCTTGCCGAGCCCGCCCAGATACAGCTCTTGCAGCCCACGATCCTTGCCAAGCTTGGGCAGGCGGCTCTCAAACTCCGGGCGCGCCAGGGCCAGCACCATAAACGGCGAGTCCGGCAGCGTGCGCAGCGCCACTTCCGTCAGCTCAATGCTCTGCGGATCGCCCCACTGAAGGTCTTCCAGCACCAGCACCACCGGCTGCTGCGCACACAGGCCGCGCAGAAAGTCACTGACCGCCAGCGAGCACTGCTCAAACAGCTGCCGCGCATCGAGCCGCGCCGCATGCAGCGGCGGATGCTTATCAACCGACGGCGACAGCCCGGCCAGCTCGGCCAGAAACACCGTCACCCGCATCACGTCCTGCGAGGGCACCACCGCAGCCACTTGCTGCGCTAGTCGTGCAAACGCTTGCTCCGGTGACGCGCCGTCGAGCCGACCGCTGAGCCCTCGCAGCACCGCCGACCACAGACCATAGGGCGCACCGGGATTCATCGCATCGCAGCGTCCGAACAGCACCGTCACTTGCGTGCCCGCACTGACTGCTCGTCGCAGAAACTCGTGACGCAGCCGCGACTTGCCCATGCCCGCCGGAGCGACCACCAGTGCCACGCGCGGCGTCGACTCTTCGATGCAGGTTGTCAGCACCGCCGACAGCGCCAGAAGCTCCTGCTCGCGACCGACACACGGCGTTGGCTTGCCGAGCAGCTTGCGCGACTCATCGATCGACAGCCGCTCCCCGAGCAGCGCGTAGGCGTGAACGTGCAGCCGCACCACTTCAAACCGACTGTCGAGCAGGCCCGCCGTCAGCTCATCAAGCAGCACCGAGTGCCGACCACCGCCCGTCGTCCGCTGACGCAGCAGCCGCGCCGCGCGCTCCACCGCTTCACCGACCGGGAGATCGCCCGCCAGCATCCCTTTTCCCGTCGCAATCGCGATCACCGCATCGGCCCAGCGCTCGTGAATCAGCAGCGCCGCCCGCGCCGCCCGTGCCGCCAGATCCGTCGCCGCGCCGCCCCCCAGCTGATGCAGCGTCCCCAAAAGCGAGCCATCGGCCAGCTGCTCTAGCACAAGTCCCGACGGTGAAAGCAGCGCCCGCAGCGAGTCGAGTCGCGCCTTTTGCGCCGCATCATCGGCCAGCGCCAGCGTAGCAATCGACGACACCTCGGACACATCGCTTACCAAAAACACGCTGACCAGCTGCTGCTCGCTTGCCCGAATCGACGGCGACAGCGGCACGCGATCCGATGACGGACCTTGCATCGTCGGCAGCTCTGGCAGCGCCAGCAGCTCCGACAGCACCGCACCGGCACTTGGCAGTCGCTGCGTCGGATCTTTGTGCAGCATCTTTTGCAGAAGCTGCTCCAGCGCGGGTGGCAATTCCGGTCGCAGCGAGCGCAGCGGCGGCGCTTCCTCGAACAAGATCTTGGCCAGCACCGCGGCAACGTGGGCGGCCACAAACGGCGGTGCGCCGGTCAGACACTCATGGAAGACACAGCCAAGCGAAAAGATGTCCGCCGACAGCGTCAGCTGCGACTGACCTCGCGCTTGCTCCGGCGCCATGTACTCGGGCGTCCCCACAATCGCGCCGGTTCGCGTCATCGCTGCCGAGTGCCGTCCAAAGCCCCGTCGCGCAATGCCAAAGTCGAGCAGCACCGCCTTGCTCGGCTCCCCGTCGACCAAAAACAAGTTGCTTGGCTTGATGTCGCGATGCACCACGCCACGCTGGTGAGCGACGGACAAGGCTTCGGCGACGCGACGCGCAAGCTGAAGTGTCTCTTTTAGGTTCAGCCCGCCGTGACGCAGCCGCTCGGCCAGATCGTGTCCCGACAGCCACTGCATCGCCAAAAACGGACTGCCTCCGTCGAGATGCCCGTGTGAGACATATCCGACAATGCCCGGATGCGACAGCTCGGCCAACAGCAGCGCTTCCCGCGTGAACCGCACTTTGTCGGCACCGTCGAACAGGACCTTCAGCGCCACCGGCTGCCCGGTCCATCTGTCATAGGCACGATAGACCGCGCCCATTCCCCCGCTGCCCGCTAGCCGCTCGACTTCGAACCGCTCCGCGACCACGCTACCGGGCGTTAGCTCTTGTAGCATGGAGCGATTTTAGGGTCGGGTTGAGAAGGACTCTAGGCGCTTGTTCAGACGCACACGTCGCACCCACACAAATCGCCAGCGAATCCGCGCACTTGGCTCGACTGTGATGAAGTGTGAAACAGTCGAAATCAGCCCACCGCGCTACGAAATCTGCGCGATCAGCAGGGTGATGTCGTCTTTGCGAGGCTTGTCCGCGTAAAACTGCGCCGCTTGCGCCATCAGCGCGTCACGCATCGCCGCCGGAGCCAGCTCACCCGTCTGACCGATCACCTGACGGAGCCGCTTTTCGCCAAACTCTTCGTTGCTTGGGCTCTCGCACTCGATGAGTCCGTCGGTAAAGAACACGATCTTGTCGCCGGGACGAAGCTGCTGCGAGCTTTCGCTGAAGGTCGATTCCGGCACGTCACCCAAGCGATTGCCACGCGACATCAGCACCGTAAACGGCGACTCGCCTTCCTTGAGCGTGCTCGGCTGACGATACAGATACGGGAAGTTGTGACCCGCGTTGGCGTAGGTGATGGCGCGCGTCTTCTGATCGATCACGCAGGCGAAGCAGGTCATGACGAACTTGCGACGAGCGCTCTCGTAGATCGCGTGGTTCATGATCTCCAAGATGCGCGACGAGGTAATTCGTTCCCCTTCGAGCGCACGACCGACATCGCACGCCGCTTTCGCCGCCGCCGTGATCATCGCCGCTGGAACGCCGTGTCCCGTCACGTCCCCGATGATGAGCAGCACCTTGTCGCCCGGCAGATCGTAGACGGCCCACCAGTCGCCTCCGCACTGCGTCGCGGGCTGGAAGTGACCGACGACTTGCAGCGGACCGCGCTGAATCACTTCCGAGCTAGGAACCAGCGTCTCTTGAATCGTGCGCGCCAGCTCCAGCTCTTTTTCCAGCACAGCCTTGGCCGCCGTCTCTTCGAGCAGCACTTGCAGCCGGTCGGCCATGTAGTTGAAGTTTTCCGCCAGCATGCCGATCTCGTCGGTGGACTGAATCTCGACACGCGTCGTCAGATCACCGCGCGCAATCTGATCGGCGCGCAGCGCAAGCTGCTGAATCGGCCTGGTGATGCGCAAGCTCTGAAACACCGAGATGCCCGCCGCCAGCACCAGGAACACCAGACCGAGCACCGAGACCTGAACCATAAAGGACTGTCCCTGTGCCAGCTTGTACTCATCGATCGAGCGAAGCTGGTTCTTCAGCGACGCCATGCTGTAGATGACCACCAGCGTGCCGAACTTTTTGCCCTGATCCGTCACCACCGGACGAGCAAACACCCGCCGCGTGTCTTTTTGACCGCCTTGCTCGGCTTCGATCGTCTTTTCGAGCGGCTTGGTCAGCTTTTCCAGCTCCGGCCCGAGCACCGGATCGACCTCGGTGATCTTCTTTTCGGCATCGTTCCAGCGCTCATCGCTGTGCGCCGCCACGTAGCCGGTGTCGCTGATCACGTACAGCGCCGTCACATCCGGGTCGGTCTTCGCAGCTTTGGGCACAAACGTCTTCAAGCTGCTGTAGTCCGACTGAATCAGCGCCGCACGGGCACTCTCGGACATCGCCGCCGTCAGCGTCTGGGCGCGAGCACCCAGCGCGGAGTCGTACGCCTCGGACAGCTTCTGAGCGGCTTCATCAAACGCTCGTCTTCCGTAGTACGTACTGGTCAGCCCGAGCAGGGCCGTAATGAACATGATCAGCACCAGTGTGGTGGAGATCATCTTGACGCTAATCGACGCACCGCGCTGGCTCGGCATTACCCCGAGTCTACGCACCCTTGCCCCGCCGGTCAATCCTCGCTACGATCGCGCGTATGCACCCAGCCTTGGAGCGGTTCATCCAGCAGTTTAAGGCGACCTCGGATGTCGTCATCGATAGCTGGTTCATCTGCGACAGCGATCGGAACATCGTCGATTACAATCGCGCGTTCTTTTCGCTGTTTCCTCGGCCCGAAGCGCGTCAGCTCAAGGCCAAAAAGTGCCACGAGGTGATGCGCCTGACGATCTGCCAAGAGCGCTGCATTGCCCAGCAGTGCTGGCGCGAAGGTCGTCAGGTTCGTCTCGACGAGATCGATGGCAAGCCCGTCGGTCAGCCCGATGATGCGCCGCCGCGACGGTATGTGCTGTCGTCGATTCCGATCCTCGATGAAAACAATCGTCCCGTCGGAGCGCTAGAGATTCAGCGCGATGTGACCGACGAAGCGCTGGTGCAGGACAAGTACAAAAAGATGCTCGAAAACGAAGCCCGCGAGCGCGAGCGTCTGTCGACGCAGATTCGCACCCGGACACGCGAGCTGTACGAGTCGAACCAGCTCCTGCTCAAAGCGCAGAGCGAGCTGGTGCAACAGAAAAAGGGTCTCGCGTTCTAAGTCACCGTCGTGACAAAGCGAATGCCGCGCACCGCGATCCTGTGCGGACTGGGCTTTGGCGACGAAGGCAAAGGCAGCTTCGTCGATGCCTGGGTTCAACGGCACGATCGAGCGCCGCTCGTGGTTCGCTACAACGGCGGTCCGCAGGCTGCGCATCATGTCGTTCGTCCCGACGGAGCCGTTCACTGCTTTGCGCAGCTTGGCTCCGGCATGTTTCGGCCCGATGCCTCGACGCTGCTGTCGCAGTTCATGCTGATTGAGCCGCTGCTGCTGCTCAAAGAAGCGCTTCAGCTTTCGTCGCTGGGTGTGCCTGCTCCGCTTGCGCGAGTGATCATTTCCCGTCGCTGTGTGGTGGTGACACCGTTTCATCGGCTGCTCGGACGACTGCGAGAGCTTGCGCGCGGAAGTGCGCGTCACGGAAGCTGCGGTCTGGGCGTCGGTCAGGCTTGGCTCGACAGTCAAAATCCAAGTGTTCCGTCGCTGCGTGTCGAAGACTTGCTCGATCGCACGACGCTTTCATCAAAGCTGCGCTTTTTGCAGCTCGTCAACGTGGATCAAGCCGAGCAGCTTCTCGACGGAATGAGCCAGCCCATTTCGCCAGCGTGTCACGCCATCTTGGCTGAGCTTCAGCAGCGAAGCACCGTCGCACAGCTCTGTGAAGGCTACGATCACTTTCGCACATCAGGAGTTCTCTTCGACGACGGCAGCGAGCTTTCCCGACTTCTGTCCGACGAAGATCAGCCGATCCTGTTTGAAGGCGCCCAGGGAGCACTGCTCGACGCGACCTTTGGTTTTTTTCCGTTTGTGACGCCAAGCTGTACGCGCTTTGACAATGCGCTCGCGCTCTTGTCGGGACGGCCTGCGCAGCGGATTGGACTTGTCCGTGCGTATGCGACGAGACATGGACCGGGACCGCTCGTCAGCGAAGATCCAAGGCTGTCCGACGCGCTTCCCGAAGCACACAACCTGCAAAATCCCTGGCAAGGACCGATGCGCGTTGGCTTTTTCGATGCGGTTGCGACGCGATATGCACTGGCTTTCGTCGGAGGCATCGACCGATTGGCGATTGGCTGCCTCGATCGACTGGTCGCGCAAGGTCCGCTCAAGCTGTGTCGCGCCTATCGCTACCAGGGTCCAGCGACCACGGACGTAGACGATCTGTTTGTACGCAGCAGCGACGGAACCATCACGGACATTCGGGTTCCAGCGCAGCCGACGCTGACCGGACAAAAGAAGCTGGGTGAGCGACTGGCTCTGTGTCAGCCCATCTACGACGAGCTACCGGCGATTTCCGCGACGCACAGCGACGATGGACGGCTCAGCCTCGATGCCCAAGCGTATCTGTCGAGCATCCTCGGTGCGCTACGTCTTTCAGACGATCAGCTGGGCTATGTCTCGACGGGACCGACCGCAAAAGACAAGCTGTGGCGATAGATTCCGTCGGATGTTCGCTGCTAGCTACGAGCGCTGCGACGAAGGATTCGCTGCGCAGCTTTTAGTCCGCTCATCATCGCACCGGCAATGCCATGTCCGGCTCTCGTCGACGCGCCACACAGATACAGCCCATCGATCGGCCCGCGATACCCTGGACGCTTGTCGAGAAACTGATCCGGCGTCGCAGCCAGACCGTAGCCCGATCCATCCGACGCGCGCGTAAAGCGACTGTGACTGAGCGGCGTCGCTGACTCGCGATAACAGATCCGCGCTGCCGTCCCAGGAAACTGCCGATCGAGCCGTGCCACCAGCTCGTCTTCGATGCGCTGCTTGATCTCTCGATACGGCTCGCTGCGACGATAGGTCCAGCCGAGCACTTCCGCGTCGTCACCAACACCCCAGCGCGTCGCTGCGCCCGGCACAATCGTCATCACTTCGACGTTGGTCACACCCTCGGGCGCATGATGCAGCGCATGATCGGGATCTTTGAGGCTCGCACTCGTAATGTAGCAAGCTCTCACCGACGGAGGCTCCGCCGGATTGTCGCGATAGATCTCGTCGAAGTCGAACAGATCGTACTGCCAGTAGTTGGTGGCACGCATGCCGTCGTCGCGTAGATCGCCCTTCACACCAAGGAAGGTCATAAACAGCGCCGCCGCCATCTTCGACTCACGCGCTCTCGTCAGCCACTCGCTCGGCAGATGCTGCGGACCCACCAGATCGAGCAGCGTTCGCTTAAAGTCCGCATTCGACAGCACGACATCGGCGCGCACCTGACGGACAGGCTCTTCGTCCCGCGCTGCAATCTGAACACCGACCGCGCGACCGTCTTCGATCAGGATCTTGTCGATGGTGTGACGCAGACAGATCATCCCACCGAGCGACTCGACCCGCGCCGCCAAGCGATCGGCGATCACTTGCCCACCACCGCGTGGATAGAACGCGCCACGAAAGTAGTGCGCCGCCAGTCCCAGGTGCAAAAACGCGCTCACTTGGCTCGGTGGTAGACCGTAGTCGCCGCTCTGACCGAGCATCACCGCGCGCAGCTTGATATCGGTCACACCGATGCTGTCGAAGAGCTGTCCGATCGTTGCTCGTCGATACGGAGCCAGCCGCAAGCCATCCATCACCACGGGAATCAGCGTTCGCAGTGGTGGTTTTTCGGAAAACTCCGTCGCTCGCATCGCCGCCATCACCGACGTAAGCAGCTTGATGTAGCGATCGATCGGCCTGCGCTGACTCGGAAACAGCTCGTAGAGTCGCTTGCGATACAGCTCTACGCTCGCCGGAATTCGAAACGTCAGCCCCGGAAAGACCAGCGTATCGAAGCCGTCTTGATCCATCGGCTGGTAGTCCACACGCACCGACACCTCGTCCAAGATGCGAGGGATCGTCCCTTGTCGCCCACAGTCGCCGATGTAGTGCAGACCGACATCGAAGTGATAGCGCGCGTGCTTCGGTCCTCGGCGAAACTGCGTCGCACAGCCGCCCGCGACGTAGTGCGACTCAAAGACCGCGACCGACTTGCCCGCTTGTGCGAGCAGCGCCGCCGCAACCAGTCCACCGGGCCCACTCCCGATAATCGCCACATCCACTTTGGGTGGAAGCTGGGTGTGAACTCGTCGCCATCCTGTCGATGGCACCGGCGGACGCTGCGGCTCGCTGTCGCTCATGACTTCCTCTTCCCCCAAAACGGACGGTTACAGCGGCGCGAGTAGCTCGCGATACTTCGGCAGCGGCCACAGTCGCGTATCGCACTGATCTTCCAGCGCATCGAGCGACTCTCGCAGCGACTGGCACGCCGGCAGCACCAGCTGTGCAAACGCCGTCGTTCGCGCGTGCAGCTCTTCGACGGAATCCGCCTGAGCCAGCGCACCACGCAGCGATCCCAGCCGCTTGTACGCTTCATCGATCTGCGTCGATTCCGACTCAATCGTGCGACGGATCTGCTCGGGACGGGCAATGCCCAGCGACTCCAGCCGCGACACGCTCTTGGCTTTGTTCTGAAGGTCTTCGAGCAGCACCGGCAGAATCTGCGTCTCTGCCATCTCGCGCAGGACCTGCGCTTCGATCTGAAGCGTCTTCACATACTGCTCGTGACGAACGTGGATGCGCGACTCTTGCTCCAGCGTCGACATCACCCCAGCGCGCACGAACAGCTCCTGCACGCCCGCGTCTTCCCACGCCATCAGCGCTTCGACGGTATTGCGAGCCGAAGGGAGTCCTCGTCGCGCCGCCTCATTGCGCCACTCCTGCGAGTAGCCATTTCCGTCGAAACGAACCACCTTGGTCTGCGTCACGACCTCGCGAATCACGGTCATGATCGCCTGACGACGATCTCCCGAGACCTGCGGCTCCACTTCACGCACACGCTGGTTCATCCACGACAGCGCGTCTCCGACGATGGTGTGAATCACCGACAGCGGCGCAGCGATCGCCTGACCCGACCCGACGGCACGGAACTCGAACTTGTTGCCGGTAAAAGCCATCGGGCTCGTGCGGTTGCGATCGGTGTAGTCCTTCGCCAGCATCGGCAGCGCCGGAATGCCAAGGTCCAGGTGCTTGCGCTCCGACGAAGTCACGACGGTGCCAGTCTCCACCTGATCCAGGATTCGGTTGAGCTGCTCTCCGAGGAACACCGACATGATCGCAGGTGGCGCTTCGTTCGCGCCCAGACGGTGATCGTTGCTCGCTGAAGCCACCGACGCTCGCAGCACCGCGCCATTGCGATAGACCGCGAGCAATACCGACGACAAGAAGAACAGGAACTGAAGGTTCTGCTCGGGCGAGTGACCCGGCTCGAACAGGTTTTGACCATCGTCCGATGCCAGGCTGAAGTTGACGTGCTTGCCCGAGCCATTGACGCCCGCGAACGGCTTTTCCCCGAGGAGAACAGCCAGATCGTGACGCTCACCGACCTTCTTCATCACTTCCATCAGAAGCTGGTTGTGATCGGCAGCGACGTTGGCTGGCTCGTAGATCGGCGCCAGCTCAAACTGGTTCGGAGCGACTTCGTTGTGTCGCGTCTTCGCCGGAATCCCGAGTCGGAACAGCTCCAGCTCCAGATCCTGCATAAAGCGCAGCACGCGGTCTTTGATCGCGCCAAAGTAGTGATCTTCCAGCTCCTGACCTTTCGGCGGACGCGCACCTTGCAGCGTGCGATTGCAGAACATCAGGTCGGGACGCGACTTAAACAGCTCGAGATCGACCAGGAAGTATTCCTGCTCGGGACCGCACAGACCCGTCACCACCGCGCCGTCGTGACCGAACAGCTCCAGCGTCTGGCTCGCCTTGTGACCGACGTATTCCATCGATCGCAGCAGCGGCACTTTGTGATCCAGTGCTTCGCCGTGATAGCCGATAAACGCCGTCGGAATGCACAGCGTCTTGCCGAGCGGACCCGCCATCAAAAACGCCGGGCTGACCGGATCCCACGCCGTATAGCCACGCGCTTCGAAGGTGGTACGCAGACCGCCCGACGGGAGGCTCGACGCATCGGGCTCGCCTTGAATCAGCTGCGCGCCGGAAAACGACTCGATGAGTCCGCCGTGATCGTCCCACGTAATGAACGCGTCGTGCTTTTCCGCCGTCGCGCCGGTCATCGGTTGGAACCAGTGCGTAAAGTGCGTTGCGCCGCGCTCCAGCGCCCAGTCTTTCATCGCTTGTGCGACGACATGGGCCACTTCCGCAGACAAGCGCTCACCCTTGCGAATGCACTTACGGAGCGCGCGAAAGACTTCTTTCGGCAGCCGTTCTTGCATGGTTCGCCAGCCGAACGTATCGCAGCCGAAGTACGAGGAAACCTTCACTTGATCGAGACGGGAAATGCTCTCCGAGCGACTGATACTTGACATGGGCGGCGACTTTACCACGAGTTTTCCGACAAGCCAGAGGACACTTTGGATTGCCCTAGCGATCCCAACTTCTTTTGTAAAAATGAATACCGATGAACTCTAAATTGTTAGCGCACCGAACTCCTCACGGTGCGTCACGACGGTCCTTTTTGCATACGGTCGCGGTCTCAGCCGCGTCTTGGCTGATCCTGCCGTCCTGTGCCGCGCCGCAGCTTTCTCCTCAGATCTTCGACGGAAAGAAGTTTTTTCCGCAGTCGCTCGCCTCGGGAGATCCGCGTCCTGACAGCATCGTGTTTTGGACTCGCGTCGTCGATCCAGCCCGTCAAAGCGAGCCGTGTCAGCTTCAGCTTCAGGTTGCCACCGACGAACAGTTTTCCGCGCAGGTCTACACAAGCGGCAGCTTTTCCGTCACCAGCGACAGCGATCACACCCTGCGCGTCAAGGTCGTCGGTCTACAGCCTCGCACCACGTACTTTTATCGCTTTGTGCTGCTTCACGATGACGGGCTGTTCACGTCGCAGACGGGCCGCACGCGCACTGCACCGTCCGTCGCAGATGACCGTCCCGTCAAGTTCGCGCTGTGGTCCTGTCAAGACTTCGAGGGTCGCTACTACAACGCCTGGCAGCGTCTCCTTCAGCTCGACGAGGACTTGGACTTTGTCCTCGGGCTGGGTGACTACATCTATGAAAAGGTTCCGGCGAGCCCGAGCAGTCAGCCTCGCAGCGTCCGCTTTTCCGATCCCGCCCAAGCGATTCCCGTCGGGTCACGGCTCGCCGCTGCCACCGTCGGACAGTATCGGGATCTATACAAGCGCTATCGCAGCGACGCGGCGCTACAAAAAGTCCACGAGCGCTATCCGATGATCTGCATCTGGGACGATCACGAGTACGCAAACGACTGCTACGGAGCAACCAGCACCGACGGCAGCGGCAAGTTCTCGGAAACCACCCCAGACCGTCGTCGCCACGCCGAGCGCGCTTTTTTTGAATACATGCCCGTCGACGACAGCAGCGCACCATCCGGCAGCTTGTCCGTCGTACAAGAGAAGCTCTTTCCGAAGACTCGCCTGTTTCGCGACTTCCGCTTCGGCCAGCGACTGCACTTGATCCTCACCGACTATCGCAGCTTCCGACCCGATCACTTGATTCCCGAGGAAGCCTATCCGGGAACGCTTGCGCTCGACGCGGTGGCACTGCAAGCGCTCGGTGCGTATCCAGCGTTTGTCAGCGACGCTAACTTTGCCGTGATCGACATTGATGCGCCGCTCTACGCACCACAAAAACAGGTGCTACAGCAAGCGGCGATCGCAGGCTGTCTGTCGTCGGGACTTTCGCAGAGCGACGCGGAACACAAGGCCGCTGGCTGGGTAACGGGACGGCTGGCGCTTTTGTACGTAAACGCAGTGCTCAAGGCGGTGAATCAGTCGGCGCTTGTCGTGGCACCGTCGAGCGACATGGAGCGCGGCGTCGCCTGGCTCCACATGGGCAAGCAGCAGCTCTTTTCGTCGCAGGGATCGCGCAACCTCGTCGTCAAGTCGATGTTCGAGCTATACGCGCTGTATCAGTGGCAGCTGTCGTCTGAGCAGAGCGAAAACGTCTTCGGTAATGAGCAGCGCGACTGGCTCCACAAGACGCTGACCGATTCGACCGCGACGTTCCGAGTGATTGGAAGCTCGGTCACGCTGACGGAAGGCATCTTGGATCTGACGCAGACGCCGGGACTGCCCGCCAGCCTGCGCAACGTGTTTCTGTACGGCACCGACGGCTGGGATGGCTTCCCGAATCAGCGTCAGGCGCTGCTCGACTTCATCAAGCAGAGCGGTCATCCAAACACGCTGTTTGTCTCGGGAGACATCCACGCAGGCTTTGTCTCGCAGCTGGCTGGAACCGTCGCTGTGTCGCTGACCACACCGGCGATCAGCTCAGGCACGCTCCACGAGACCGTTCGTGACGCAGCGCTGGCCCTGGGAATCACCGTCGACTCGGCACCGTACAAACAGATCGTCGCGAACTTGGATGACACGCTGCGCCGCAGCAACCCGGCGATCCAGATGGCCGCGAGCGATCAGCACGGCTTCGTCGTCGTCAGCGTGGGCTCAAGTGAAGTCGAAGCGACCTATCACCTCATCAGCCAAGGTGAAGTCACAACGGACTCGACGGGACTCGACGCGGCGGCGCTTGCCCAAAAGTTTTCGACCCGCACCTTCAAGGTCGCTTCCGGCACCGTCACCGCCGCGTAACGAGCGACTACTCTTCTTCTTCCTCGACGTGCTTCTTGGCGGCAATGACCTTGTCCGCCAGGTTCTGCGGCATCTCCGCGTAGTGCGATGCAGCCAGGCTGAAGCTGCCTCGTCCACCCGTCGCTGATCGCAAAAACGCCGAGTAATCCAGCGTCTCGCTCATCGGAATCTGCGCGATCACGACCTGGCTTTTGCCCTGCGCTTCCATTCCGCTGATGTGCGCGCGACGGTTGTTCAGATCACCGATGATCGATCCCATGTACTCCTCGGGAATCGACACTTCGATCTTCATGTACGGCTCGAGCAGCACCGGCGACGCTTGCTTGAACGCGGTCAAAAAGCCCTTGCTACCGGCCATCTCGAAGCTGCGCGAGTCACTATCGACATCGTGATACTTTCCGTCGAACAGACGCACTTTCACGTCGGTGATCGGATAGCCAGCCAGACCGCCGCGCGACATCCGCTCGCGAATGCCCTTTTCCACCGACGAAATAAACTGCCGAGGAATCGAGCCTCCGACGATCGCATCCTCGAAGATCAGGTTCGATCCACGCTGCGCCGGCTCTAGATCGAGGAAACAGACGCCAAACTGACCTTTTCCGCCGGTCTGTTTCTTGTGCTTGCCCTCGACGTTTTTGGCGCGACCACGGATTGTCTCCAGGTACGGAATGCGCGGCGGAGCCAGCTCGACCTCGACGCCCACCCGACGCAGCTTATCGAGCGTCGCTTCGATGTGAATCGGACCACAGCCGCCGATCAGCGTCTCTTTCGTCGCCGCATCGTACTCGACGGACAGCGCCAGATCCTCTTCGTGAATGTCGTGCAGCTTCTGCGCCAGCTTCGCTTCGTCGGTCTTGCCCTTCAGATGCAGCGAATAGCGAACCACCGGCGCGGGAACCTGCGGTGGCGCAAACTTCACCTGCTCTTTTTCGTCAGAGAACGTATCGCCGATCCGCGTCGCCTTCAGCTTGGCAATTCCGACGATGTCACCGGCGCTCGCCTCGGGAACACCCGTGCGCTTGCCCGGCGTAAACACATACAGCTGTCCGACGCGCTCACCCTTGTCTTGCGTCGCATTCCAAATCGGCGAGTCCGCCGACAGCTTGCCCGACACAATCCGCACGAGCGCCAGCTTGCCAACTTCCGACGGGATGATCTTGAACACATACGCCGACAGCGGCTCGTGGCTGCGCGGTGAGCGACGCACTTCTGCGCTCGACTTGCCCGCGCCCGTCCACACCCGACCGAGCGATGCGGGCGGAAGCAGCGAAACCAGCGTATCGAGCAGTGGCTGAATGCCTCGGTTCTGCGCCGCCGAGCCACACAGCACTGGAAAGATCTTTCCAGCGGCAATCGCGCGCTGAAGACCCACTTGCAGCTCATCGTCGGTCAGCGAGCCTGCATCAAAGTAAATCGACATCAGCTCATCGTCGGAGCCTGCGACTTCTTCAATGATCTTGTTGCGTGCTTCGGCGACCGCAGCGGCCATCGATGCGGGAATTTCTCCGACGACGACATCGCGACCATCGTCCGAAAAACGATAGGCTTTCTGCGCCACCAGATCGACCACACCCTCGAAGCTGCTCTCGGCACCGATCGGAAGCTGAAGCGCAACCGCCGACGGAGACAGCACCCGCCGAACCTGATCCAGCACGCCTTCAAAATCGGCACGCTCGCGATCCATCTTGTTCACAAACACGATGCGCGGCAGGTGCAGCGCGTCCGCCGCTTCCCACGTCTTTTCGGTGTAGACCTGCACACCGTCCGACGCAGACACCACACACAGCGCACTGTCCGCCGCGCCAATCGCCGTCAGTGTATCGAACACAAAGTCGCCCTGACCGGCGCTGTCGATCAGGTTGAGCTTGCTCTTTTGCCACTCGATCGCCACGACGTGCGGATTGATCGTGCCCCGACGCTTCTTTTCTTCTGGCTCGGTGTCCAGGTTCGAAGTCTCGTCGTCCACCCGTCCCAGCCGCGTCACCAGCTTGGCGTCGAACAAGATGGCCTCTCCGAGCGAAGTTTTCCCCGAACCACCATGCCCGATGACGACGACGTCCCGAATCTCTGCTTCGCTGTAACTGCGCATCTTGGAGGCCTCCTGACCCTACTTTGTGTCGGTGGACAAGGCCGAACGTCGGGAATCATCGCATGTCAGCGACGAACAAGCGACGCGACCTTACCGAAGAGGCATGTATTTTACCTTCCCCTACAAGGAGCGATAGCGCCTTTTTCAGCGTCACTTGCGACTTTTTGTCACGCTACGGTGTCGACGGGCTGGCTGACGTCGCAGGCTCTCGCAGACGCAGATACTGTTCCATGTTGCGCACCGCCTGCCGAGGCTTACCGCTCACCATCTGCGCACGCGACAGGTAATAGAACACGCCGGGATGCCGATCCAGATACGAATCGTCGTCGACAAGCTCTGCCAAATGATCCAGCGCTTCGTCGGTCAGGTCCGCTTTGTAGAGCAGATACCCGAGCAGCAGCCGCACGTTTGGACCCATCTGCGTCACCCACTTCATCGGCCACTCTCGCAGCTCGCGCAGTGCCAAGATGAACTGACGCTGACCCAGATGCCGTCGAGCCGCTTCCCATTGACGCAGGATCTGCGCTTGCTGCGCGGCGGTAAGTCCCACCGGCAGCGTCGGCATTCCCAGCGCATCGGCAAAGTGTTCGTCGGTGCCGTCCCAGCTCTGGCTCAGTGGCTCTTCGTGTTCCGTCGAGCTACGCGGTCCAAACATCACGAGCAGCCTCGACAGCTCATCCGCCGCCGAACCACCACCGATTCCCAGCGATCGATTGAGCAGCCGCGCCGCCGCACTGCGCTTGCCTCGCATCAGCAGCGCGCGTCCGAGTGCCGCATAGACATCCGCCCGTCGTCCGTCCGTCGATTCAACTTGTAGCCAGCTCGGTGTCACATCAAACGGCAGACCCTGTCCGACGAGATAGCGCTCAAATCGTCCATAGATCCAGTCGTTGCTATGAACACGCGGCACCGACGATTCGTGACGCATATAACCGAGCAAGTCCCGAGGCGCAGCGAACTCGATCCGCGCATTGTCATCGGTATTGATATAGCCACCGACGGAAAAAGCCGAAAGTTCGTCGGGCGTCAGCAGCAAGTCCGCCAGCACTTCTTCTGCGCGATCGATGCCAGCGCGCGAAAGCTCCGCTCGCAGCGACGGAACCGCAAAGTTTTTTCGCAGCCTACGCAGATCGATCGGCAGCGGCTTCTGACTCGCCACCAAGATCATGTCACTGGAGCCATATTCCGACGTGAACACATACGTGTACGGAAACACGCTCGCAAAGCTGCGCAGCAGCGTCTTGATGTTCACCGGCGATAGCTCGTACAGCTGCGCCCACTGACAGAACACACCGTCGTCGGCCAGTCGGCTCTTCGCCAGCTTCCAATAGTCGATCGTAAACAGGTTCGACACGCCGGTGATCCACGGATTCGACGGCTCACTGACGATCACATCGTAGCGATCTTGCGACTGCGTCATGAAGTTTCGCCCGTCGCCGATGATCACGTTCACACGAGGATCTTTGCTCGGCAAATGGCTCACTTCGGCAAAGAAGCGATCGCCTGCTTCGACGACCGCTGGCTCTAGCTCGACGACATCCGCATGCGCGATCGGAAACTGCGTCACTGCACCGATGGTCACGCCCGATCCGTAGCCGACGACAGCGACGCGCGGAGGCTTTTCCAGCGCCGTCGGATGCCACAGAAGCGGCATCAGCCCGACCATGATCTGCGTGCCCATGTCGTCGGCATTCGAGGCATCCACCTTGCCGTTGTTCTTGAGCGCGATCGTCTTGCCCCAGCGCTCGACCGACACCGTCGTCGCAATGCCATCTTTGTAAAACAGCAGATCCGGCAGCGGTCGATTGTGCAGACGCACCACCGAGCGAGCCACCGACACGCGAAACAGTCCCGCCGCAAAGTGCGTCAGGTTCCAGCGCGGCGATAGATACGCAAACGTCGTCGCCAGCAGCAGCACCGACAGCGCCAAAGCGACTGGCACAAGCCGTCGCGGCGACGCAGGAATCGGCTGACTCTCAGGCTCGGAATCCTCCGCTTTCGACGGCGCAGGCTCGGCAAACCACAAAAGCAGCGCCGACAGTCCCGCCGTCACCAGCGCTCCGCCGAGCAGCCCGCGCTGAAGTCCCAGCCCCGGCAGCACCAAAAATCCCGCCGCAAACGAGCCAATGATCGATCCGAGCGTGTTCAGCGCATAGGCAATCCCAACGTCGTGACCGGCTCCGTCTGCGCTGCCCGTGTAGATGCGCATCGTGAGCGGCATCACTCCGCCCATCGCCAGCGTCGCAGGCAAGATCGCCAGCGCCGACAGTCCGAACTGAATCGACAGAAGCTCATCGACGCCCAGCTGCCGAGAGCGCAGCACCGTCAAAAACAGCCCCGGCAAGCAATCGAACACCAGATACGAATATCCGACGGCAACGAGCGTCACCGCGTGCAGCCCACCGAGCCACAGCACCGGACGCCGAATCCTCGGCAGCAGCTTCGTCAGCGTCGCCGCGCCCGCTGCCAGTCCGATCAAAAACGCGAGCAGGATCAGCGTGAACGAATACACCGACGAGCCAATGATGATCGCCAGCGCCCGCGTCCACAGCACTTGATAGATCATCGCGGTCCCGCCTGAGATCGCGTACGACAGCACCGCCAGTCGTCTCCGCAGCGGCGAGCTGGGCTGTTCCGATGCCGCTTCGACGGACGCATCGGGCTCGTCGGGTTCCGCATCCAGCCGATCGGTGGGCTCCGCAGGCGCTGCTACGTCAGATAAAGCTGTCGCATCGTCGCTGCGAACCGAAGCCGCGCGTTCCAGGCTTGCTCGACGACGATCCCACAGCGCACCACCGACGATGATCAGGAAGGCCAGCGTCAGGTTCGTGCCCGCACCGATCAGGTTCGTCTTTGACACGCCCAGCCTCGGTAGCAGCCAAAATCCTGAGACAAACGTGCCGACCACCGCGCCGGTCGTGTTCATCGCAAACAGCGTCCCGATCTGCACCGACGCTCCGACGATCCCGCTGTGCCGCTTCGACACGTACTGAGACAGAAGCGGCAGCGTCGCACCCATCAGCGTCGTCGGCACAATCAGCGCCAGCGCCGTCGCGGCAAAGCGCAAGATCGACAGCAGCACGAAGTGATCTCCGACTGCTTTCCACAAAAACGAGTTCAGCGCCGGATAGCGCGCCAGGAGCAGCGGCAAGATCAGCGCATACAGACCGACGCCCGCCTCGACCAGTGCGTAGGCGAGCAGTGGACGCTTAACCCTGCCAGCAAGCCTTGCCCCGATCAGGCTGCCCAGTGCAAGACCGCCCATAAACACCGACAGCACCGTCGACATTGCCAGCGTGGTGGAGCCAAATACCAGCTGCAATTCCCGCGTCCACAGCACCTCGAACAAGAGCCCCGATCCGCCCGACAGCAGGAAGCAGAGAAACACCAGTAAGTCCATGCAGGCGCAGCGTACCGTCCTCTTGCGGTGCTGCGAAGGACGATGTCGCACCGGGTAGACAGGTTGCGCCCGGTCGCTCGTCTTTGACCACCGCGCCGCCTTTCATCACAAACGGGATGTTTTCCAGCACGCGCACGTTGGTCAGCGGATTGACCGGCACCGCCACCAGGTCCGCGTAAAGGCCCGGCTTTAGCTCTCCGACCCGATCGCTCCAGCGCAAAAGCGCCGCTGCGTTCACCGTGGCTGCTTGAATCGATCCGAGCGGCGACATCCCCAGATCCACCAGCGCGCCGAACTCGTGACCGTTCATCCCGTGCGGATACACCGACGAGTCCGTTCCCAGCGCAATCTTTACGCCCGCTTTTACCGCTTTGGCGAGGTTTCGCTTCGCTGCAGGCGCCATTTCGCGCGCTTTCTCTGCTTTTTCTTGCGGAACCTCTGGCGGACGCGCGTTTTCTGGGAAATGCGACCACAGAAACACGGTCGGAACCAAGTACGTGCCGCGCGCTTTCATCAGCTGAATGCACTCGTCATCTAGCTCGGTGCCATGCTCGATCGAGTCCACGCCCGCCCGCACCGCTTGCTTGATGCCCACCGTTCCATGCGCGTGCGCCGCCACCGGCTTGCCGAGCCGCTTGGCTTCTGCGACCAGTGCGCTCAGCTCGTCATCGCTGTACTGACCGCTGTTCGGACTGGTGCCCACCGATAGGAAACCGCCCGTCACCGCAACCTTGACCACTTCGGAGCCGTACTTGACCACCTCGCGGACCTTGCGAATGACACCGTCGCGACCGTCGGCAATCCCTTCTTCGCTGTAGCGAAACGCATACGGCAGAAGGTTCGAGTCCATGTGCCCGCCCGTCGAGCCAATCGCCGGTCCTGACACCTGCATCCGAGGCCCAGGCACATCGCCCGCTTGGATCGCATCGCGCAGCGCGACATCGGCATAGCCGCGTGCTCCCAGGTTCCGCACCGTCGTAAAGCCCGCCTGCAGCGTCGCCCGCGCGTGCCGAGCCCCAAGCAGCGCTTCCCGAGGCACCGACACACCGAGCCACTCGTAGCTTGCCACGTCCACGCGATAGGTCAGGTGCGTGTGCGCATCGATCAGCCCAGGCAACACCGTGTACCCGCCCAGGTCAATCAGCTGGACCCCGGACGGAGCGTGCGCCAGCACCTGCGCTTCAGGCCCGACCTCCTTGATGCGCTCGTTTTCGATGAGCAGCGCTTGCTTGGTATGCATGACGCCCGTCCGCACATCGAGTAGCTGCCCCGCTTTCACCAGCACAGGCCTGCCCGTCCCCGCTTCCGCCGTAGCCCAGCCGAGCAGGCAAGCCAATCCCCAAGAACATCCCACAACGCGTGCTGCCCCCATTGAATCCGTCTCCTCCGCCGAATGATCCGGGCTATTTTCCCGCGTGTCGGCAATTCCTTCGATCGTTTTCTGTATGAATGGCTACATCTAACGATCCGCAGCACGGACGTTCCCGCCATTTCAGCGCGCGACTTTGCGCAGCATGATCCGTCGCTGCTAAGCTAACCAGAAGGGGACGAAACGATGTCCGATCGGCACGATCTGCGGCCTTGGTATTCACGCTTACCGCTGACCGCGATGATCTTGGCGGCACCGTTTGCGTTCGTCGCGATGTGTGGCGATCAGTGGCTGCCCAAGCAGAGCACCTTCGCCACGCTCGCCAAACACAAGCAGAAGCCACTGCTGCGGATCAGCCAGGAACAAGGACAGACGCTGCTGCACGCGACAAGCTGGCTGTCTTGGCCGCCGCTTCGCTTTGATCACTGCGATCTGCAGCCGGTCAAAAAGCCGCGCATCGGCGTCTGCTTTGACAGCAGGTCCGGCATCGCCACGCTGGTGGAAGCGAACATCGAGCAGCTCATGCAGATTGGAATCGTCGGATCGGACGAGCCGCACGGACGCTGGATCAGTGATGGACAGCGCTACCTGTGGGGACAGACCCTCATCGACACCAAGCCGCAGCTTCAGGTGCTCACGATTCCCGCCCCGCTACAGGAACTGGGACTGCCCACCGCGCAGCGACCGCTGCTGCTGACGGTGTCGCACGATGAGTCCCTTACGCTGTGGCAAGACCGGCGACCGCAGACTGGAAGCGGAGAGCATCTGCTGATCACTCGCACGCACGACGGTCAGCTAGAGGCAGAGCTGACCTTGCAGCGTCCCGAGCTACTCGCGCAGCTACACAACCCGGATGTCGCACCCTGGATCGTTCGTCCCCTTGTGCGAATGCAGCGAGCAACCGAAGCAGCGGCGCAGCGCGCACAACAAGAACAGGCGTCCGAAGCAGCGGATCTGGACAGCGAGCATCCCGAGTAGTCCGACCGCTCGCCTCCACACGATCCCATCCAGAAAATAAAAAACCCACGCCGCGTTCCGCGAAGGAACGACAGACGTGGGCTTTACTTCCTCTGAAAGAGGAAAAGGACTACTTGGCCGGCGCTTCGGCTTCGGGACGATCGACCAGCTCGACGATCGAAACCGGAGCCGCATCACCGTGGCGGAAGCCCTTCTTGATGATGCGAAGGTATCCACCGTGACGGCTCGCGTAGCGCGGTCCCAGCTCACCGAAGAGCTTGTTCAGCGCTTCGCGGTTCTTCACGATCCGCTGCGCCATCCGCATCGCGTGAACAATGCGGGTCTTCTCTTCATCGGTGCGCTTCTCTTGATCCTTGCTCAGCAGCGGACCCACCGAGACAGCCCAAGCAATGGCCGGCTCTGCAAAGCGACGCAGTTCCTTGGCCTTGATGTCCGTGGTCTGGATTCGCTCTGCCTGAATGAGCGACGAAACCATATTCGACCACAGGGCCTTCCGGTGATCGGCCTTGCGGCCAAACGTTCTGCCAGATTTTTGATGACGCATTTGTTTGTCTCTGCGCGTTCGTTACAGCTTGTTGCGGCTCGACGGCGGTTCCCAGCCTTCGAGCTTCATTCCCAGCGACAAGTTCATCTCGGCCAGGATCTCTTTGATCTCTTTGAGAGACTTCCGACCAAAGTTCTTGGTCTTCAGCATCTCCGCCTCACTGCGCTGCACCAGTTCACCGATGTAGCGAATGTTGGCGTTTTGCAGACAGTTCGCCGAGCGAACCGACAGCTCGAGCTCCTCAACTGACTTGTCGAGGTTCTCGTTCAGCTTGCTCTGCTCTTCCGAAACCGGCTCATCGAGCGGCTCGTACGTCTCTTCGAAGTTGATGAAGATGGTCAGCTGATCCTTGAGGATCTTGGCCGCATACCCGACCGCGTCCTCCGGCTTCACCGAGCCATCCGTCCACACTTCAAGCGTCAGCTTGTCGTAGTCCGTCTGCTGACCGACGCGAGCATTGGTAACGACGTAGTTCACCTTCTTGATCGGTGAAAACAGCGCGTCGATGGGGATCATCCCGATCGGCATGTTCGGCTGCTTGTTGCGCTCCGCCGAGACATAACCGCGACCCATCTGCACCAGAAGCTCAGCGTGCAGCTTGCCACCGCGAGACACTGTCGCAATGTGATGCGACGGATTGAGGATTTCGACACCCTCGCTCCGAACGATGTCACCAGCGGTGACTTCGCCTTCGCCATCTTTGTCAATCCGCAGCGTCCGAGGCTTCGGATCGTGGATCTTGATGAGCACGTCCTTCAGGTTCAGAACGATGTCGGTGACGTCTTCAACAACGTCCGGCAGGGTCTGAAACTCGTGCAGCGCTCCCTCGATCTTGACCGCGCAGATTGCTGCGCCCTGAAGCGACGATAGGAGCACCCGACGAAGGCCATTGCCAAGGGTCGTGCCAAACCCACGCTCGAGTGGCTCGCAAGAAAAGCGGCCATACGTCGGGGTGAGGGTCTCGCGATCCACCTCCAGCATCTTGGGGCGGATGAGCTCGCGCCAATTGCGAGCATAGGTCGGCACACTTGCCTGCGCGGTAGCCATCTTGCTTGTCTCCAAGAAGAGCGATTACTTCGAGTAAAGCTCGACGATCAGTTGCTCACGGATCGGCATCGTAAAGTCTTCACGCGCGGGCAAAGACTTCACCTTCCCTCGGAAGTTGTCCTTATCCACTTCGAGCCACTGCGGCACACCGCGACGATCAACCGCCGCGAGGCTCTCGCCAATCCGCTTGATCTTCTTGCTGTTCTCGCGGACCAGGACTTCGTCACTGGCCTTCACCAGGTACGAAGGAATGTCTACTCGCGAGCCATTCACCGAGAAGTGTCCGTGCCGCACGAGCTGGCGCGCTTCCGCGTGATCGCTGGCAAAGCCCAGACGGTACACAACGTTGTCGAGCCGACGCTCGAGAAGCATCAGAAGATTCTCACCCGTCACGCCCTTCATCCGGTTCGCGCGGAAGTAATATCCACGGAACTGACGCTCGGCGATGCCGTAGATGCGCTTCACTTTTTGCTTCTCACGAAGCTGTTCACCGTAGTCCGACGTCTTGCTGCGACGACGGTTATTCTGACCGTGCTGACCGGGGGCATACGCGCGGCGCTCTTGACCGCACTTTTCGGTGTAGCAGCGGTCTCCCTTCAGAAACAGCTTCATATCCTCGCGTCGGCAGAGCCGACAAACAGGACCGATGTACCGAGCCATGGTTCTCTCTTCTTCTCAATGACGCTTTCGTTATCGCCTGCAGTGCAGCGTCTCAGGCTGCCGGCCCGGTCTTGAGCTCGTTGTGTGGCTACAGTTCATCAATTCCACTGACCAGCGAGCGATCTACCGGAGCCCCTGCGGACCGTATTGGTACTAGACTCGACGACGCTTCGGCGGCCGACAGCCATTGTGAGGAATCGGCGTGATGTCGCGAATCAGGCTGACTCGGAAACCAGCAGCCTGCAGCGCCCGCAGAGCAGACTCACGACCCGCTCCTGGACCATTCACGTAGACCGAAACGGTACGCATACCGTGCTCGATCGCCTACTTGGCAGAGACCTCAACGGACAGATGGACGACAAACGG